>JACCDZ011192057.1_pt1 | contig 10162 bp, 8 predicted proteins | sample 7449551 | NCBI WGS metagenome assembly JACCDZ01 (sample SAMN15323452, study PRJNA562643) | freshwater metagenome | isolation source: river surface water | place: USA:Blue River Watershed | collected 2017-08-18
CCCTGTCCAGAAAAGCGGTCTCCCACAGCTTGGCTTTCTTGTCTTCCGTCTTAGCCTTCAAGTTCTTCTTGGTCTCGTCCCAGAACTCATTGCCGGGATAGACAGCTTTATTGGTGATCTGCCACACGCCACGGTAAATGATGTCTTCATTTTTCAGACTGTCGAAGTTGGCAGCGAGCTTAGAGTTACGATCCTCATGCGTATTGATCTCGGTGTCGTAACTGACGTAAAAGGTATCGTCTACGGCAGGAAAGATACGGCTGATGGCGGACAGCACAGCGAAACGCATGATCGTCGTCTTACCAGCATTGCCCGGACCCACGTACCCGGTGATGTTAGAGATCCCTCCCAGTAGGACACGCTGATCGTGAGTACCTTTCAAATACACACCTGTCGGGATATCCATCAGAGCGCCCACAGGGAAAGAATACATCACAGGGGCGGGCAGTCGCAGAGAGGGTCGTTCCATTGTTCTTCCTTGGTTGTATTGTGTCTGTTCAAGTCATTCTGACGCATAGTATGATCGCGCATCGAGCGAATTTACAACCTGTATTAACGAGGAGAGATCCATGCTGCTAGCCGACGAAGAAACCCAAGATACCGCATCCTTCGAATATCTTCATAGCCGACTGGCTGTGGAGTCCATCGCAAACGGCGATGTCTTGGGAATCTTTCGGCGCGTCATACCCAAGGCCCGGAATCTCATCTCTGGATTCTTCGAAAGTCTTGCGTCTCTGGAGATCTCCGTAGAGGTCTCTGCGCCGGAATCCAAGGACATCGACAAGGTCTATGCCAAGGTTCTCAAGGAGCTGTCGAAATTCAACTATCTCGCCTACAAAGATGTCTTGGTGTCTGTTCCCGAGGGCTTCCAGGGGAAGCTTCACCCCTATCTTCGCTTCATGTTGACCACAGGGAAAGTAAATCTGGAACTCGGTCTTCAAGCGGTTCGTAGCTACAACACGGAACTTTCTGTCTTTCTGTCCAGCAGCGACATTCGGACATCTCTGACAGCCCACAACGAGCTCTACACCAAGATTCGCCATGAGCGAATGGCACAACAGAAGGCCATGGCGGTCTTCTTCAAGAACGGCAGCACGCTGTCGCGTCATCCCCTCGGTAGCCTGATCGATCGCTTTGGTGATCTGGAGAACTGTTTCCGTGACGCGACTGCCTTGGATAGCATTCGCAAGAGTCAGAACTACCACACACTTCTCAGCGAAGTGAAGCGCTCTGTGGAGCTTCTGGACCTGGTGCGCAAGCGTTCCGAAGAAGGTAGCATTGACAAGATCTCCGGTCCCATGGCTAAGCATCTGGCCGACGGAGCTTACGAGATCGCCAGCTACGTCGAGAACACTGTGGTCTACGGATACCATCTCGAGACCATTACCTCTACGGTACGGAACTTGGCTACCCAGCTTCAAGAGTCCTTCCGCTTGAAAGGCTGATCTCTACCACCAGCGCCACACACCCCCAGGGCTCTTGGCCCTGGGGGTGTGTCTGTGTTTCTCTCTAACTTCAGGCGTGCGCCGGTGTCAGCGCCATGAGCGTGTCGTGGATGTCGGCAGCCATCACCTGGTCGCTTCCATAGCGAAGGGATTCGGGACAATTGCGGGCTGCAAAGAGCCCTATGCGCCAGCAGTCGTTGTCGCTGAGAGCTTCATTCAAAGCCACTTGGGAGATCGGCTTCTCACCTGTAGAGAGTCGCACGGAATCATCTTTGCAGTGATGCCACACCACACTGCTGACCATGAAGGGAGGGATCCAGCCAGAAGGTCTGTGTGCTAATCGAAGCACATCGTTCATCTTGCTGATGAGCTTCAGATCCGGGTTTCGGATGTGAAGCACCATCCCGGCAAAGCTTCCGACGTACAGCATGCGCCGTAGTCGTGTAGGTAGTAAACCTGTTCCTTTCCGGAGCATGTACTCCAAGAAACGGTTGTTAGACTCTGCACGAACTGACATGGGGTAACCTCGAGAAGGGATGATTAAAGGATCCCACTCCCGAAGGAGTGGGGGGGGGGTTAAGCCAAAGGCTGAAGAAAGACACGACTAGCGAAGTAGTTGGACCAGATGCTCAGAGAGTCATCCACCTTCACCACTGTCGCATATCGAAGTACGGTATCTGACTCCTTCCACATCAGGAGGGATATGGTTGGATTCAGTTCTTCGAGCCGCTTCAATACATTTCGCTCAGGTATATCGTCACTAAACATCAACTTCACGCTCAGACTCCTCGTGGTGTGTTCCACAGGGATGTCAATATCGCGAAGACCCATCTTGATGTCCTTCAGAAGTTCCTTAGACTTCACGATGTCCTTGCGGACCTTCTTCTCGATGTCTTGGAAGAAGTGATGCGTGATATCACGCATCTCGTAGAGGGGGTTGAGGGCGCGGTTCTCCCACTCCGCCAGTCGAACCTCATTGAGGATGTCGTTCAAACAGCTCAAGGCATCCATGGCTTGCAGAGGAAGTTCGCCAGGGCTGGTCTCGATCGTGAGAGGCTTCTTGTCAAGGAAGTTCAATCCTTCAGTGCGACTGTCTCGGATCAGGCAGTCTGTGCCGTATTCCGAGATCCACGGGTAGACATCTGCGCTTTTGACGCGGTCCGTCCGGAGATAGACGATGGAGTCGACATCGCCACGTACACGGTAATGGTGGTTCTGTATCGACTCCATTACAGGATCGGGGTCTTTGAGATGCACCACGCTATAGGAGGCTTCGGAGCTCCTCTTACCCAGGACGAAGTTCTGACCCGATGCTCCTACCTGGAAATAGACACCTTGGCTGTTATTGCTCGGACTGGTGCTGAAATACACCCGTCGCATGGAGAGAAGGGGGTGAAGTTCGCATTTGGCCTTCATGTACTTACCAGGTGTCTCCTTTCGCACCATGACACCAGGTGAAGAGTCTATGGATCGATTGGTACCGATACGGGCCAGGTAGTCGGCCCTGGTGTTACCTAGATCGTCATCATGTCCCTTGACCCACGCGATGGTAAAGACGCAGTCCTCAGGAAGGTCGGAGAGCTCCTCCTGCAAGGACTTCCAAAGCACCATGCCGGGGATCTGATTACCGTGGCTGTCCCTCCAGTGAGACTCCGCCCAGATAGCCAGGTCTTTGTTAACCGTGTCAACCAGATAGCGGCTGTCAGATACAGCGTGGATCGATTTCAAGCGGTGTTTGAAATCGGAAGAGGAGTTCAGCGCAGTGACCAGGGCTTCCACTTCAGCCGTGTTACTGATCCCTTGCATGAAGTTAGACTGTACGACGTCGTAGTAGCCTACCAGCACCACAGGGATGTCTTCTTCTACCAGCGTGTTTTTGAGCCTGTATCCCTTGGATGTCACAGCCATCGCGTTGATGGTTGTTCCCTTCTCCCCCTCCTTGAGTGACCTGTAAACGTAACCATGGACTCCTGAACCGTAATGACCCGTGTTGGGTATCGACGATCCATCCGTGTAAAGTACCAGGCCTTCAACTTCCTCGTGTTCAAACACTGTCGTCATGTTCTTTGTCTTTCTAAGAAAGGATGTAGTGTAGACGACATTTCCGACGCCTACTCACCTATTAGATGGTTCAGTTGAGGGCTTTTTTGCCTTCACCTCGGTCGACTGACATTCCCTCACCAAAGCCATGTTGTTCATAGCGACCACTGTGAAACGGTAGAGCAGCCATGCGTTCAAGGAAATGGAGAACATCATCATCACAGTGACGATGAATTTCCGTGCATTGAACTTGGCGCTGCTGAAGTCATATTCCTCCTTGTTGTCGAACACCAGTTCCCGCAGCATGTAGTAGAGTATCTTCAGTGCTTTGAATAACACGTCTTATTCCTTTCTTTTTGTATCTAACCTAAGAGGTGTCATTTTGAAAATCATCCAAGGCTTTGTCACCAAGGACAGCTACATTTCCAATGTTCCTGGAGCCGTCTCCAAGGTTTTCGAGGCCTCCCCCAACAGCCTCACCTATAGTCGTGAGAGGGGCGAGTACCAGCACCTCCAACACCAGGGAGACATTCTACACACGTTCATGTCGAAAGACAATAGCACGGGTGAGAAGTTTCAACTGTCGGCACTCCAGGTTGATGAAGTTTTCAAAGTCATCGACACGGTCTTGGAGTACCTGGGTGCTCACATGCCTCCCTATGTCACAGTGGATTTTCTGAATTTTATTCAGGCGGAACACCAGAGCGAGATCAGCAACGTGGTGTTGGGTGACTATTACGATACGGGAAGCATGATGATCCCGGAGTGGATCTCCTGGAAGTCGCTCTCTCATCCCGATACGGAGATCAGGATCTGGATGGTGGACCAGGCGTTTCAGTTTCAGTACCCTGACTACGAGATCGTGGTTGTACCGCCTGTCGATGATCTGGATCGACTCTTCAATAACTACGCTGATGTCTCCGGCTTCCTGTCACAGATCTCTTTGCAGCAGACCATGGAGCGCGTCCAGGAGGCCCGAGGACCATACCCGTCGACTTATACACGGATGTTCGAGTTCAACTACACGAACCCGATGAATCCGTCCCAGAAGACCAAGACAGCCTGGGGTGTGTTGATCTATGGGCGTGAAGGTGACAACATCGACTCCATCAAGGACGCGATCATCGACCATGTCTTGGACAACAGCACACGAAGTCAGGCTGAATGGCAGTACATCTTCCCCGAGATCTTCCAGCGTACGGAGTTCCTGTTCTGGCCCCGATGGGACAAGATCTCCATCCCGAACCTGACTTCGAATTCCGCTCTCTACAGCAGCCTGATGGATCCTACGGAGTGTCTGACCTTTGCCAAAGCTAAGTGGCCGCAGTACACCACGCTCTACGTGGACAACAACCTGACTCTGATTCCATTCGATTACAAGACCGTCACCGCCGTGGTGTTGAACGGTAACACCAATGTCGATGGGAAGAAGGTCTTTCGGGAGATGTTCCCCGATTACATCCCTGTCCCGAACACCAGTCACGACTTTGGTCGCATGACACCCACGACCCAAGGCTGGGTGCTTCGCATGATTGAACTCCTGGTGATCGCAGAGACCGCCACGGCACACTCTCCGATCCCTCCCCATGTTCGGCGCGTAGTGCGTCAAGGAGTGATCTACATCTGCAGCATCTACGACAACATCAACTACCTCGTGGCTACCAAGTCCAGCACGCTGTAAGGAACCACGATGACACTCCACATCCTGCCCGTCGTAGGGAGCAAAGGCTTTCATGAGTTTGCTCCACCCTTCGACACCCATGCCTTAGACAACGCTGAGTACGAGTGCAAAGCGGTACGGCGTCTCAGTGACATCCTTGCCAACAACGAGGATCCTCAGAAAGACATCTACGAGAAGTCTGGTCTGACAGAGGATGACTACCAGCGAGACCTGGGAGAGGATGCTTACGTCGTCTCGTTCCAGTCCAGCGCAGGCCACTGGCTCTATATCCCATACCGCTACATCCTGAAGTACCCTTCGGTGGATGGCGTACCCTATCGCAGTGCGATGATCGTCATCTCTCTGCCCTCCATCCCGGTGGACCAGGATCTTACCAGCCTGAAAGCTGAACTGGTGGACATCGCCAGGACCTCCATCGGAGCGGATGTCAGTAGTCGCCAGGTGGATAGCTCCCGCGTAGTCTTGGTGCCCTATGAGCTCCATGAGCAAACACAGGTGGCTCGCAACATCGAGATCAACGGACGACAGACCCAGACGTCGAGGATCCACAAGCTCCAAAGTGACAACATGGACCTTCGCAACAAGGTCCAGGAACTGGAAGCCTATATCCGCACACAGCTGGGTATCTAGGGGTAGGTATCGAACAGACGGCATAAGTCCTCCAGGAGCCCTTTAAAGGGCTCCTGGAGGCTATGCTCACTGCAGTGTCATGGTGACGTGCTTATTGAAGGGAAGTCCTTGAGGCATGCGGACATTGCTGTCACAGAGCACGAGGATCTCAGAGTCTGTCAAAGCCCCGTAGCCTTCCTGATAATGACTTACCAGAAAGATCTGACTGTACTCTTCCGACTCGATCAACTTATCGATAGCGTCATAGGCTGCCTTACGGTGAGCTGGATCCATGCGGGCTGCAAACTCATCCAGGAAGAGCGGATACTGTCGAAGACCCAGATACTTCATGCAGGTTGCACGGATCGCAAGGTTGATGACCTCGCGCTGTCCTCGACTGGACTCCTGGATATCCTTGACGACATGATCGCTGTTGACACGGACCATGAACTTGTAGTCGAGATCGACTTCGTCACCAGAGACATCCATGGTCTCCAGCGCCAGCGGATAGAGCCAGAAATTCTCGATGAAGGCATTGACATCATGGACAAAGCGGTTAATGAACCCACCCATTCCGCGAGCGATGAGGCCTTCCGTAGGAGAGAGTGCGGAGATCGCCAGTTTCAGGAGTCTGAGGTCAAACTCTTTGGCTGAAATGGACTTCTCTAGGGAAGAGACGATACCCTTCTGGATGTCGATGGTGGTCAGTGACCTTTCCAGCGATGTCAGTCGAAGATTGTGCATCACGATGACTTCATCGATGAGGCTGGCGATGTAATGTACGATCTCTTCCTTGGTAGATGCATCCTTCCTTCGATGGAGATCGATGATGCGGCTACTGAGTTCATTCGCCTGATTCAAAGACGACTGGAGTTGGCGATCGAGGTGAAGTTCCTCTAGGAGAGTCCGGTGTCGCGACTGGTGGTTGTGGAGAGACTCCGTGATCTCAGCGATCTCACGATCTACGATGGTGATGTCCACAGGAGTATCTGTGACTCTCTCTGCCAGCTCCCGCGTAACAGCCTCCATCTTTTCCCGGATGGCCTGTATCCTGAGATGATCCCCCATCTCTCGAGGGGCGTGCTGGATGTCCGTGAGCCATTGGTCTGTGGAGTCGTAGGTCTCTTTGAGATACTGGAACAGAGGCGTAAGTGCTGGTGCGCTGCGGATCGTCTCCAAGATCCTTCGGCGGTTCTCAAACAGTCGCTGGTAGATCACTGACTGGGATTTCAGGAACTCGAGTCTATCGGAATACCTTACACGCAGAGACTGGAGCTCACCTCTCTCTCCTTCTAGGAGATGGGCTTGTTGGGGATCGTAGTTAGGGATCCAGGAATGATGGCAGTTCGGGCACTCTGTCTCTCCCTTGGAGCGATAGTGTTCCAGCGTATGGAGTTTCTTAGCGTTCTCTGTCAGAGAGGATTCTATACCGAGCAGTCTGTCTGTCAGGATGGATACCTCACGCTCTAACTCCAACACCGGAGGAGCCATGGGGTCCAGTGTACCAGCATCGTTGCGATCCAGGGCCAAGGCCTCGAAGTTATCCAACACCAACGGCAGCTGCTCTGAGGCTCCCTTAGGATCCTCATAAACGACAGGCAGTAAAAGACCCTTTCGGATGGTGTCGATGGACTTTCCAAGCTCAGCGATGGAAGACTTCAGATAGTCAACCTTCTGTTGACTCTGATCAACAGCGATAGCTCGACTCTTTTCCAGTCTTTCTAAATGCGTGCAAGCTGAGGAGATCAGCGCCTGTAGAGTGTTTAGCTCTTCGCTCTTGCGGCGTATAGATGGCTCGAGATCTAAAACGGTCTTCTGGACGTCTTTACCTTCATACCTGGTGAGACTACCTTTGATGTTTTCTACGAGCTTCTCGAGGCGTACAGAGGCCTCCGTGAGGCTCTTCTCCAGCTGTTCCAGCTGAGCGTGGTGTGTGGAGAGGTTCTGGAGCTTGGGAGCCCGAGATGAGAGTAGTGAGGTGATCGTTTCCCGCACCTCCGAGATATCCTGCCGTACCTTCGACTCGTCTTCTGGAGAAAGGAGTCGATCTGTCTCCTTGACCAGTTTGGCTTTGTCCATCTTAATGGAACCTTGCAGATCTCTAGCGGACTCTGTGAGCTTCTTGTAATACCTGACAGCGTAGGTGTAGTCCTGATCTGACATCCGCATAAAGAGCGCTCTACGCTTAGCGACATCCAAGGTATCGAACGAGACGACATCGATAAGGATGTCGTGGATATCTTGCGTGTAGTTGAAAAAGGACTTGACCAACTCACGGTAGACGGTGACGGACTCACCAGGGTTCAGCTCCTCTCCGTCCTTGACAAAGAGATAGCGATGTCCGTCTGGGCTGAAGAGGCTGCTAAGTGTGAAGCGAGCACCTTGGTGTTCTAGCTCAATAACCTTAGACCCCTCGGGAAGGTATTGTCGATGGTCGGCCGGAAGAGGGGAGAGTTCCCGCAGGAGAGAGGTCTTGCCACTCCCATTGCTTCCCAGGACGATCTGGGTTTTCTCGGTCGGTACATAGACAAGGGTCTGGATACTGCGAAGATGGAAGTTCTTATACCCATCAAGGGTGATTTTAAGGATACGCACAGGGTAAGTCCTTCAGGAAGTGCTACACCTGATCGTCGACACTGGGTCAAATATCCAAGGAGTGCTCGATCTTTTGACATCCCTCTCATCAGGAAGTACATGGAAATCACCAACACATCGTCATTGAAGCATTACTCTCTCGGCATCGTGATTCAGGACAAAGTGGAAGGCTCTGACATCATCAAGGTTGACCCGATCGAGAGCTTTACCCTGGACCAGGGGAAGATTACAGAAGACTCCAGGAAATACGACAGCCAGCTGAAGGACCACAAAGGTGTGGAGAAGAAGCAGAAGCTGGTAGGAGGGTCTGTGATCGAAGCGAAGTGGATCGCTTACGGATACAGCAACCGGGAGAGTGCTCCGGACGTCTACAAGAACGAGACCGTGATCCTGTATCGCTTCGCGAATGATCCCCGCATCTACTGGACTACGATCTTCCGTGAACCCATGATTCGAAGACTGGAGACTGTGGTCTACGCATATAGCAACCAACCTTCGGGATTAGTGGAGTATGATGCTGACACCAGCTACTGGGAGAAGTGGGATACTCGCAGAAAGGTCATCCATCGTCATACCAGTGATAACGATGGAGAACCCTTTAAGTACGACATCATTACGAATGCCAAGGAAGGCTGGCATCTGATCACGGACGACGTTGGTAACTATCTTCGCATCGACAGCTCCAAGACCACTAACACTCTGATCAATGCGGCAGGTACCTATGTCGTGGAGGAACAGGACCGACTATATGGCTATGCTCCGACTTATATCTGTTTGTCTTCACCAACGATATATCTTAACACCCCGAACCTGGTGGTGGGTGCAGGCGGATGTGGTACTTCCGTCACAGGTACCGACTATCATGACAGACCTTTCATTCGACTAAATGACGGCACTGCTTCGGATTCCGATGGGTGGAAACCTCCTACACCACCCATGGGTCGAATGTCGGCGATGTCAAGGTCGTTTGGGACATCGCCGGACGGTATCGGGAGAGAGAATCTCGATGGGAGCCATCAAGGTGCCGGAGATCAGGAATATCCACCCTATGCGCGCATAGGTAACGCTTACGAAAGCTATAGCCACTACGATCTCAAGTATCGTTATTCCTACTCCAAGGACTTCATTACTGAAGAGACGCCGCTTTACACCAACAACAGTAATGTTCACAGAACGAGAACAGGGCTAAAGAAGGTGGATGCTGAAACCATCGATATCGATACAGTGGTTTATAATCTCTGCTCTACCACGTCCGTGGACATCACTTCGGAAGTGATTCGGCTGAACTGTATCGATCCAGAACTCCCAAACCCACGTTACTCCTGTGAGTGTGAAACTGATGCGTGTGAAGAACATCGTTCTTCCGATACAGTAAAAATTTATATCGATAAGAGAACGGATCCCTGTGAGCCTAATGACTGTGGTAGGAGAGGCGTGGTTGAAATCAGAGGTCGGGTGGAGTGTGATGAGATAGTGTTAAAGAGTGGTAAACTCTCGGAGATAGTCTCAGGAATGGCGACAACCATTGAACAACTTACTGCCAGGATCGCTGAACTGGAATCCAATCCTTAGAAGAAAGACAGCACATCTCCCCGGGACTCTAAAGTCCCGGGGAGATGTGCTGCTACTACTTAGTCAAACACGTAGGTGCCGAACTTAGATGCGCCTACCAGGTCACCAGAATGACCAGGAAGAGCGATCGCCTTACCGAAGTTCGTACCGCCCGTGACAGCACTGGAGACTACGTTCGACTTGTAGGTGACGGTGGATCCTTCGATGTCGAAGAACATCA
>JACCDZ011619556.1_pt1 | contig 10162 bp, 13 predicted proteins | sample 7449551 | NCBI WGS metagenome assembly JACCDZ01 (sample SAMN15323452, study PRJNA562643) | freshwater metagenome | isolation source: river surface water | place: USA:Blue River Watershed | collected 2017-08-18
ATTTTTCTGAAGAAATTGATCCACTTAGCTCATTTGCAGATGCAAGTTCATTTTTTGAACACTCAGAAAAAATGTGTTAAAAATTAGTGTACTTTGTACGCACGTTTTACTATAATAGACTCATACGATCTTGATGAAGAAAAGAGTAACAGATATGAAAATTCGTGAAATCCCATTCCAAACTAAAGCTGTTGAAGACATTATCGACAAATACGAATTAAACCCAATGGCTCGTGTTATGTTGGTATCTCCTACGGGGACTGGTAAAACCATTATTGCTCGTAAGTTTATTGTATCAGAACGTCTTCGCGAAGTTCTACTAAAAAATAAGGCGCGTAAAACTTTACGTATCATTTATAAATGTCATATCGAACGTCTTTTAACACAAGCAAAACGTCGTTTTGACCCTACCATTGTTGGTGAATCAACTGTCGCAAACTGGGAAATGCAAGATCTCAATGATCCAGAAGCTATCCCTTCAACATTCCCAGTTGAAATATGCTATCAAATGTATGCTGATAAAATCAATGAAGATTCAGACGTTGATTTAATCATCTATGATGAATGCCACCATGAAGCTTGTAATACAATTCAAGAATTTTTGGGCACTGCGGGTAAAATTCCTTCTTTAGGTATGACTGCAACACCAGATCGTAACGATAACTGCTTGATCAAATTCGATTACATGATTGAACCAATTACACGTAGTCAAGCGGTTGATCAAGGCTATATTTGTCAAACTGATATTAATACAATTGTTGATACTTCATCTAAAGATAAAGTTAAACTTTTGAAAGAAATCCTCGTTGACTTCCACCATGAAATGAAGCAAACAATGATCTTCGTTCGTACAAAAGCAGAAATCCGTGAAGTTGTTGATTATATCAATAATGATCTTGGTCTACTTGCACGTGGTTGTGATGATGGCGATGACGTTGATATGTTGCTTGATGATTTTGGTGCAGGCGATTACCAATTTATCGTATCATGCCGTAAACTTGGTGAAGGTATTGATGTTCCAGGTGTAACTGATGTAATCTTTGCTCGTAATATTGGTTCACTTATCGATCTTAACCAATATATCGGTCGTGCTGCTCGTACTGATGTTATGGAATGTCGAGTATGGGAATTTGTTAACTGCTTATCAAGCGATAACTTAGATACTACAGAAGTTGTTGGTATTCCAAAATCGCACCGTCTAATCTCTAAGTCAAAAGGTAAGTTTGTGGTACGTGACTTCATGTAAAATATGTTTATGAGTTAAACGGGATTAAGTTCCCGTTTAATTTTTTGGAGGATAAAATGGATAAGTTTAAAGAGATAGTTGTACAAACACGTGAAGTCAGAAAAGAATTGTTAAAAGAAGTACAAACTGATATGGAAAAGGTTAGTGATGATACTCGCATGAAAATCTTTATCAATGAAAATATTGATGTACTCGCATATAAATATCGTGACAAAAACTTATTTGATATAAATCGTGAAATCTATTCATATTTGCATAATAATAATATCAATAATTTCAATACTAAAGAATTCGATAAACACTTACGCAAATATAGAATTTATGAAGCTGACTATTTCTTTGTCAGACTATATATTGTAATAGCAATGATTAGTATGTATCTAATGTACGCCGATTTATTACCCACATATATTAGCATTTATAATCATACAACTGAAGATGCTGTTGGGCACTTTCTATCTATTCTTATTATGGCTGGTATGGTAGCCGCTGTACTAATATTTATACTTTGTCATAGTAAGCGAATTAGATTCCATCGTATTCCATCAGCAAAAACATTATTAGATGGTGCAAAACATGAACAAGAATGATATAAAAGATTGTATTGAAGAGGCTGCTCAATACAGAAAAGAAGAACTATCGCGCATTAATAATGTGAATACCAAATATGATGACGCGACCACTAAAGCTATTTTGTTCTTTAAAATCAATAAAGACATATTGCTTTATAATCATAAAGAAGAAGATTATGATCATATGCGTCAGAAAATTGTTACCATATTAAAGTACAAATATCCTGGCTCAGACGTTAAGGTATTATATAAAATGCTTACACGTAATTTAATTACTCCAATATCTTATTGGATATTTATATATGGATTTATAGCATGGATATCATTAAATCTATTAAAATTTGTTAGTGATAGTTGGTTTATTGCTTTATGGCAAGGTGCATTATGTGGATGTGCTGGATTTATAATTTCAATAATTCTTCATTGCGAATTGAAATTTAAATGGCTATATATTAAAACTCCAAAAGGACCCTAAGGTCCTTTTTTTATAACATTTCACTAAACGATTTTACTAAAATTCTATCCGGTGTAGTTAATGTAAGATAATGATCAATATCTTCTTGTGATACTGTATCACTATCAATAATAAGCATCAAACGGCTTGAATCAATTGAATAACCATATTGATCAAAGAATGTTTTATCTGCAACGTTCAATAATTGATTTTCAACTGGTAGAGATGGGTCAAATAATTCAATAGTTGATCCAATCGTTTTAGTTGCATTCATTTTTACAATATTATTCAATAATGAATTGAAGAAATTAAAACGATCTTTTAAACGAGTAATAATGAAAATTTCGTCTCGACCATAACGTGTGTGTGAGAAATAATCTTTGCCGTGTGTAATGAAATAAAATAAATCAGAGTATGGCAAATGTGATTTTGTATCATGTAAATCATAATATAACTTACACATACTATTGTCTTTGTCATATTTTACAGTTGTAGTATATAATGTATAACTACTATTAATCCAATCGTCTGCTAAAATATCTTCACTTGTTAAATTATAACTAGTGCCTGAATCAGTAAGAAATTCATTATCTATTTGTGATGCGCAAATAGAAATACCTTTAGATAATCGATGCGCGATTAATAAATCATTTTTTAAGCCGTGTAATACATCAGCAAATGACATTGGTTTTTCTTTTGCAAAAATATAATCAGCATAATCTTCATATTGAATATAGTAATCTTCGATCGGATTTATTTCACTATTATTAAAAATGAATTCGCCAAAGCCATCGCATTCAGCATATTTTTCCAAATCTACTGCACTGTAAATATGATGAACCAATTCATCGCCACGGCTAAGTAAAACACTGTCTAATTCTTTTTGGATGCTTTTATCTAACGTATCAAAGTTAGGTTTTGAACCAATAACAATAACGCGTGTAGATGTATTTGATAAAAAGTCGGTATCTGCATAGAATCGACCACTTGATAATCTTTGTAGATCAGCCAAAGAGTCTGTTAATATAAACTTAATAACCATGAATGTTCCTTTAATTTGAAATAACCGCAACTATATCACCATATTTATCACAATCCAGGTCAACCACTTTATGATCACCTAAATTATGCTTGTCATGGTCATAATCATCAATTTTTACTGTATTGTGTAAAATATAGTCAGATTCAATACGAGTGATTATCTCATCAATATTGTATTCATTTCTATAAATCTTAATATCAGCAAATGTTTTACCCGCAATAACACGATCATAAACATATTGATAACAAGGATTAATGCCAGCAATAATATTCACGCGTTTTTGTTTACCATTTTCCTGGCGATGTGAACGCTCCAGGATAAACCATTCTTTGAAGTGAGATGGCATAATACGCTTAGGTACCATCATATCGTTTGCTTCAAATATATCTTTTAACTGATCGCGGCGCCCTTCATCATCAATGCAGTCACCTACTTTATATTGAGTAAAGATCGATTCAGCAATAGAATCCTTATCTATAATCAGATTATCAGATAGCGAACCGTTCATTTTACGATCACGACGTAATTCAATCAAGTCTTTTGTCATTGACATTTTGTCTTTTTCACACAAAATGTCGTCACTCAAATAGTTATTTTCATTAATTAGTTCCAGGTATTCACGACCTTTACGCACATATTCCCGGTTTTCGTCTTCAATAATACTCATAATTGTACGTTCCTTAGTCTTTTTAGCAACTTCACGATGATAATAGCTATCAACAATACGTTCATCGCCTTCATCTAATACTGGTACATGATATTCAGTTACATCAGGGTCCAGGTATTTCAATTGCTGAACAGTCCAACTATTTTCTAGTTCGTGTCCTTCATTTAATGCAGCATTACAAGATACGCGGCGCAAATAATCATGTTTCATTGCAATTGTATATAACGGATTAATGATATATTCACCATCATATTTGACAATACAGAATAAATCTTCATCTGGGTGCATATCAGGTAATTTTAAAGATTGAAAATGATCATAGATAATGTTTTCAGTCATTTTATCTTTTGCAAATGCCTGGATAATACCAGTAATACATTTAGATCGATTCAGTACATTCTCAACCATAGCTGCATATTGTTCACGATCCTGGAAATCTTTCTCATCACGCTCTATGAAGAAATGGTTAATAGTCACACGATTTGTATCACGATAACGACCATGAATCTGGCGTAATTCAACACTATTAGAATATTGCATTGATTTGATTTGTGCATTACTTACAACAAACATTTGAACATGATTGTTCTTTGCAGGTACCATATCAACACATTCATGTACACATGACGTATAAATATTAAGCATTTTATTATTCTTGCCGTTAGGTAATTTACCCTTTGGAATATTGAATCCGATCTTTTTAATCAGCGTTTCTTCATGCTTTGGGTCATTACTACGAATAAAGTTAATTTCATTCTTTAATTCAGGTAATGCTGCTAGTACAGTATTGAGAATAATACCAATACTACTGATATGATTATAGAATAATGCAATTTCTTGAATTGGTTTACCTTGTTGAATTTGAATTTTATTTGCTTTAACAATACTAATAATGGCACGAGCTAAGTCGTCATTCATATCTTTTGATTTATAGTATCGTTTGGCAGTAAAATCATAAGAGCGAATGTCATCCCATACATAATGATGTACATCCATATTGCCAAATAATTCTTGATAATGATCAAGTTCACCCATTGAAGCTGATACCAGGGTAACTGACTTAAACATTTTAGATGCTTTAATAATATCCAGAATTACGGCAGGCTTAAAAATGCGAGAAAAGTTCGGGATTAAGTGACATTCATCAATGATCATTTTCATTTGAAGAACACGCGTACCTAAACCATCAACTGCGCGCATTACTGAATCATATGTACAAACAAACTTTCTATAATGGCGAGTTGCTTCAGCTATATCAGCGACTGATACATCACCTGTAATAGTGAATACGTCATTAAATTTAGCACCTTTTTCTTCTACAGATGAGATAGCTGGAACTAATAAAATGATATTTTCATTATTACGAAGTGCCGCCGTAGTAGCGCCACGACCTGTTTCGCCTTTAGAGATAATGCAATTTTCTGGAAATTTACCTGATGTGAATAAAGAAGTCTGATCCAGGTATTTGATATTCGCCGGGATTCTATGTAATACGATCTTATGTCCATCATTAAATGAGTGAAGCCATTGACAATCATCAGGGCTTGCATTCATTTGATCATATAAATGCTCTAATGTTTTATCTAATGGATTGACATTTTTATCTTCGAATAATTCATTCAAGAAGCTTTTGTCATTTTTATTAGATTGCATTAAAGCAGCAATATTTAAATTATTTTTAGTACCGAAGACTGATGACAATAAATCGGTTGAATCACTTAGCATTTTAATCTCTTAAATTAGTACGCGAATATCTATACGACATTATAACATATATGATATTTAAGTACATCAAAACAGCGCGTGTACGTCACTAAAAAAATTATGTCCGGGTTATACGTATGCTTGTCAAAAAGAATAATTATTTTATGCAAGCATAAAAAAGAGGACAAGCCTCTAACTAATAACTTAATAAATGTATTGATATTGAATGAACGAAGTGAATGAAATATCGAGTTTTCTTGAAAACTCAAATTAGACCTTTACCAAAATTTTTAAAATATATATATAAATTATAAAATTTAAATTACATAGTTTTACCAAATTTTTTAAAAAACGTTATTAATTATATATTTTAAAATACTACTTACAATGGAAATTATCTTATTACCCGCCCGGAGGGCATTCGGAAACCCAGCCGTCCCGTCCATCACGTCCATCACAAATCACCCGACCTTTACCAAAATTGATGAAAAACGTGAATTTTTTGCGTAATTTTAGAACAAATATGTTTACGATTAGACGTATATACATTATTATATTTTTTATTTCGTATGGAAATTAGTCATGAAAGGAAAACTATTAGAGCTTGGCTATCTTAGTGGTATCATTTTTGTTATACTTGCATTATTATGTATAGTAGGGCGATTTGACTTCGAAGATGAATCTGCTGCTTTTAAACAGTATTGCGCAGACGTGTCTAATGGTGTCCATCCTGACTATAAGAAACAAATTGATTATTGTGACTAGAGGGCTGTCCTATGGGTACACGCGGACTTATTATCATAAAGCATAATAAACAAATCAAAGTGTCGCAATATTGCCAATTTGATATGTATTATGATGGTCATGGCAAACATATAGCTGAAATTCTTCAGAAAATGCTGAAGGATAATGTATATGATCGCTTCAAAGAATTAGTATCAAATCTAAAATTTGTTGATGATGACTATTTACAAGAAAAATATCAAGGTAAAGTCGCGACTCAATTCCTACGAAATACTGCTTCTGATATATTTCCACTTATTATCCAGGGTGTACAAGAATTTTATGATTGTACCGATTATTTATTTGGTCCTTGGTTATCGTATGCTTATATGATAGATTTAGATCGAAATGAGCTATTAGTCTATACTACACATTCTGATGTAGAAGGTCCTCGTATGGTATTAAATGGCAGAGAAGCCGCATACTTAATACATCATCATACATTTAAAATTAATCGCCGCCTTTTAAAAAAATATAACGCATTTGTTAAAGAGTTTTATGAATCTATGGAAGAAAATTAATGACAACCAATTATATTGGAGAATGGGGCTTAGAACGTTGCTATGATATGCTTAACAACAAGCCGGATAGAACTGCGACGCATCTAATTATTGATACTGGTCATGTTTATTTTTCTGTAGACTTCGGCTCGTATTTTAATAATGAAGAGCAAGATTGGTATGATTCAGATTATCGTACAGAAGAAGATCTAATTAATGCTTATGCAAACGTTATCAATTTAGATAAATTACAAAACGAGTTATGGAATCATGAAATTTGGAATGCCCCGCATGTCGAATAAGCCTATTCGTACAATGAAACAAACAAATCAAGAATTTTTTGACTTTGTTAAATGCACTGTTGAAGGTGCAAATCCGATCTTAAAGCCGTTCGGCTTAATTATGAGTATTCTTTTTGGCATACTTGGGTATTTCCCCGTTTATTTCGATATCTACTTTAATAGACTTAGAGATGAAGAAACTGACCAAAAATAGGCCAAAATATTCGCACTAAATAAAAGAGTAAGAAAAATGCATAACTTAAACAATGCTCATCGAAAAGCGATACTAGCTATTAGAGCGAATAAGAAGGAAACAAAGCATGTTAACGTCTACAATTAAAGGTAACAATACCGTTGAAAAAAAACTTATTAACCACATCATCTTTCTGATCGATGCTTCTGGTTCAATGGGTTATCATTTAGAAGCAGTAAAGCGAGTTTTTGACTCGACTCTTGAAGGCTTCAAGCAAACACAATCACCCGATCAAGAAATGCGTATTTCATTGTATCAATTCGATACTTATGTTGAACGCGTAATTTTTGATACCAATATTGATAAGCTCAATACATCTATTTCATTCCGTGCTGGTGGTATGACTTCTTTACGTGATGCAGTTGCTAAAGCGATTGATGATCATAAGAAAATTGTAACCATTGGGACTGAAGATCATACTTTCTTGATTTATGCAATCACTGATGGTCAAGATAATATGTCTAGTGTGTCGACTTCGCAATTAAAAGATAAGATTACAAAATTAGATGATTCCTGGACTGTTGCATCATTAGTGCCGTCTATTACAGATGTACATCATGCAAAAACTTCAGGTATTCCAGCCGGTAATATTCAAATCTGGAACACACAATCTTCTAACGGCTTTGAAGAAGTTGGTCGCGCAATTACTGCATCATACCAAAACTATTCAACTGCACGTAGTCAAGGCGTTCGTTCATCTAAGAGTATCTTCTCTATCAATACTGATAACATCACCAAAAGTGATGTGAAGCGTACATTATCAGAAATTCGTGGTGATATTCATTACTATAATGGTGATGCAGATATCTCTATTAAAGAATTTACTGAAGATGTAACTGGCGAAGAATATCGTAAAGGTAGTGTATTCTACGAAATCAGTAAAACTGAGATTGTACAAGCAAGTAAAGAAATTGCCATTGTAAATAAAAAAGATGGCAAAAAGTATAGCGGTCATGATGCGCGTCAAGTATTAGGATTGCCATTACAAGAAGCTAAAATGAAACCTGGTGATTTTGGTGATTGGAGAATCTTCATTCAAAGTACCAGTTACACCCGTAAAATTAAACCAGGCAATTCCATTTTTGTCATTGAGCGCTAAATGCTAATCAAAATTAAAGAAAATATGTTCATTAATACCGATCATGTATCACTTGTAATATTTGACACCCTTTCAGAAAGTCCCAGAATTTCTGATAAGATTCACAGAATTTGGATGTCATGCGGTAAATCAGTAGAACTTCCTAGAACTGATGAAAATACTGAATTACTGAATACTATAATGGATCATATTGGATTAATTGAATAAATTGTATGTACAAATAAAAGTCTGTATACTATAATTGGTGTACAGACTTTTTTATTTACAAAGGTAATAACATGGAACGCCAACAATTTATCGAATTGGTTCGATCGCAATTGTCGCGGTATGAAGCTGATACAACATATACAGATGAACAAGAGCAATCCCGTTGGGGATCAATCGGCGCATTGGAACAATTGTTGGAGATATTGGAATCTAAAAAAGACGACACCGCTGCAGAAGAAAACAATCCACAATTTTTAATGACTGAAGTTCTTCCTCCTATTGGTGTGCCAATTCGAGTATTTTATATAAATTTTCACGGTGTTAAATTAAATGATATTATGCATGTTCTTCCAGAATATGATATTAATGATTTTCGCGTTAAAGATGACGATAGTTTTTATGGCTTAGCATATGGATGGTCACGCGCCACCGAAGAAGAAATCGCTGAATATGAATGTGATTAATATAATAGGTAATTAATATGAAATTTAAAACTGAAGAAGAGAAAAAGCGTAAGCCATATTTCCATCAAAATTATGGCACTGCATTTAATATGGAACGACTTGATTACTTATTTGATCAACTTCGTATTATCTATAAAGATTTACCTTCAAACTTTTTCAATGATAAAAAAGTATATGAATCATTTGATTTATTACGTGGCCACTTATATAATATTTCATTAGAAAACAGATTTAAATTAACAACTCGTGAATTAAATCGCATGCGTAAAACATGTGAATTATCTCATGCAGAATCATTATCACAATTTATTCGTAAAGATAAATTTTATATTATCCCATCCGAATCAGATTTGATTTATAAGCATGTAAGTAAAGTTGACCGCTATACAATGGATTTATTACATGGTGCGCAAGAATCATGTTATTTGAAAAAATCATTCCATAATATGGAATATATGTATGCTGTTGGTGAATATGCCGTAATGTTTGCATTGCTTTTAGATGCTATTATTGAAGATATTAGCTTTGAATCCAAAGTTATTGGCGGTATGACTAATACACTATTCTTGTGGGGTATTACAACATGTCAAACTGCGAATGTAAAATTATTGCCGTTTGCTGTCATGACTAAAGATCAATCGCTCATTGACCGAGCAATGTTGATTATTGGTAAAGATAGATTTATTTCTATTGCAGATGGATTAAATTATGGATTAACTTCTAATTTAATTCCAATGGGTAAAGAACAAGAATCGTATGTAAATGCGAAACATGAAAATGAATTACGACAACAAATTAATGAATACTATGGAATAAACTAATGAAGGTATTAGTACAAACAAATAAAAGGCCTCAAGTCCATTTGGAACACGAATTTAAAATGATTGAGC
>JACCDZ010094343.1_pt1 | contig 10159 bp, 8 predicted proteins | sample 7449551 | NCBI WGS metagenome assembly JACCDZ01 (sample SAMN15323452, study PRJNA562643) | freshwater metagenome | isolation source: river surface water | place: USA:Blue River Watershed | collected 2017-08-18
GATGCCACCATTGGCGGCATGAGCGCCACACGCGCCAGCGGCACCAACGCCGTGCGCTACGGCACCATGCGCGAGAATGTGTTGGCCTTGGAAGTGGTGACCTCTGCAGGCGACATCATCCGCACCGGCACCCGCGCCAAGAAGTCGAGCGCCGGTTACGACCTCACGCGCCTGATGGTGGGCAGCGAAGGCACGCTGGGCGTGATGACCGAAATCACCGTGCGCCTTTATCCCTTGCCCGAAGCCATCTCGGCGGCCATTTGCTCATTCCCCAGCATCGAGGCCGCTGTACACACCGTGATCCAGACCATCCAGTTGGGCGTGCCGATTGCCCGCGTAGAGCTGATCGACCACAACACCGTGCGCATGGTCAATGCCTACGCTAAGCTGGGCCTGCGCGAAGAACCTATGCTGCTCATGGAGTTCCACGGCTCGCCTGCAGGCGTGAAAGAACAAGCCGAAACCGTGCAGGAGATCGCCAGCGAGTTTGGCGGCAATGCGTTTGAATGGGCCGTCACGCCCGAAGAACGCACCCGCCTGTGGACCGCCCGCCACAACGCCTACTTTGCCGCCGTGCAAAGCAGGCCCGGCTGTCGCGCCATCAGCACCGACACCTGCGTGCCCATTAGCCGCCTGGCCGATTGCCTGCTCGACTCGATCACAGAAACCGATGCCAGCGGCATCCCCTACTTCCTGGTGGGCCATGTGGGCGATGGCAACTTCCACTTCGGCTACCTGATCGACCCGAACAACCCGCAAGAGTGCGAAACCGCCGAGGCCTTGAACCAGCAGCTGGTCAACCGCGCCCTGCGCCTAGGCGGCACCTGCACCGGCGAGCACGGCATTGGTCTGCACAAGATGGATTTTTTGCGCACCGAAACCGGCGAAGGCGCTGTGGACATGATGCGCACCATCAAACGAGCGCTGGACCCGCACAACATCATGAATCCGGGGAAGATTTTCTCGATGTGAGCGATCGCGAAAAAATCTGCGCCACTTAGCCCAAAGGCCCCAGGAACGCAGATTCACGCAACAGTTCTTCAACCTTGTCGCACAGTTGTGCCGGCTCAAACGGTTTGAGCATGAGGTCGCTGAGCCCTGCCGATTTGAATCGCTCCAGATCTTGCGGGGTGACATTGGCGGTGAGCCCCAAAATGGGCAGGTCCTGGCGCTGTTTCAACGCGTTTTGACGTATTGCTGCCGTCGCAACAATACCGTCCATCACGGGCATGACCATGTCCATCAAGACCAAATCGACGGCTTGCGCAGCCAAGACTTCCAGCGCTTTTTGACCATCAGCGGCTTCCACCACCTGACAGGTCGGCCAGGCATTTTGAAGCACTTGCCTGACCAGCAAACGGTTCAAGGGATGGTCATCTGCCACCAGGAACCGCCAGGCTTTGTCCGCTGTTTTCACCTCGAGCCTGGTCGACGGTGTTTTTTGTGCAGGGGCAGCCGTTGCAAGCACGGGCAAGCGCAACCAAAAGCGTGAGCCTTTGCCCAACTCGCTTTCAAAGCCCATCTGGCCGCCGAGCAAGTCTGTCAGTTTTTGGGAAATGGCCAAACCCAGCCCGTTGCCGCCGTAGATGGCGTGGATATCGCCGTCGGCCTGACTGAAGCGCTGAAAGATTTTGGCCTGTCGGTCCTTGGCAATGCCAATACCCGTGTCTTCGACCTCAAACACCACGTTCGGCTGCAGCCACTTCACACGCAAGACCACCGAACCCTCGTGCGTGAACTTCAAGGCATTGCCCAGCAGATTGACCAGGATCTGCATCAAACGGTGCCGATCGGTGTGCACCCATTGCGGCAATGTGGCATCAACTTCCAGGCGGTAGTCCAGCTCCATGCTGTTGACACGCGGGCTGAACAATTCAAACGCGTGTTCCACCACACGCCGCAGCTCAAAGTCTTCGGGCTGGATGATCAAGCGCCCTGCCTGCAATTGCGAATAATCCAGAATGTCATTGATCACCGTCATCAGATGTTCGGCCGACTGGCGCGTGTGGTTGAGCACCTTGAGCGCTTCTGGCTTGTTTTCAACGCGCGACAAGAGCAAGGCGTTGAAGCCCAAAATGGCATTCATGGGCGTGCGCAGTTCATGGCTGACCGTGGCGATGAATTGCTCACGCATTTGCATGGTTTGCTCCAGCTCTTGCCGCTTGGCCTCCAACTGACTTTGGTAATGCAAACTCTCTTGCAAAGCCTCGCGGTGCAGTCGTGCATAGATCATCGGCACGATCATCAAAATGCCCGTGATCAAACTGAAAGTCAGCCAGGAGGACGGGGCATGCACCTGCCCCAGCTCGAAAGACGGCACCATGCCGTGGTCACTCGCATAGGCCATTACCGCCTGCAAAGCAACAACAGTCATCAGCCAGAAGGTGCCGGCCTTGCGACTGATCACGAAAAATGGCGTCAGCGGCAAGATCAGCAACCAGGAAAAGCGCGGAGAGAAAACGCCGCCAGCACTGTACGCCGAATAAAACAGCACAAATGCGCCAGCAGCTGTGCCCATGTGGACCGCCCAGGTCAGCGGCATGCCTCGGTTGATCAACACCAACAAGATCACCAGCCAGACCGCCATGGAGTTGAACAGGACCGCCGCATTGCGGTAAGGGCTGATCAGCGAATAAAGCAAGAGTACCGCGATGATCACGGTGACAAAGAAGAAGATGTACGGCATCTTGCCGTGCCTGAAAGCTCGGGGCAAATGCTGAACCAGCCATTGACCGCGCTGGATCCAACCAGTTTTCAGGTGCAAGGGGCGCAGCTGTCGCAGCTGCCGAAATTGACTCAATGCGCGCATCGATTCAGCCTCGCGCTCTTTGCAGATGCTGACTGACGCAGCGGATCAATCGGTCCAGGTCCATAGGCTTGTCCATCACATCGTCCATGCCCGCATCCAGACAGCGCTGTCGATCCACCGGGTTGGTGTTCGCTGTCAACGCGATGATGGGCATGGCTTGCGTCATGGCGGGAAACTGCCGACGAATTTGCTGAGTCAGGGCCATGCCATCCATCTCTGGCATGACCATATCGATCAGCGCCACATCAAAACTTTGTTCGTCAAGCAACACCAGCGCCTGCGCCGCGCCATCGGCGGTGACAATCTGTGCTTTGGGCCAGCATTTTTGAAGTTGCATGCGCGCCACCATCAAGTTCAGGGCATTGTCGTCCACCACCAAAATGCGCAATGCCTGGTCTGTCGAAACGGACACCGTTTGTTCAGGCTGTGCCACTTTGGCATCGACCCTTGGAATGTGGAACCAGAATGTGGCGCCTTGTCCTTCTTGACTGTTCACCCCAATTTGGCCGCCATGCAACAACACCAGCTTTTCACAAATTGACAAACCCAGCCCTGTACCGCCATAAGTGCGTGTGGTCTGCACATCGGCATGCTCGAAGCGCCGAAAAATGTGTGCTTGCTGTGCCAGTGGAATGCCGCGGCCAGAATCACTCACCTGAAACAGGATGTCTGGGCCTTGGGCCTGAATGCGCAAGCGCACAGCACCCGATTCGGTGAACTTCAAGGCGTTGTCCAGCAATTTGCCCAAAATTTGTCGCAAGCGCTGTGGGTCACCGTGAATGCGTTCAGGCAAATGGGTGTCGAGCTCCCCCAACCAGTCAATGCCTTTTTCATGCGCTCGCTTGCGCAGAGGTTGCAGTGCATCTTCCATCAACTCTGCGAGTGAAAAATCCACGTTAAAGAGCGCCAATTTATTCGCCTGGAGTTGTGAAAAATCCAGGATGTCATTGACCACCTGCAACAGATGCTGGGTCGATCGCCGAATGTGATCGACGACCTCAACCTCTTCGGGCTCGCTGGAGAGCTCTTCGCGCAACACCCCGTTGAAACCCAAAATCGCATTCATGGGGGTGCGCAATTCATGGCCCACCGCTGCCAAAAATTCATCCTTATGGGCCTGTGCCTTGAGCAAGGCTTCATGGGTGGATTTGAGCTCCTTGTTGCGCAGATCCAGTTGTTGCAGTTGTTTGTCATGCAACAAATCAAACAAAAAGACACACAGCATCAGACTGGCCAGACCCATCACGTTTTGCATCACCGCCCAAGGCACGGCTTGCGTACTGACAAAGGCATGCCCACTGATCCAGCCGTTATCCGTCGCCTGGTAGATGCCAAAAATAACGACCAAAACAAAACCAATCCAAGTGATCGCAGGAGCGGGCCCCAGCAGCATCAGCACAGGCAAAGACACCAGATTCAACCAGACCAGGACCGTGGAATTCACCCCTCCTGAGTACACCGAGACATAGGCCACCAGAACCACGCAGAGCAAGGAGGCGAAATGCAGGACGGGCGCAAACAGCTTCTCGATCCTGGTGAACGGCAGCAGGGCAAAACACGTCAGGCTGAAAGCCAAGTTGACGTTGCGATCGTAGTAGGCCGAAGGGAAAAGGTAGAACACGCAAGAGTTCAAACCGATGGCCAACAAGTAAATGGCCAAGAGGTTTTTGCTCGCAAAAATCGAGGCTTGAGGCGCGCTCGCCTCGCCACGCCACGTCAATGCATCAGGACTGGCCATGGCTTCGCTGATTAGCCGCGCAATTTGTCAATCAATCCATTGAGCTCATCAAGCGAGCCAAACTGGATACTCAGCTCGCCCATTTCTTCAATCTTGCCCAAACGTTTGACACGTTTTTTGACGCGCACTTCGACCTCGGCCATCAGCAGGTCCGACAGTTCTTCTTCCACACGACGAATGTCGCGTGATTTTTCTTTTTTGGGCTTTTGGTGCACCAGGTTGAATTCGGCGCTCAGCTTCTTGACCAGGCTCTCGGCCTCGCGCACCGACAGTTTCTTGGCCGCAATCTGGTTGGCTGCGGTGATCTGTGCGGCCTTGTCCAAAGCCAACAGTGCACGTGCATGGCCCATGTCGAGGTCACCGGCCATCAACATGGTCTGCACAGGCTCAGCCAGATTCAACAGGCGCAAGAGGTTGCTGGCCGCACTGCGTGAGCGGCCAACGGCTTGGGCTGCAGTTTCGTGAGTGAGTCCAAACTCTCTGATCAGACGTTGCAAACCCTGAGCCTCTTCCAGCGGATTCAGGTCTTCGCGCTGGATGTTTTCGATGAGCGCCATGGCCGCAGCCGCTTCGTTGGGCACATCGCGGACCAGTACGGGGACCGTTGCCAAGCCCGCAAGCTTGGAAGCCCGGAAGCGGCGCTCGCCCGCGATGATTTCGTATTTGCCGGCATGGGGGCCGTCGCTGAGCTGGCGCACCAGGATCGGCTGCATGATGCCCTGGGCCTTGATGGACTCGGCCAGCTCGTACAGCGCGCCCTCGTCCATGCGGGTGCGTGGCTGGTAAACGCCAGCCACCATCTGGTCGACATTCAACTGGCTGGGCAAGCCGGTTTCGGCGTTTGGCGCAGCGGCCGGCGCATCTGCGACTTTGGGGCCCAACAGGGCTTCCAGTCCACGTCCCAGGCCTTTGGGTTTTTTGGTGACCATGGTCATTCCTTCAAAAGAGTTTGCAAAAGCGCATGGCCCTCTGGCCAATCGCCCAGCGATGTGTCTGCGTTGATGTGTCCTGCTTTGCCCAGATCCACCCACTGAGCTGCCCAATCTTGGGCGAGGCCTTGGGCTCGGGCTGCGGTGCAGTACGGATCGTTCTGGCTGCCAACCAGGATGCTTTTGAACGGCAAAGGCTGGCGCACGATAGGCGACCAGCCAGGCAATTGTTCTTTCAGGTCAGGCGCTTCCACATCCCCCGGCGCAACCAGCAAGGCGCCGCGCACACGCCCGGCGTGCCGCGAAAAAGCCGCCCAAGCGGCCACCTGAATGCAGCCAAGACTGTGCGCAGCCAGCACCAAAGGTCCTGGCGAGTCGACCACCACCTCATCCAGGCGTGCCAACCAGTCACCGCGCCGTGGGCGCAACCAATCGTTTTGCTCGACCACGGCATAGCCGTAGCGGCACACCCAGTGCATCTGCCAATGCCCAGGCCCACTGCCCTGCCAGCCCGGCAAGATCAAAACGGTGGCGCTCATGCTCAAAGGGTCGGTGCGCGTTGCACCAGTTCGCGGGCAAATTCCACATAGGCCTGGCTGCCCTTGGCCGAAGGGTCAAACACCACGCCGGGCAGGCCATAACTGGGCGCTTCGGCCAGGCGCACGTTGCGTGGGATTACGGCGTCAAACACCTTGTCGCCAAAGTGGGCCTTGAGCTGCTCACTCACTTGGAGTTGCAAGGTGATGCGCGGGTCAAACATGACACGCAAAAGGCCAATGATCTTGAGATCCTTGTTCAGGTTGGCATGCACCTGCTTGATGGTGTTGACCAGATCGGTCAATCCTTCCAATGCAAAGTATTCGCACTGCATCGGCACGATCACACCATGTGCCGCACACAAACCGTTCAAGGTCAGCATCGACAAGGATGGCGGACAATCGATCAGGACAAAGTCATAGTCCGCGTCGACTACGGCCAGTGCCATTTTGAGGCGTTGATCACGGTGTTCCAGGTCGACCAGTTCCACCTCGGCACCCGCCAATTCACGGTTGGCGCTGAGCACGTCATAGCCGCACTTGTCGGCTTTCACGGCCGCCTCCTTGATCGAGGCCGATTCCAGTAGCACGTCGTACACGCTGAGTTCAAGATTGCGCTTGTCAATGCCGGAGCCCATGGTGGCATTACCCTGCGGGTCCAAATCCACCAACAACACGCGCTGACCCACCTTGGCCAAACCTGCGGCCAGGTTGACAGTGCTGGTGGTTTTGCCGACGCCACCTTTTTGGTTGGCGATGCAGAAAATCTTGGCCATGGTGAAACGTCCGGTTTATTTGGAAATGGCCAGCTTGATGCCAAAGCCAATGAGGAAAATGCCCGCAAGCTTCTCAAGCCAGCGCCCGATGTGTGGATTGGCCCGCATGCGTGCCGCCAGGTGGTGGGTCAACAAGGTCATGCCCAAGCCATAAAGAAACGTCAGGCACGCAATGGTGGCGGCCATCACCCCGAAACTGATCAGGCCCAAGTGATGTTTGGGATCAACGAACAAAGGGAAAAAGGCCATGTAAAAAACAATCGCCTTCGGGTTCAGCAAAGTGATGGCCAAGGCCTGCTGAAAATAATGACGCGGACGGATATTGAGCACGGGGGCATCGCCAGGCTTGGCCGACAACATCTTGCAGCCCAGCCACGCCAGATACACGGCGCCCAGCCACTGCACCACTGCAAACGCCGCCGGATAAGTGGACAACACCGCCGCCACGCCAGCCACGGCCAACCACATCAGCACCTGATCTCCGGCAATCACACCCAAGGTCGCACCCAGCCCCCCACCCACACCGCCTTTGCTGGTCGATGTGATGAGCGCGAGATTGCCTGGGCCGGGGATGGCCAGGAACAAAACAATCGCTGCAACGAAGGAACCGTAATCCGAAATACCGAAAAACATGGGCACTCTTTATGGGGGAATACGGCGAGTGTAAGTGATGGGATCACAAGGCATTGATCAACTGCTGCTGTTTCACGTGAAACACGTCGACCTCCCCGCTCGCGCTCAGGCTTCAGACGAGTCCATTTTGAGACCCTCACCAACGCGATACGCCCTAAGCCACAATCAATCGGCTCAGACTTTTGGACGCATCCAGACCATACAGCGCTCCACCTCCAGCCCCGGCACGGTCAATGATTCCACGTGAAACACATGGACATCCGAAGGCAAGGCATCGATTTCATCTTGAGGGTGCTTGCCCTTCATGGCCATCCAGACGCCCCCTTCTGCCAAAGCCGAGCGTGACCAGGTCACGAAGTCGGGCAAGGAGGCAAAGGCACGAGAGCAAATGACTTGGTACGGATCGGTCAAGGCTTCTACCCGGGCATGAAGACCACGCAAGTTGGGCAACTTCAGGCTCACAGCCACCTGCTGAACAAAGGCCGCTTTTTTGGCCACCGTATCCACACAGGTGACTTTCAGTTCGGGCATGCAAATGGCCAGCACCACGCCAGGCAAGCCACCGCCGGAACCCACATCCAGCACGCGGGTCGGCTGCCCATGTGTGTGACGCATCAGGGGCGCAATCGCCGTCAGACTGTCCAACAGGTGGTGCGTCAGCATCTCTGCCGGATCGCGCACAGCCGTCAGGTTGTACACCTTGGTCCATTTCTGAATCAAGGCCATGTAATCCAGCAGCCGCTGGTGCTGCTCGTCAGACAAGTTCAAGCCCAAGGCCCGAACGCCCCTGCTCAGGCCTTCAGCCAGGTTTGTACTCATGCGGACTGGCTTTCTTCAGCAGGAGACATGAACCCCTTGAAACCACCCTTCTTCAGGTGGATCAGCAGCAGCGACACGCTGGCAGGCGTGATGCCCGAGATGCGCGAAGCTTGACCCAAGGTCTCAGGCCGGTGTTTGGCCAACTTCTGGCGAGCTTCAATCGACAAGGCCGAGACCTGCATGTAGTCAAGGCTTTCGGGCAAACGCAGGTGTTCGTAGAAAGCTGCGCGCTCGACCTCACCCTTTTGGCGGTCGATGTAGCCGGAATACTTGGCGGCGATCTCGACCTGCTCAATGACCGGCTCACTCAAATCGCCCAAGGTTTCACGTGAAACATCGGCCGAAGCATGCCGTCCACTGTCCATGTCCATCAGTGCTTCGTAGGACACATTGGGGCGGCGCAACAAGTCAAACAAGTTGTGTTCGTGCTCAATGGCCTTGCCCAACACCCGCACCGATTCTTCGGCTGGCAGGTTGCGGGGGTTCACCCAGACAGACTTCAGACGCTCTGTTTCACGTGAAACAGCATCGCGCTTGCGGCTGAAAGCATCCCAGCGCGCGTCGTCCACCAGGCCCATTTTCCGCCCCACCTCGGTCAGACGGGCATCGGCATTGTCTTCGCGCAATTGCAGCCGGAACTCGGCCCGACTGGTGAACATGCGGTACGGCTCGGTCACGCCTTGGGTGACCAGGTCATCCACCAGCACGCCCAGATAGGCCTGATCGCGAGCGGGCGTCCAGGCGGCTTCGCCACGGCATTGCAAAGCGGCGTTGATGCCCGCGAACAAGCCCTGGGCTGCCGCCTCTTCGTAACCTGTGGTGCCATTGATCTGCCCGGCGAAAAACAAGCCGTTGATCTGACGGGTCTCAAAACTGTTCTTCAGGGCACGCGGGTCAAAGTAGTCGTATTCGATCGCGTAGCCGGGGCGCAGGATATGGCAGTTTTCCAGGCCTTTCATCGAGCGCACCAGGTCGTACTGAATGTCAAACGGCAAACTGGTGGATATGCCGTTGGGGTAATACTCGTTCGTGGTCAGGCCTTCGGGCTCCAAAAAGATCTGGTGGCTGTCCTTGTCCGCAAATCGGTTGATCTTGTCTTCCACGCTGGGGCAATAGCGCGGTCCCACGCCCTCGATCTTGCCGGTGAACATGGGACTGCGGTCAAAGCCGGAGCGGATGATCTCGTGTGTGCGCTCGTTGGTGTGGGTGATCCAGCAAGGCATCTGCTGCGGGTGCATGCTGGCCTGGCCCATGAAGCTGAACACCGGCACCCCGCCCTCGGGGTTCATGCCCCCGGGCATGCCGTCGCCGGGCTGCTCGAAGCACTTGGAGAAATCGATGGTGCGGCCATCCAGTCGCGGCGGTGTGCCCGTCTTCAAACGCCCTTGCGGCAGCTTCAGCTCCTTCAAACGGGACGACAGGCTGACGGCGGGCGGATCACCGGCCCGGCCGGCCGCATAGTTTTGCAGGCCCACATGGATCTTGCCATCCAGGAAGGTTCCGGCGGTCAAGACCACCGTGCGTGAACGGAAGCGAATGCCCACCTGCGTGACCGCCCCCACCACCCGATCACCTTCAACCATCAGGTCATCGACCGCCTGCTGGAACAGCCAGAGATTGGGCTGGTTTTCCAGCATGCGACGGATGGCGGCTTTGTACAAAATGCGGTCGGCCTGGGCGCGGGTGGCGCGCACGGCCGGGCCTTTGGATGAATTGAGAATGCGAAACTGGATGCCGCCTTCATCGGTGGCCAGCGCCATGGCACCGCCCAATGCATCGACTTCTTTGACCAGATGGCCCTTACCAATGCCGCCAATGCTGGGATTGCAGCTCATCTGGCCCAGGGTTTCGATGTTGTGCGACAAAAGCAAGGTCTTGCAGCCCATGCGCGCAGCGGCCAGCGCCGCTTCTGTTCCGGC
>JACCDZ010815953.1_pt1 | contig 10159 bp, 10 predicted proteins | sample 7449551 | NCBI WGS metagenome assembly JACCDZ01 (sample SAMN15323452, study PRJNA562643) | freshwater metagenome | isolation source: river surface water | place: USA:Blue River Watershed | collected 2017-08-18
ATAATTCAATTAAAGAATATATAAAACAAAAAGAGTAGTTCAAACTACTCTTTATAATTATAGAAATCTTTTTAAAAGTTCTGACTTTTCAAATTGCTCTTTATAGAGAGCGAAGATTAGTAAGTCAACATATTCATCATTAGAAACCCTAACATGCCTTTCAAGCTTACCCTCTAGTGGGATTTTTAGCTTTTGAAATATTTGAACAGACTGAAGATTGTTAGCATGAACTTCCGAATAAATTTTTCTACATCCTAAATATTGAAACATGTATCTACAAGTTAAAATAAACATCTCAACTCCATAATATTGGGAGGTGCGGTATTCTTTTGCTACAAATGTGGTTGTATATCCTATACCATAATTACTATTGTAACGATATATCCAATTTGTTCCTACTGGTTGCCCAAATCTATCCCAAGCTAAAAAATGTGCGTACTTATCATTAGAGTATGAGCGCTCCATTTCTTGATTGAGAAGTTCGATAGTACAGTCTTGCTTGTTTGAAATACAAAAATTTTTAAAGTCAGGTGAGTTTCTCCAATTTATTAAAATCGAAAGTTCATCCCTAGTAATTTCTTTTAGAGTAATATTTTTACCTTGAATAATAATTCTTTCCATATTAAATTAATTTATTAAAAAATAACATATATTTAATAATTTGTAAATATTGCCATAAAAATATAAATTGATATTCTTATAGTAAAATTAAAACAATTTAATCATGGCAAAACACTCTCCGAATACTTCCGAGTATTCAAAACCACATTCCAGCAAGGCAGAACCTCGTGAACATGTTGATCAACTTCACTTTGGATCAAAAGGTGAACATGTAAAAGAGCACGATGTACACCACATTACAGACAAAGGGGCTATCGATATGGGGCGACAGACCTATGAAAGACACACAGATTCTTCCTCTTCTGATAGTGGCAAATAAGCTATTAGCTGAATTTACAGACATTTAAAGCTTAAGGAATACTCCTTGAGCTTTTTTATTTTTATATTATAATAAGACTATGCAATTTAAATACGAAAACCCAAAATCTTTACAAGAAACGAATGGATGGACAGATCAAGATATTGAAACATATCTTACCTTTTTAGAATCTGCAGATCCTAAAACTTTACGAACAATTCACAAGAAAGCTGGTATTAATATGTTTTCTGATAACGAACCTGTCGACCCTGAACAAGCAATATTTGTTTTAACAGGAGGACACGATATATCAAAAGAAGAACTGTTTAAAATTCTTGATGAATATTTATAAAAAAACTACCTATTTCACATGATGTGAAATAGGTAGTTTTTTATTTTTCATCTTTTCCTTATGACGCTCAATCATAATTGGGTCATATTTCTGAATCCCATCAATAACATCTAAAATGTAATCATAGGCATCACCTAATACATCATAATACTCTTCCTCTTGTTTTGTAGAAAATAAATCTTTTTCATAGAAAGCAAATAATGAAAGAGATGCATTGTGTCGTGAAAGTATTGGATTCAACGAATTTTCTTTCTTACTGAAAAAACCTTTCTTGAACCGAGGTGTTGCATGCGGTAATAAATCAAAGAAAAATAAAATAACTTTCTCATGAGTTTGCAATATTTCAATATAGTTCATAATTTTTTGTGCGCGTGCCTGGATTCGAACCAGGGACCGCAGAGGTATATCAAGATATTGCAGGTTCACTCGAATCTTGAACAAGCATGTGGGAATAGATGGATTCGAACCATCGACCGCAGAGGTATAAGTACTATATAGTGAAATCGTTCAAACAAGATATTCTCAGTGCGAGCAGATGGACTCGAACCATCGACCGCAGAGGTATAAGCTCTGTGCTCTAACCAACTGAGCTATGCTCGCACTGAACATACCTTGCTTTTCACTTTTCACTATAAGCTCTGTGCTCTAACCAACTGAGCTATATTCCCAAGTAATCTGATACTACCGTAAAAATCAGGTAAAATCAATATAAAAAACGCGTTTTGCAACGCGCTTTATTCTCCGTAAAACCAGAAACCTTAGAAAGGATTCAGTCTTACGTAAGTCATGGTTCCAAGATCAAACTCGTCACCTGGATAAACAAGAACAGTAACCTGTTTTCTATCCAAATGAGCCTCGAGATCCTTTGCCATTTGATAACAAATCCTTTTTCTAAATCTAGGGTCTCTACCGACATACACCGGAATTTTGAAATATTCAGCCAGGAAAATGGAAGTCTGGTAATCAACATATGCATTAATCCCATTCCCTTTTTCTATGGTAAATCTTGGTTTATAAGAACCCAGGTTTTGCACTGTTTTCCCTTTTAAGGAAAATGTTCCATTCAAGCATTGTACAAAAACTATCAGCGAATCTTTGAAACAAGTCTCACCCTTAATGACAGCATATAACTGCTCGTCATAATACCCACTATAAGTGTTCCCATCTCCGGATTGAACCCCTTTTGCTTTTCCCGATCCAAACAAATAGGTTACCGAATCAACATTGCAGTCGTACCCAGCATTTCTCAGGAAATGAATGAGCTGAGAATTCAACTGTGGGACATTTTGCTGGATAAATCCAGTACGTTCGTTTTCTGGTAATTTCCGTAAAGAATCAATAATCTCGGTTCTCCAACCAATTCCCGATTCCTCCATAGGCTGAATTCCACCTACTACGTCTTTTTTATTTTTCACCATTGAAAAGATAATAAAACTAAGGATTACCATAAAAACCACTCCGATAAAAACATTTCTTTTGTTCATACTATTCTTTTTTTGATTTGATTATAAATATACATAAAAAATAAATTATGCCAAGTATCTCAACAAAATAAATCCCGCCAATTTTAGGCGGGATAAAAAGCGTGCCAGTAAGGCACGCTTTGTTTGTTGTGAAATTACAAAAACTTATGAATTGTAGATTTTACAATCTCAGAATTTTTTGGCAATAACTTTGGTAATTGACGATATTCAATCAAGCCATAATTCTCATTCTGTTGCTGCATAACGAGGATATAGTTTTGAAAATCAGCCTTACCTCCATTAATACGGAGTCGTGGATTTATTTTGTTAAAATCCTGCTCCATATCTGCTAAAAATTTTGGATCATTTGCGAGTTTCATAATTCTTGCAACTTCTTTCCAATACTTACGATAATTATACTTTCCAGCATATCTCCGTATCGCAGTCCTAAAAGGTCCTAAATCTTCAATCCGGTTTCCATCCATATGATACGCAAGCATACGTCCTACTGCGTCCAAATTAAGAATTGGATGTAATCGATCATCGAGGTGGTACAGCAATTTTTTATCATACCCTTTTGACTTTAATTCATTCGTCAATTTTTTGGCATGATTTGCTTTACCTCCCGGAACAATACAACAATGTTTGCTTTTTCCGTCACAGACTAATGCCGTACAGTTGTCATAAACTTTTAATCCAAAATCTGTTGCAATTGATGACTGTATATGAGAAAGCCCAAAGCCTCCATCACCTCGCCCATTAGGAAGTAAATCTACACCTGATGATTCGTGTACCATCATAGCAAAAATAATTCCACTTGGGAGATTATACCGCTCCTCAACTGCATCTGAAATATTCTTAAACCGTAAAGCTCGGAGAATTTTTCCTTGATATCCTTCAACTCCATATTTCCCCACTGTTCCAATCATTTTTAATTGAGAAATTTGTGGATCTGAGTGCTTTTGTTGAAAGGTATACACAAAATCTGGTTTTGACTTCATTTCACTTCTCATCAGTGGAATTCGTACCTCTTCTACAACTGTTTCAGAGATTTCCTTTTCTGGAGCACAAGAAACAAGGCAAAGTAAGAGCGTAAAAATACATACTATTCTTTTCATGGTTTTTAATTTTTTGATTTGTTAATCATTATACATATTTATTAAATAAAGTCAATATTTAGAATATAAACAAAAAAACCACCTTAGGCGATTTCGCTAAATCGTCTACTAGGCGGTTTTTTGTTCTGGAAGTTTTTTAGGAATAATTCCAAATTTTTCAATAATCTTGTTATAGTCTTCTCGTTCAAGCGTTTCTACCTCGAACAATTTTGCAACAATTGCATCGAGCGCTCCTCGATATTGCTCAAGGACTTCATACGCTCGTTTTTCTGCATTTTGCATAATCGAACGAACTTCATCATCAATCATTTTTGCCGTTGTTTCACTATATTCTTGATTCTTGATTCCCTCTCCCCACATTGCCGTTCCGGTTGCATTTCCAGCATATGCTACAGGACCAAGAATTTCACTCATCCCCCATTTCATTACCATATTCCGTGCCAATCGTGATGAAACTTGTAGATCATTTGATGGACCAGTAGTCACATCACCGAATACAATTTTTTCTGCAACATACCCACCGAGCGACATGGCAAGATCATCGTAAAATTGTGCCTTGTTCGTTAATTTTCGTTCTTCGAGTGGTAATTTTAATGTATATCCTCCTGCATGACCTCGTGCAACAATAGAAACTTTGTGTACTGGGTCAGCGTTTGGTAACACCGATGCAACCAATGCATGCCCTGCCTCATGATATGCAACAATTTTTCGCTCTTGTTCTGTATGCAAATGTGATTTACGCTCTGGACCAATCATTACTTTTTCAATAGCAGCAAGTAAATCTGCTTGAGTAACTTTTGTTCGATTTGCTCGTGCAGTAAAAATCGCTGCTTCGTTCATTAATGATTGCAAATCTGCTCCGGAAAATCCAGGAGTTTGTTCTGCAATGATTTCCAATTTTACATCATCTGCAAGTGGTTTTTCTGTTGCATGAATTTTCAAAATTCCCAATCGGTCTTTTCGATCTGGCACATCAAGCATCACCGTTCGATCAAATCGTCCTGGTCGCAACAATGCTGGATCGAGCACGTCAGAACGGTTGGTTGCTGCCATGATGATTACTTTTTCTGTTGGTTCGAATCCATCCATTTCTACCAAGATTTGGTTCAGGGTTTGCTCCCGTTCATCGTTTCCTCCTCCAAATCCAACTCCTCGTGCGCGTCCTACCGCATCGATTTCATCAATGAAAATAATTGCTGGTGAGGCTTTTTTAGCTTGATCAAACAAGTCTCGTACTCGAGAAGCTCCAACTCCTACAAACATTTCCACGAATTCTGATCCTGACAAATGGAAAAATGGAACCCCAGCTTCGCCTGCAACCGCTCGTGCAAGGAGCGTCTTCCCTGTTCCAGGATGCCCTGTGAGCAATACCCCTTTTGGAATACGCGCACCAACATCAAAATATTTTTTAGGACTTCGCAAGAAATCTACCACGTCCAATAATTCTTGTTTTGCTTCTTCGTTTCCCGCTACATCTGCAAAAGTTATTTTTTTATTCTTGTCATTTGGATCAGTAATTTTTGCTTTTGATTGCCCAAAAGAAAATGCTTTCATTCCACCACTTGATCCATTCACCTGCCGCATCATGTACCAAAAGAAAAATCCAATAAACAAAATCGGTACAAAAATTGAAAGCACATTCAAAATAACTAATAATGCATTACTATCAGTTTTTACAGTGATTGGTGTATTTCGTAACATGTCACCTGACACACCATAGGTTGATAAAGTTTCTGTGAGTGATGCTCCGGCTTCTTTTTTGGCTTGATTTTTCGTTTCATCCTTTTTTATGATAGTTAACGTATCACCTTTCACTAAAATACTTGCCACTTGTTCAGTAATTACCATTTCAGCTACTTGAGAAAGTGTAATTTCTGGACTTTTTTTGGTCTCTCCTCCAAAATAAGAATAAATAATTCCTATAACAACAAGGAAAAGTACTGTTGATACAATTTGTTGTAAAAAGTGAGCTTTTTTAGGTTGTTTTTGTTTTTTAGACTGTTTTTCTGATTTCATATATATCTAGTATACAGATTTTATATAATAAAAAAAGTTTCTTACCTTTATTTTCAAATAAACAATGTAATTGTCAACTACTGTAATACATGGTATACTTTTTTATTATGAAAATGATTGAAAGTAAATATGTTTATCAATCATATGAAATTCTTGAAACAATTTCTGCTGGAATTGTTCTTTTTGGTGCAGAAGTAAAATCACTTCGTAATAATCATGGAACTATTAATGATTCTTTTGTTGTACTCCAAGATAATACTCTCCAATTAGTAAAAGCTTACATTCCTCCCTATCAAATCAAAAATACTCCAGCTTCATATGATCCATATCGTGCACGAACACTACTTTTGAACAAGAAAGAAATCAATGCATGGTATCGAAAAAAGTCAGAATCTGGTTTGACAATAGTGCCTATCAAGATGTATACTGAAAATCACAAGATCAAAGTTCTTATTGGTCTTGCTCGTGGAAAAAACAAACATGATAAACGAGAAACACTCAAGAAACGAGATGCGGATCGTGAAATCAACAGGCTCATGAAAAATATCTAATTCGGGGATGACCGGCTTTGACATTTGGATTCTTCATTATGAGTTGCATATCCAGCGTAATCTGGAAAAACTTACACCCCTTTGAAATGCAAAATCAAAATCTGTAGCATCTCCTTACTTTACAGGAGCTCTTGCTTTAGCCTAACCCCTTTTTAGCTGGTTAGCCACTGACATAGAATCGTCTAAAATTCTATTCATCAGTGTAATATTTTTAGACTTACTTTGATTGGGATAGCAATACCATGACAAGGAAACTCTATTGCTCGATTGAAAACTTTTCTTTGTCTCTTTCTCAGAGTTTTCATGGAGAGATATTTTGCACAATATCTTTTGAAAGAAACTAAATATGTAGATACTTGTAGTGACCCAAATGGACAGGGGTTCGATTCCCCTCATCTCCACAAAATAAAGAAAATAAAAAGTTCACAGGTGAACTTTTTATTTTCTTAAACAATATTTTCATCTAAAACTCGTTCAATGATTGTTTCTAGATACTCTCGCTGATCAAGTAAATCTTCTGGAATTACCCAATAAGCCATTGTTATAATTTTTCCATTTTTTCGAGTATATTCGAATTTTTGAGAACCATGAGAAACAAGCTCTTGAATAAGAGTATCGTCTTTTGTTTTTATATACCAATTATCATCAACAATAATTGAAACGGGAATACTTTGCACATAAATACACCAACCGCCCATCATTCTCCGAGAAATAACTTGTTGTATATTGGCAAAAATATCAAAAACTATAAAATCATGAAAGGAGTTTTTTATCATGAATATATCATAACATAAAAACCATCTCTATTTATGTTGAGATGGTTTTTTTCTACTATCCTTGAACTGATAATAGAACGATAATACAACAGGCAACATACCACCGCAAAACCAGATAATAGTTACCATCCACATAATTGTATCGTATTTCATATGTATAATTTTAATTATACCTAGTATACCATAAAAAATAAAAACGCATATTGCGTTTTTATTTTTTAAATTCTTCGTGTTTCTGTTTTCACTTGCCAACCCTCAACTAATTCTTTTGAAAGATTTTTGTATTTTACCTCTTTTTCTTCACTATCTTTTACGAGAATAATTTTATCATTACGATCATACTTTTCTCCATTTGCTTTGTGTGTTGGTATACGAACAGAAATAACAGAAGTTACCGGACCTGCAAGAATTGCTTCGACGTCCATATTTTTTAATAACTCAGACATCCAACGAGTCCAATTTTGTTCAAGTTGTTTAAACAATTTAAGTGCTTCTCGTTTATATTCTACAATTGGTTCTCGTTGCCCGTAACCACGCAAATTCACTGAACTTCGACTATGATCCATCATTTCCAAATGATCCATCCATAATCGATCAATTGTATACAACGCAAATGACCGAGCAGTTTCTTTGAATTTTTCCTCTCCTAATCGCGCTCGATTATCTTGAATTTTTGCTGTATCTTCACTTGAAAAATCTGTAGCCTTGTGAATCATTTCATCAATGAATACTTCATCGTTTTTCAAAATTTTACGACGACGCTTGTAAACAGAATCTCGTTGAATCGAAAGAACATCATCATATGACAAAACATTTTTTCGAGCATCAAAATGGAATCCTTCTACTTTTTCCTGCGCAGATTCGAGCTGTCGTGAAATCATTCCGTTCTGAATTGGTTCATCCTCAGCAACACCCAGAGTTCCAAGCATTGATTTTACTCTATCACCTCCGAATATTCGCATGAGCTGATCTTCGAGTGATACATAGAATTGAGTCATTCCAGGATCTCCTTGACGTCCTGCACGACCTCGCAACTGATTATCAATCCGTCTCGCTTCATGCCGTTCAGTACCAATCACATATAATCCTCCGAGTTCTACAATTTCATGATATTTACCTTGATCAAATGGAACGCCTCCTAATTTAATATCAACTCCTCGTCCAGCCATGTTCGTTGCAATTACTACTGATCCTTTTTTACCTGCATTAGCAATAATTTCAGCTTCTCGTTGGTGATTTTTTGCATTCAAGACTTCGTGCGGAATCCCTTCATTAGTAAGATATGCAGAAAGTAATTCATTCTTTTCAATTGAAGCCGTACCAATCAATACTGGTTGTCCTGTTTCATGAATTCTCTTTACGTCACGGGCAAGTGCTTTGAATTTTCCTTGCTCAGTTTGAAAAATTAAATCATTCAAATCACGACGAACAATTGCTCGATGTGTTGGAATTTCAATCACTTCGAGTTGGTATACTTTTAAAAATTCTTCTCGAGATGTTGCAGCTGTCCCAGTCATACCCGAAATTTTTTCGTATTGCTTGAAGTAATTTTGATACGTAATTGATGCAATAGTTCGAGCTTCTTGCTTAATCTCTACACCTTCTTTTGCTTCGATAGCTTGATGAACACCATCAGACCAACGACGACCCTCTTGAATTCGCCCTGTAAATTCATCAACAATGAGTACTTCACCTCCGCGTACTACATATTCCTTGTTATTATGGAACAAAGCAAATGCACGAACAGCGGTTTCTACATGGTGAACTAATTGCATGTTTTCAGCTGTATACAAGTTATCGATATTTAACATCTTTTCAATACGATTAATTCCCTGCTCAGTAATCTGAATTGCTTTTAGTTTTTCATCAATAATGTAGTCAGAATCTCTCTTGAGTTGTGTTGCAATTTTTGCAGACATTTTATAGAGGTCATCTGCTTTTTCTTCTGCAGTAGAAAGAATCATTGGAACTCGAGCCTCGTCAATCAACACACTATCTACCTCATCGATAATAGCAAAGTAATGATCTCGCTGTGTAAGACTAAACTCGTTTTGTTCTGTGTTATCTCTCAAGAAATCAAAACCAAATTGTACATTTGTACCATAGGTAATATCTGCACTATAAGCTTCTTGTTTTCTACAAGGTTTCAGGTATTGTTCAAAAATTTTATAGTCCTGAGCATCATCTTGCTCTGGAGTTGGGTCTCCATGAGTTGGGTCATATAAAAATTGTACTTGATCATTAATAATACCAGTCGAAAGTCCCAAGAAATGATACACTTGCCCCATTGCTTGTGCATCACGACGCGCAAGATAATCATTCACTGTTACTACGTGAACACCTCGCTCTGCAAGTGCGTTCAAATATACTGGCAATGTTGCCACCAATGTCTTACCTTCTCCTGTTCGCATTTCTGCAACATTTCCTTGATGAAGCGCAATTCCTCCCATTAATTGAACGTCATAATGTCGTTCATTTCTTGTACGAAATGCTGCTTCTCGCACCAATGCAAAAGCATATGGTAACAAATCATCCAAAGATTCTCCTTCACGAAATCGCTTTTTTAATTCTTCTGTTTTTACAGGAAACGCATTATCAGGTAATTCTTTGATTTCAGATTCAAGTTCGTTAATAGATTCAACTAACGGTAATATTTTTTTGAGATATCGAGAATTATCACTCCCGAATATTTTTTCATACCAAGACATAACAATATAAATTTAAAAATTAAGGAATCTGGAACCAGTAAAATAAAATCAATATAATCCAGACTCTCATCCCTACTTTACCACAAAAAAAAATCTTCCGAAACTATACGAAAAAAACGAGATATGGTCTGACAAAACCAAAAGAAAAACAGCAATATGCTGTTTTTCTGCACTAAATTTATTGCGAAAATTTATTTTTTCTTTGCAACTTTTTTAGTAGTTTTTTTAACTGCTTTCTTTACTACTTTTTTAGTAG
>JACCDZ010404115.1_pt1 | contig 10158 bp, 10 predicted proteins | sample 7449551 | NCBI WGS metagenome assembly JACCDZ01 (sample SAMN15323452, study PRJNA562643) | freshwater metagenome | isolation source: river surface water | place: USA:Blue River Watershed | collected 2017-08-18
GCCTCCGGCAAGGTGTGGGCGCTGGACGGCGCCACCGGCAAGCCGATCTGGACCTACCAGGCCAAGATCGACAACGAGCGCGGCGACGGCACCATCTACAGCCCGTACAACCGCGGTATCGCGATTGCCTATGACAAGCTGTATTTCGGCACCGTCGACGGCCGCGTGATCGCGCTCGACATCAAGACCGGCAAGCCGGTCTGGGACAAGATGGTGATGTCGGTCGAGAAGGGCAACAAGGGCTTCACCGGCGCGCCGCTGATCGTCAAGGACAAGCTCATCATCGGTTCCAATGGCGGCGAACTCTCTGGCTGCTGCGGCCCGATTTTCGGCCTGAACGCGCAGACCGGCGACACGGTCTGGCAGTTCGACACCGTCGGCGGCGACGAGCGCTCGCGCGATTCGTGGAAGAACGACACCTGGAAGACCGGCGGCGGCGGCGGCTGGATGACCGGCCAGTACGACCCGAAGACCAACTCGGTCTGGTGGGGCACGGCCAACCCGGCGCCGGACTATGACTACGCGGGCGCGAACTGGGCGAACGAAGGCGCACGCCCGGGCGAGAACCTGTACACGTCGTCCGTGATCGTGCTCGACCCGGACACCGGCAAGCTCAAGTCCTATTTCCAGGAAATGCCGCATGACGCGTGGGACTTCGACAGCGCAGTCGGCGAATTCATGCGCATCTCGCGTGGCGGCAAGGACTATGTGGTGCACCCGAACAAGGGCGGCATCATCTTCGTCTACAACGGCGACAAGCTCGGCGGCGGCGAAAAGCTCGGCGTCGAGAATGCCTACATGGTCGGCGAGACCTTCAACTACATCAAGGGCGTCGATCCGAAGACGGGCGCACTGATCGGGCGCAAGGACTTCTCCGAGGGCAGCTTCAGCAACATGTGCCCGGCGATCGACGGCGCGATCAGCTGGAACGCGGGCACCTACAGCCCGAAGACCGGCCTGTATTACAAAAACACGCAGGAATGGTGCTTCGACATCGAGGTGGTGAAAGGCGATCGTCCGAAAGACTTCTCCGGCCAGAACTACTTCGGCGCATCGTGGACCGCGACGCATCCGAAGGGCCGCCAGGCGTACGGCACGCTGCAGGCGCGTGACCCGATCACCGGCAAACTCGCATGGCGCGTCGAGTACAAGTACCCGACCCTGGCCTCGCTGCTGTCGACCAAGGGCGATCTCGTGTTCGTGCCGGGCGCTGACGGCGTCTTCCAGGCGCTTGACGCGAAGAGCGGCAAGGAACTCTGGCGCCACAACAACGGCCTCGGCCACCACGGCGGCGTGATCAGCTACACCGCCAAGGGCAAGCAGTATGTGGCCGTCGTGACCGGCTGGGGCAGCCACGTCGCCGGCAACTACGGCCCGCTGTTCGGCGCGCCGTTCAACGACATGCCGACCGATAACGGCCAGCTGATCGTGTTCGCACTGAAGTAATTGCAGCAGCATGCCGGCGCGGGCTACGGCCTGCGCCGGCCTGTGGTGCCTGCGTATTCCGGCGGCGCGGCCGGCGCGCAGGATTGTCGAAGCTCATTCACAGTCGGGGAATCAATGTTCAAACGTTTCGCAATGACGGCATGCGCAGTCGCGCTGCTGAGCGCTTCATGGTGGACCACCGCCGCCGCGCAGGAAGCGCAGGAAATTTCGCTGGAAGACGCACGCAAGATCTTTGCATCGAACTGCAGCTGGTGCCACGGGAATTTCGGCAAGAAGGCCGGCAAGGGCGGGCCGAAACTGGCCGGCACCGCGAAGGATGAGGAACAGGTGTTCCAGACCATCCTGAAGGGACAAAACGCGATGCCGACTTTCAAAAACACGCTCAGCGAGGACAAGATCCGCGCGCTGGCCCGCTACATCAAGTCGCTGCCGGCCGACGAGCCGGCACCGGCGCAGCAATAAGCCACCCGCAGCCCATATTCACGCCGGCGCGGGCGCGCCGGCCCCGAAAAGCCGACATCAAAGGAAGCCGACATGCCCAGCCTGCCCCTTGCCTGCCGCATGCGGCGCCTGCTGCTTTCCGCCGCCGGATGCGCGCTGCTGTCGTGTGCGCTGCCGGCGCTGGCCGACCCGCTGAAGGAGTCACGCCAGGGCGACTACACGCTGGTCAGCGGCGGCAACGACGAAGCCGAAGTTGCACAGCTCGAAAAGCTTGCGCCGCGCTACCAGATCCAGCTGCTGTTCCTGCGCAAGGAAGACAAGTCCGGCTTGCCCGGCGTGCAGGTCCGCGTGCGCAATACCGCCGGCGACCTCATGGTCGAGACCACCACGCGCGGCCCCTGGCTGTACGTGAATCCGCCCGCCGGCGGACGCTACACCATCGAGGCCGAATACGACGGCGAGGTGCTGGCGAAGACACGCGACCTGGTCGGCCGGCGCTACCTGCAGCTCGAATTCCAGTTCGGCGCCGCGGCGGCGCAAAAATGAGACGCGTCCTGTTGCCGTGCGTGCTGGCGCTGGGGCTGCTGCCGGCGGCCGCCATTGCAGCGCCCTACCCGCTCGGCACGCTCACCTGCCGCGACATGGGTGAATTCGCGTCGCAAGCGATGCGGTGGCGCGAGGAAGGCGTCACGCGCGAGCAGGCGTTCGCGCGGCTGGACGAGCGCAGCTACGGCGATCCGGTCGAGCGCAAGAACCTCGATCTGGTACTGCGCATGGTGTACGGCCGTTACGGCAACAGCTGGACAGTCGAGAGCGCCGGCAATGTGATTCGCTCGGATTGCGAGACCGGCCGCTGACGCCTCACGCACACATGCCGGTGTTATGCTCGGCGCACCGATCAAGACCTTCCTGACGTCCCTCCTGCGGGAGTTTCCCATCGAGACTGCCATGAGCAAAGAACCTCGCACCGATATCGATGCCGGCCGGCGGCGGCTGCTGCGCTACGGCGCAGCCGCGCTCGCGCCTTTTGCCGCCCCTGCGTGGGCCGGCGCCGGCGAAATCGACCTGCCTTTCGAAAATGGCCACCGGCAGCTCGTCGCCTATCCGGAAAAACGCCCGCTGATCGTGCTGACCTCGCGTCCGCCGCAGCTGGAAACGCCGTTTGAGGTCTTCAACGAAGGCCTGATCACGCCGAACGACGCCTTCTTCGTTCGCTACCATCATGCGGGACTGCCGACCTCCATTGATGGCGATCGCCATACGATCAGCATCGCCGGCAATGCCTGCGCGACGCCGTTCACGCTGACGGTGGACGAGCTGCGACGTCAGTTCACGCCGGTCGAGCTGATCGCGGTGAACCAGTGCTCGGGCAACAGCCGCGCGCATTTCAGCCCGCGCGTCACCGGCGGCCAGCTGTCGCATGGCGCGATGGGCAATGCGCGCTGGGTCGGCGTGCCGTTGAGAGACGTGCTGAAGCGCGCCGGCATCCATGACAGCGCGCGGCAGGTGGTGTTCAACGGGCTCGACACGCCGCTGTTCGGCAGCGCCGATTTCGTCAAGGCGCTCGACATCGCGCATGCGATGGATGGCGAGGTGATGATTGCGTATCAGATGAACGGCGTCGACATACCGATGCTGAACGGCTATCCGGTGAAGCTGGTCGTGCCTGGCCATTACGGTACCTACTGGATCAAGCATCTTTCCGAGATCCGTGTGATCGACCATGAATTCGACGGCTTCTGGATGAAGCCGGCCTACCGGATACCCGACAACGACTGCGCTTGCGTGGCGCCCGGCAAGGCGCCCGCGGCGACGCGGCCGATCGGCCGCTTCACGGTGCGCTCGTTCATCACCTCGCTGGCCGATGGCGCGCGGTTGCCGGCCGGTTCGCCGGTCGCGGTGCGCGGCATTGCATTCGACGGCGGCAGCGGGATACGCGAGGTCGCGTACTCGACCGACGGCGGCCGGCGCTGGCAGGCTGCCACGCTCGGCAAGGAGGCGAGCCGCTACTCGTTCCGCGAATTCACTTTCGGCTTCACGCCTGAGGCCGGCGTGCATGACCTGCGTGTGCGCGCATGGAACCGTGCCGGTGAAGTCCAGCCGCTGGAGGCCAGCTGGCAACCGGCCGGCCACATGCGCAACGTGGTCGAATCGGTACGGGTGAGCGCATCATGAAGCGACCGGAATACGGCCTGTGGGTCGCCGCCTGCCTGCTGCTCGCGCTCGCGGCCGGCGGTGCCGCCGCGAAGGAAATCAGCCTGCCGCCCGATGGCGTGCAGCTGCGGCCGTCCGCACTGGCGGGCTATGACAAGGCAAGGCAGAACTGTGTGGCCTGCCATTCGGCCGAGTACATGCAGTACCAGCCGCCAAGCGCGGCCCGGCCGTACTGGGAAGGCGTGGTCACGCGGATGAGGAAGGTGTTCAGCGCGCCGGTCGATGAGGCGGACGTACCGGACATCGTGGACTACCTGGTCAAGACTTACGGAAATGAGCAGGCGGGGCGCTAGGTTTTTGGCGGGCGAGAGGTTGAGGGTGTGTGCAGCACAAGGCGCCGGATCCCGGCCTGCGCCGGGGTGAGGCAGGGGGTTCGCAAGGCCTGCGCAAAGCCTGCAGCCCCTTCAGGACAGCACCGCCGTCGCCGCATCCACCTGCCCTTCCAGCCGTCGCCGCGCCAGCAGCAGGAACAGCGCGAAGCCCAGCAGCGCCACGCCGTCAATCGCCATCGTGATGCGCGGCCCGAACTGTGCGGCGAGGAAGCCCGCCACGAGACCGCCGAGCGCATCAAAGCCGAAGCGGGTCGACGTGAAGAACGCAACCACGCGCCCCCGGAACTGTTCAGCGGTCGTAGCCTGCAGCAGCATCAGCACGCCGACATTGCAAACTGAAATGCCGAAGCCCAGCAGCGCCATGCTGGCCATCGACAGCGGCAGCCACGGGCTCGCGCCCATCGCCAGCAGCGCCAGCGCGCTGCAGCAGACGCCCGCCGTCACGCCGCGCAGGACTGCTGCATTCGACCTGCGCGTCGCGAGGAAGATGGTCGAGCCGAACGCACCGCAACCTGCCGCACCCCACAGCCAGCCGAGCGTGCGCGCATCGCCGGCAAACACGTCGCGCGCAAAGATCGGCAGAAGCACCGTGTAGGCCGACGCCGTCAGGTTCAGCGCCATCAGGATCGCGATGAACTTGCGCACCGGCCGCGCCTGCCATGCATAGACCAGCCCGTCACGGAAGACTTCGCCGACCGAGCCGCTGGCACGCGGTATCGGCTTGCCGCGAATCCGCGACAGCCCGAACACCACCGCGAGGAAAGTCACGCCGTTGAACAGGAAGCAGGCGGCCTCGGACGTCAGTCCGACCATCATGCCGGCCAGCAGCGGGCCGAGGAAGCGGCCGGCATTGAACAGCATTGCATTCAGCGCCAGCGCGTTCGACAGGTCCTGCCGGTCGTCAATGAAGCTTGCAATCATCGACTGCCGCAGCGGGCCGTCGAAGCTGTTGATCACACCGAGGCAGATGGCCATCGCAACGATGAACCCGCTGCCAATCGTGTCTGACCAGGCCCCCGCCGCCAGCACGAAGGCCTGCACGGCCAGCAGCGACTGCACGCCGATCAGCCAGCGCCGCTTGTCCTGCTTGTCGATCCACGCGCCGGCCAGCGGGCCGACCACGAGTTGCGGAAACAGGCTGCAAAAAGCCGTCACGCCGAGCAGCGCAGCCGAGCCGGTGACCCGATAGATCAGCCATGACAGCGCGACCTGCTGCACCCAGGTGCCGAGCATCGAGATGCCCTGGCCGATGAAGTAGATGCGGAACGACCGGTAGCGCAGCGACCGCAGCCCTTGCGGCAGCCGCAAACCGGAGGAGCCTGTTCTCATCAGGGTGGCGCTGGCGGACTCAGTAGGCGGCGCCGGCCTTGTCGCCGGTCGACGCCTTGAACTTTTCCGCGAGGCTGACCGCGGCATTGCGCAGCAGCAGCGTGTCGACGCCGACCTGCAGGAAGCAGGCGCCGAGCGACTGGTAGCGAACCGCCAGATCAGGATCGGTGGCGAGCACGCCGGCAGCCTTGCCGGATGCGACGATCTTTTGAATCGCCTGCTCGATCGCGGCGCGCACGTCCGGATGACCCGGCTGGCCGAGATAACCCATCGACGCGGCCAGATCAGCCGGACCGATGAACACGCCGTCGACGCCGTCGACCGCAAGGATGTCGTCAAGCGCCGCCAGTGCGCGGGTGGACTCGATCTGTACCAGCAGGCACATCTCGCGGTCGGCGTGCTCGAAATAATCGCCGACGCCATTCCAGCGTGCAGCACGGGCGAGCGCCGTGCCGACGCCGCGGATGCCGGCCGGCGGATAGCGCATCGCGCGCACCAGTGCAGCAGCTTCGGCGGCCGACTCTACCATCGGCACCATCAGCGTCTGCGCGCCGCCGTCGAGCAGCTGCTTGATGCGGGCGGCGTCATGGTCGACGGTGCGCACGGTGAGCTGCACGTCGTAGGCGGCCAGTACCTGCAGCTGCGCAATGATGGAGCGCAGGTCATTCGGGCCATGCTCGCCGTCGATGATCAGCCAGTCGAAGCCGGCGGTGCCGACGACTTCGGCGGCCAGCGTGTCGGCCAGGCCGACGAAAATGCCGATCTGCGTTTTCCTGGCGGCCAGCGCCCTCTTGAAATGGTTCAGCGGCATGTCCATCAGCAGTCTTCTCCTGGTTGGTTGTTGTGGGTTGTGGGTTGCGGGTGGCGGGTGGCGGGTGGCGCCGGTTGCGAAGGTCAGCACCATGATGGCCTGCCCTGTGTTCATCATACCGTTGGCGGTCGTCGTTGAGACAAGACGATGGATGCGGGTCCGTGCGCCTGGCCGGTCAGCCAGGCCCATGAAGTGAAAAGACGCCGGGTCCCGGATCAGGATCAAGCCAACACGTCGATGAGACCGCGCTGCCGCTGGACAGACAGCCCCACATACCGTCAGCCTACCCTCGCCGCCCTAGACAAACCGAAACGCCACACTCCCCAGCGCCCCGTAATCCGCATGGAAGGTGTCCCCCGCCACGGCCGGCGTCGGCCGGGTGAACGAGCCGGCCAGCACCACGTCGCCCGCATTCAGTTGCTCGCCATACGGCGCGATCTTGTTCGCCAGCCATGCAACGCCTGTCGCCGGATGGTTCAGCACGCCCGCGGCCAGCCCGGTCTCTTCAATGACGCCGTTCTTGTGCAGCAGTGCGCCGACCCAGCGCAGGTCGACGTCCATCGGCCGTACCGGCCGTCCGCCCAGCACGATGCCCGCATTCGCCGCGAAGTCGGAGATGGTGTCGAACACCTTGCGCATCACCCGGGTCTCGCGGTCGAACTGCTCGATGCGCGAATCGATGATCTCGATCGCCGGCGTCACATAATCGGTCGCCGACAGCACGTCGAAAATGCTCACGCCCGGGCCCTTCAATGGCTTGCCGAGGATGAACGCCAGCTCGACCTCGACGCGCGGCGCAATGAAGCGCTCGAAAGGAATGTCGCCGCCGGCCTCGAAGAACATGTCGTCCATCAGCGGCGCATAGTCCGGCTCGTCAATCTGGCTCGACAGCTGCATCGCGCGCGAAGTCAGGCCGATCTTGCGGCCGCGGATGCGGCGGCCGTCGGCCAGTTCCAGCTTCACCCATTCGCGCTGGATCGCATAGCCGTCCTCGATCGTCATCTGCGGATGCTGCTTCGAGAAATGGCGCAGCTGCGTGCGCGACTTGCGCGCCTCATACAGCTGGCGCGCCAGCTGGAGGATGGTGTCCCGGGAGAGCATGGTCAGGCCTTCGGTACAGGGTTGAACAGCGGGTGCAGGTTGCTGTGCTTGCCGTCGAAGACCTCCGGGCCTTCGTCGATCTGCAGCGTGATGCCGATATGGCGCTTCTCGAACAGCTCGCCGAAATGCGCTTTCGCGGCCGTGAACAGCGCATCGCCCACCTGCTGGTGCGTGGCGGCGCTGCGGCCGCGTCCCATGCGCAGGTTCAGATAGATGAATGCATAGTCACCCGCGTCGCCTGACGCCGCACCGGCATGCGTGCCGGCCGCACGACCGGCTGCGCCGCCGTCGGAAATCGCATAGTGCGCTGCCGGATACGCAAGCACGCGCGTACCGCCCGGCGGGAAGACCGGCTTGCCGGCGTCGTCGCGGGCAGCCAGCATCGTATCGGCCAGCGCGCGGCACAGCCGCGTCATGTCGGTCTCGCGATCGAGGTTCGGCGTGTAGAGAATGACGAGATGGGGCATGGCGGCTCCGGTTCAGAGGCGAGATGCGAGTGCTGCGGTGCCTTGCGCGCGGCTGGCCACCGGCTCGGGCACGAATTCGCCGGACTGCGGCGTCACCGGAAAGACCGCATTCACCTGCCCGGTGCCGGACGCACCGAAGTAAGGCGTGACGATCTCGGCCGGCGCATCGTAGCCCGACCAGCCGAGCGCGCCGAGCAGCATTGCGGTGTCATGCATGAAGCCTTCGCCGTGGCCCTTGGCGGCGTACTCGGGCAGCATCGCGCAAAAGTCTTTCCATTCGCCACGCTGCCACATCGCCAGCACGCTGTGATCAAGCTGCTCAAGGAAGGGACTCCAGACCTTGAACGCATAGTCGGGCGCCAGCCCGTTCTGCGCGAAGCGGTGGCTCAGACTGCCGCTGGCAAGGAAAGCGACTTTGCCGTCGTACGCTTCCTCGACCGCCTTGCGCATCGCCCAGCCAAGCCGCGCGCTGTCGTTCAGGTAGTGCACCGTGCACAGCGCGGATACCGACACCACCTTGAAATGCCGGTCCGGATTCATGTAGCGCAGCGGCACCAGCGTGCCGTACTCGGGATCGAGGGTGGTGTCGTCATGCGCGAGCGTCTCCACGCCGTGCGCAATGCAGGCCTTCGCCAGCAGCCGGCCCAGCTCCGGATTGCCCGGCGCCTCGAACGGCAGATTCTTGATGAAGTGCGGCAGCTCGTTGCTGGTGTAAATGCCCTCGAAATGCGGCGCGCAGTTGATGTGGTAATTCGCGTTCACCAGCCAGTGCGTGTCGAACACGACCAGCGTGTCGACGCCGAGTTCGCGGCAACGCCGGCTGATTTCCCGGTGCCCGTCGATCGCCTGCTGGCGCGAGCCCTGTCGCGGCCCCGGCAGTTCGCTCAGGTACATCGACGGCACATGCGTGATCTTTGCGGCTAAGGCAAGCTGGCCCATGGTCCCCTGTCTCCTTGTTTTTCTGTAGGCTGCGCGCGGATCACGCGCCCCAGTGCGGAATGTGATGGCCGCCGAGCGACACCGCCACGTTTTTCGGTTCGCAGAATACTTCGTAGCTCCAGGTGCCGCCCTCGCGCCCGGTGCCGCTGGCCTTGGTGCCGCCGAAAGGCTGGCGCAGGTCGCGCACGTTCTGGCTGTTGACGAAGCACATGCCGGCTTCGACCGCCGCCGCTACCCGGTGCGCCTTGCCGATGTTCTCGCTCCACACATAGCTGGACAGGCCGTACGGTATGTCATTGGCCAGTTCGATCGCGTGCGCCTCGTCGCGGAACGGAATCAGGCAGGCGACCGGTCCGAAGATCTCTTCCTGCGCGATGCGCATGCGGTTGTCGACGTCGGCAAACACGGTCGGCCACACGAAGTTGCCGCGTGCCAGCGACGCCGGCAGTTCGGGCGCATACGCCGGACGGTCGAGCCCGCCGCACAGCAGCGTCGCGCCCTCTTTCGGGCCCAGCTCGATGTAGCTGCGCACCTTCGCCAGATGGCCGGCGGAGATCATCGGGCCGATGATGGTCTTCTCGTCCATCGGGTCGCCGACCACGATGCGCTTCGCGCGCTCGGCAAAGCGCTGCGCGAACTCGGCATAGATGGATTGCTGCACGAGGATGCGGCTGCCGGCGGTGCAGCGCTCGCCGTTGTTCGAGAAGATCATGAAGATCGCGGCGTCGAGCGCGCGGTCGAGGTCGGCATCGTCGAAGATCACGAATGGCGACTTGCCGCCGAGCTCCATGCTGAATTTTTTCAGGCCGGCCGACTTGACGATGCGGTTGCCCGTTGCGGTCGAGCCAGTGAAGCTGATCGCGCGGACGTCCGGATGCGCGACCAGCGGCTCGCCCGCGTCCGCGCCGAAGCCATGCACGATGTTCAGCACGCCGGCCGGCACGCCGGCCTCGAGCGCAAGCTCGCCGAGGCGCGCAGCCGTCAGCGGCGACAGCTCGCTCATCTTCAGCACGGCCGTATTGCCGAACGCGAGGCAAGGCGCGACCTTCCAGGTCGCCGTCATGAACGGCACGTTCCA
>JACCDZ010604631.1_pt1 | contig 10158 bp, 8 predicted proteins | sample 7449551 | NCBI WGS metagenome assembly JACCDZ01 (sample SAMN15323452, study PRJNA562643) | freshwater metagenome | isolation source: river surface water | place: USA:Blue River Watershed | collected 2017-08-18
TCTCAATCCATCGGTCTATCTTCATGGCTATGTCGACCGAATCGATGTGGCACCAACCGGAGAAGTTCGTATCGTTGATTACAAAAGCGGAAAATCGCCTAAAGTTGGTTGGGAAGAGAAGGCACTCTTTCAACTAAGGGTGTACGCCCTTCTCTACTGGCGTTTGCATGGAGTGATACCAGCCCTTCTCGTTCTGCACTATTTAGGTGATTCGCGCAGTGTAAAGAGTTCGCCTACCGAGAGAGAGCTTCTATCTACTGAGAAGAAGTTGCTCCAGATCGCCGACGAAATAATCGCTGCAATTGAGAGTGATCACTTCCCGCCTAAAGCGAGCAGATTATGTGATTGGTGCTTCTTCAAGGCTATTTGTCCAGCGCACAATTAATCTAGATGGCGTTATAAAAACTCTCAAGAAAATCCAACGAAACTTCCTCCAATGACGTCACGACTCTTACCTTTTGCGCGAGTGCAACATCAACATAGTGTGGAACCGCGACGACCGCACAGCCTGCACTCTTTGCGGATGCGATCCCAGTGAGTGAGTCCTCGAAAACCACGCATGATGACGGCGCAACGCCGATTCGCTTTGCAGCCTCAAGATATGGATCCGGAAAAGGTTTAGTGCGAGCAACATCGTCTGCGCTAATCGTAAATTTAAAGAAATTTTCAGGAAGAGTAGTTAATGCGGCATCCATCAAGATTCGTGGACTCGCACTCACCAGCGCAACGGGCATGACCTGTTTCACTCTCTCAACCGCATCAAATGCACCGGGCATAAGGATCGCTTTTGTTGAGAGCTTTACGAGCATCATTTGAGTCAGCTCTTCAACGACCTGAGGACCTGACATATCGTGGGCGCAAATATTCGAGATGTAATCCCCCACGCGTGAGAGCGGACCACCGATACAGATGCGTTGATCATCGTCATCCCATGAGTACGAATAACGAGCACAAATCTCCTGCTGGGATTGATGCCATTGTGGTTCAGAGTCTAAGAAAAGACCGTCCATGTCGAAGAACGCTGCTGAGAAAGTCATCAAGATTAGTTCGCGTTAAAGTACTTTGCTTCTGGATGATGAACAATGATTGCTGACGTGGACTGTTCTGGGTGAAGTTGGAATTCTTCTGAAAGTTCAACACCGATTCGACCGGGATCGAGAAGTTCGCAGAGTTGAATCTGCTGCTCGATATCTGGACACGCTGGGTAACCAAATGAGTAACGGGAACCGCGATAGCCTTGATCGAGAATGCCAGCCAGATCAGGAGCATCCAGATCGCGCACACTCATCTCTTCACGGATGCGAGCATGCCAATGTTCGGCGAGGGCTTCTGTCAGTTGAACAGATAGGCCATGAAGCTCCATATATTCGCGATACTTGTTTTCAGCGAATAACTTCGCAGCAGCATCTGAAACAACGCTACCCATAGTCACTACGTGAAATGAAACCACGTCGATTTTGCCGGACTCACGCGAAGCAAAGAAGTCAGAAAGACAGAGTCTGCGATCTCTAGACTGGCGCGGGAAGGAGAATCTCACTCGCTCTTTACCTGCATCCGGTCCTTCGTGATGCAAGACAACTAAATCATTACCTTCACTTACGCAAGGGAAATAGCCGTAGACAACAGCGGCGTTGAGCCAGCCTTGCGACTGCACTTGGTTGAGCAAGGCGCGAAGTCGCGGACGACCTTCACTTTCAACCATCGCTTCGTACTCTCCGCGGTTGCCCTTGAGTCCCCACTGACCGACAAAGAGTGCTCGCTCATCAAGCATCTCAACGTAGTCGGCTAGAGGAATTCCTTTGACAATACGGGAGCCAAAGAATGGCGCACTCGGAATATCAATATCTGTTGCAACATCGCTGCGCCTGGTATCAGCAGGTTCATCTGTTACTGGCTTGGCGACCATCTTTACTTTGCGTTCTCGCAACGCAGGAAGAGCTGCTCCAGGCACACCTCTCTTTACGCCCATGATGGCATCCATCAAGTGGAGGCCTTCAAATGCATCTCGCGCATAACGCACTTCGCCCGCAAACTCGTTTGCAAGATCAACTTCGACGAACGCACGGGTGAGCGCTGCTCCACCGAGAATGACCGGCCATTTTTGATCTAGTCCGCGTGCAGTGAGCTCTTGCAGATTTTCGCGCATGATGACGGTTGATTTAACAAGCAGACCGGACATTCCAATGGCGTCCACATCTGACTCTTGAGCGGCATCAATAATCTGATTAATAGTCTGCTTAATTCCGATATTGACCACACGATAACCATTATTCGAAAGAATGATATCGACAAGGTTCTTACCAATGTCGTGAACGTCACCCTTTACAGTTGCCAGCAGGATTGAGCCACGACCCTCGTCATCGATCTTCTCCATATGTGGCTCGAGATACGCAACGGCTGTCTTCATTACTTCAGCTGACTGCAGCACGAATGGCAACTGCATCTCGCCCTTACCAAAGAGCTCGCCAACAATCTTCATTCCCTCAAGGAGATGATCGTTAATAATTGCAAGCGGTGCAATCCCTGATTTCATCGCGAGATCTAAATCGTCTGTGAGACCCACCTTCTCGCCATCAATGATTCGGCGTTGCAGGCGTTCTTCTAAAGGCAAAGCAGCGAGCTCTGCTGCACGAACATTTCGGGAGGCGGCTAGCTCAACACCCTCGAATAACTGAAGGTATGCATTCAGCGGATCGTACGTGCAGTCTTCACCGTTGTATTCGCGTCGATCATAAATTAGGTCGAGTGCAACCTTCCGCTGAGCCTCGTCGATGCGAGCCAATGGCATGATCTTTGACGGGTGAACAATTGCAGAATCAAGTCCTGCTGCAACGCACTCATGCAAGAAGACCGAATTTAGAACGACGCGAGCGGCTGGGTTGAGACCAAAAGAGACGTTACTTACGCCAAGGGTTGTCTGCACATCCGGGAACTCGGCCTTTAGTGTGCGGATCGCATTTATGGTTTCGAGACCATCACGACGTGTCTCTTCTTGACCTGTAGCAATTGGGAACGTCAGTGTGTCGATCAGAATATCGCTGACAGCCATCCCCCAGTTATCTACTAAATCAGCAATCAACCTGCGGGCAACACGCAGCTTCCACTCGGCGGTACGAGCCTGACCTTCTTCGTCAATCGTGAGTGCAACAACTGAAGCGCCGTGTTCAACAACAAGTGGCATGATGCGAGCAAAACGTGAAGTTGGCCCGTCTCCATCTTCATAATTAACTGAGTTGATAACACAACGTCCACCTAATTGCTCCAAGCCAGCTTGCAAAACTTGAGGCTCAGTTGAGTCCAACATAATAGGTAACGTTGAAGAAGTGGCGAAGCGGCTAGCAATCTCTCGCATATCTGCCACACCGTCGCGACCAACGTAATCGATCGAGAGATCGAGCATATGAGCTCCGTCGCGAATTTGATCGCGCGCGATCTCTACGCAGGTTTCCCAGTTCTCAGAAATGAGTGCGTCTCTAAATGCGCGTGAACCATTGGCATTCGTACGCTCACCAATTGCGAGAAAGGCGTTTTGCTGTCTAAACGGAACATACTGATAGAGCGAAGACGCTCCAGGATCGGCATGAGATGTACGGGCGGTAACTTCTTTACGATCTAAACGATCCACAACTGCAGCCATATGCTCCGGCGTTGTTCCACAGCAACCACCGATCAGTGTGATCTTGTAATCATCAACGAAGGTAGCTAGCGCTTGAGCGAGTGCATCCGGACCAAGTGGATACGTTGCTCCCTTAGGACCTAGTTGTGGCAATCCCGCATTCGGCATTACCGAGATTGCACACTGTGCATTCTTGCTTAAATAACGTAAGTGCTCGGACATTTCCGCGGGACCTGTCGCACAGTTCAATCCGATGAGATCTATCTTCAATGGCTCCAGAGCGTTGAGCGCTGCTCCAATTTCCGAGCCGAGAAGCATTGTGCCGGTAGTCTCAACAGTTACTTGTGCAATCAAAATAATGTCGCGGTCGCTCTTGTCGATGGCCGCTCGAGCGCCATTGACAGCAGCCTTTGCTTGTAGCAAATCTTGAGTTGTCTCAATCAAAAGAGCGTCTGCACCTGAATCAACTAAACCTTGCGAAGCGATTTCATAAGCATCTCTGAGGTGTTTATATGTCGTGTGTCCAAGGCTAGGTAGCTTTGTTCCGGGGCCTAAAGAGCCGAGAACGAATCGAGGTTTATCGGCGGTTGAGAATGCATCAGCAGCCTGACGGGCGATAACTCCACCTGCGTAAGCAAGTTCATAGATGCGATCTTCAATTCCATACTCAGCCAAGTTGGCCCAGTTTGCGCCGAAGGTATTTGTTTCAATGGCATCAACGCCAACCGCCAAATATGCATCGTGGACCGAGCGGACGACATCGGGACGAGAAATATTGAGGATCTCATTGCAACCTTCATGGCCTTGGAAATCTTCGAGGCTTGGATCGGCCGCTTGGAGCATCGTTCCCATAGCGCCATCTGCGATTACGACTCGAGAGGCGAGAGCTTTTCTTAGCTCGGAAGGTGGTTTTGCGCTCGTCACGACGTGAAGGTTACCTTAAGGTGAGCGATATGGAGATTTATCAGATCCCACTGCTCAGACGCCCTGTCATGATCGCAGCATTCTCTGGTTGGAGCGATGCTGGCGAAGCAGCTTCTGGCGCTCTTACTCATCTCCTTGAAAATCTAGACCAAAGCGGAAGCGCTGCTCATGCAATTCTGATTGCGGAATATGAGCCTGAAGATTTCTATGATTTCCAAGTAAATCGCCCAATGATCAGCGTCGATGATTCTCTTGTGAGATCAGTGAACTGGCCATCTACTCAAGTGTATGGATTGAGCACGCCACATCTTGAGAATGATTTTGTCTTAGTGCTTGGTGTTGAACCTTCTATGAGATGGAAGACATTCACCTCACTCTTACTTGATCTTGCTGACGATTTAGAGGTAGAGCTCGTTGTCACCATGGGAGCGATGCTTGCCGATGCGCCTCACACTCGCCCAATATCTGTCAGTGGCAGCGGTGGCCATCCGGATATCGCTGCTCGACTCGGTGTTGAGATAAGTAAGTATGAAGGTCCCACTGGAATCATTGGGATCATCAGTGATGGTTGTATGAAACGCGGAATCGATTGTGTTTCCTTGTGGGCTGGTTTGCCTCACTACGCATCAAATTCCCCATCGCCAAAGGCGACCCTTGCACTTGTAAACGCAGTCGAGGACTTCCTTGACATATCAATCGCACTCGCAGATCTCAGTCACCAGGCGACGGAGTGGGAGAACGAAGTATCGGAGATGGCTCAAGAAGATGCCGAAGTATCCGAGTACGTTAAAGCGCTTGAGGAGAGCAAAGATGCCGCTGAATTCAAGGATGTTTCAGGGGATGAGATCGCGCGGGAACTTGAAAGATTTCTCCGCAGGCAGAACGAAAACTGATTTAAATCGCTAGTCCCAGCAGATCATCTAGAACTCGTGACAACTGACCTGCGGAACCTCCGAAAGACCCCGCTTCGGTTTTGCTGCACCACTCTTCGATGAGATCGAGAACTCGAACAGTGTCTAAATCATTCGCTAACGCTGCAAGGATCTCAGTAATCAGGCCCTCAGTTGGTGCCACTTCAATGCGGGCTAAGTTCAGGCGTATGCGATCTAAGAATTTTGAGGCTTGTGGAATCTCATGAGACTCCCACATATGGTCGCTTCGATAGTGATGTCCGAATAAGGCAAGTCGAATCGCCATCGGTTCAACGCCTTGGTTGATGAGTCGAGAAACAAAGATGAGATTGCCCAAAGATTTACTCATCTTTGTACCATCAAGGCCGATCATTCCGGCATGAACGAAGAAGCGTGCAAACTTCTGGCCGGTGGCAACTAAACCTTGTGCCGCAGACATATCGTGGTGTGGAAAAATCAAATCGCTACCGCCACCCTGAATATCAATTGCAAACTCATCATCTGGATTTGGTTTCAAATAGTGCAGGGCGATGGCAGAGCATTCGATATGCCAACCTGGGCGACCTACTCCGAATGGACTTGGCCAACCTGGTTCACCATCTCGTTGTGCTTTCCAGATAAGAGCATCAAACGGATCATGCTTACCAGAACGCTGCGGATCTCCCCCGCGTTCGGCGAAATACTCCATCGCAATGGCCTCGGTCAGGTGTGATCTCGAAAGGAATTCTGGATCTAGACGAACACGGAAATACAAGTCGTCGTCAACTTTGTAGGTTGAGTCTTCCTTCTCCAATGCAGATACGGCGTCAACAATAATCTGCATCGCCTCTACGACGCCCACATAGTGATCTGGTGGGATGACATGGAGAGCAACCATGTCTCCGCGAAAGAGCTCGATCTGAGATAGAGCAAGATCCTTCCAATCCACACCATCACGTTCCGCTCTTTCGAGAAGTGGATCGTCGATATCTGTGATGTTTTCAACGAAAGAAACTTTCGCTCCACTAAATCTCAAATATCGATTGATAAGATCAAAAGTGACATAGGTGGCTGCATGACCTAGATGTGTCGCATCGTATGGCGTAATTCCGCAGACATAGAGCCGATAGAAATCTTTTAACGGGAGCGTTTCAACCTTCTGACTGCTTGTATTAAAGAGTGCGAGAGGCGTCGTAACTCTTCGCCCATGAGGATCTGTATTCAGCGATAAGTTCGCCCAAGATTTCATTTGTAAATCCTAATATGCCGGCCAGGGAATTGCTGGCCAATCTTCGCTCGGCAAGGGCATCACAGCGTTTGCTTGCAGTGTGAAAATCCGCTTTTTTGTGGCGTCTATTTCATCTGCAGTCAGATGAGAATTTAACTGTTCTGTATTTGAATCAATAAAGGCCATTGTCTTGGCAAGCATCTCTAATTCTCCTGCCGTCAAAGAATCACCAGCCCACTGCCAGAGAACAGTTCGCAACTTATCCTCACTGTGGAAGGTAACTCCGTGGTCACAGGCAAAGAGATGGCCGTTTTGGTCTGGCAAAAGGTGACCAATTTTGCGATCGGTATTATTAATGATCGCATCAAAGAGAGCTAGAGATCGTAGCTCCGCGCGGTCTTGCGAGAAGTACTTTCCGAGTTCCACTTCTTCATCAACATCAATCCACCGCTGCACCATACCTAGGCCGGCTGGACCCTCACGCAAGATTGTTGGTGGAACCAAATCAAATCCTGTCTGATCACTGAAGAGGAATGCCGCATACTCTCGATCTGCGAGTGTGCCATCGGGAAAGTCCCACAAAGGTCGTTCACCGGCTACCGGTTTGTAGATTACTTCCATCGTCGAACCTTCATGGTGCATAAGACCGAAAAGTGTTGCATTAGATGCATCAACGAGGCGACCTGTGATCTCAATTTCTCCATGGGTCAGATGGTCGAGACTTTTCTTCACCCACGATCTATCAAGTGCTGTCATCGCCGATAACCATTAGCACGAGGACAGAGATGTCCTCGTGGATCAATCGGAGAAGTGCAAAATGGGCAGAGTGGACGACCGGCAGCCACGAGAGCCATCGTTCGCTGCGCAAAAGCTTGAGCCATAGATAAATCGAGATGAACTTCAACCACTGGACCAGAATCCTCATCCTCGTTATCTTCATCATCCTGGGCACGAAATGAGATTTCTATCTCAAGAAGAGATGGGTCGAATGCGATTCCTATTGCTCCTACGACGAATTCACTATCGAGTGGGAGTTCAAGTGGTTGATCATCTTGAGGTGCCGATTTCACAGCGCTCAGGGGTGCGCTCTTCTTTATCTCTCGAATTATTGTGGTTATTCGTTCTGCCAGCGCAGCAACTTGAGATTTTTCAGTAGCAAGTGAGATCAGTACATTCTTCTCTCGAATCTGAAAATAAAACTCACGCTCTCCTGGACCGCCGATCGTGCCAACAATGAAACGATCAGGTTGTTCAAATGACCACTGCTGAGAACTCATTTATCTGAATTTCCAGTCGAGCCACCGAGAGCTGATTCATGTGTTCCAGTTGTAGAAGACCCTGAACTTAAGAACCCTTTGGCATCGTTAAAGCGCACCAATCGACTCATGCCTTCGTCGGTGTCGATGATTGTGATTGAGGCTGGTTCAATCACTAGGCGTTGGAATTGATCCAAATGCATTCCCAAGCAGTGCGCAACAATTGATTTGATCACATCTCCGTGGCTGACCATCAGTCGTGGACGTCTACCCTTAAGAGAGTTGAGGCGATAGAAACCAGATAACGCCCTCCCCTGCATTTCAAGAAGGGATTCTCCATCTGGAAAGATCATCTGACTAGGGAATTCCTGCACCACTTTCCATTGCGATTTCCGTCTCAATGAGGCCAGAGTCTTACCACTCCAGCTGCCGTAATCGACCTCAGAGATAGATTCATCTACAACTACTCGAGATTGAGCAGAAGCGGCTACGAGCCAAGGATCAATTGTTTCTCTACATCGCTGCATGGGACTCACGGCGATTTCATCAAATTCAGTTGCGCCGATCCGGTTTACTAATTGCAAAGCCTGCTCTCTTCCAGTTTTGCTCAAAGCAATCCCGGGAGTTCGCCCAGCCAAAACATTTTTTTCGTTGGCAACCGAATGTGCATGACGTAAGAGAACGATTCGTGCCATTCGCCAAGATTAACGCTCTTTGTCACAGTTGGCTTGCTAGGGTGAGAACCATGGAAATCAGACGTGCGGGAAAGAGTGGGCTCGAAATATCCCGCCTTGGCCTCGGCACAATGACATGGGGTCGCGATACCGATACGCATGAGGCTGCTGAACAGATGCGAAGTTATATTGAGGCAGGCGGAAACTTCATCGATACCGCTGCGAGTTATGCCGATGGTGATTCCGAGCGCGTTATCGGTGGCTTGGTTGGAACTTTCTTCAATCGGGATGATGTCGTGATCGCCACAAAGGCTGGTGTCTCGTATCCCGACGGTGTGAGAACTGTAAATAATTCTCGACATTTCCTGATCGGCGAACTTGAGAAATCTCTCTCGCGCTTAGGCACCGAATACGTTGATATCTGGCAGATTCATTCGTGGGATGCAGATGTCGCACTCGAAGATACTCTCTCGGCTTTAGATTTTGCATACACTTCCGGCAAAGCACGTTATGTGGGAATCTCAAATTTCAATGGTTGGCAGAGCGCTCGAGCAATCTCGCTGCAGGAAGCAAACACAGCAAAAGCTCCGATCGCAACGATTCAAGGTGAGTACTCACTGCTCAATAGATCTCTTGAAGATGAAGTCCTTGAATGTGCGACACAGCTTGGAATAGGAATTCTCGCCTGGTCACCTTTAGGTCGCGGTGTTCTCACAGGCAAATACCGCAGCTCAATTCCGGCTGACTCTCGCGGTGCAACGCCACACTTCGCAAACTTCATCTCGACCTATCTCAATCGCGACAGCGCGCGAGTCGTTGAAGCTGTAGCCGCTGCCGCTGCCGGCCTTGGTTACTCACCACTAGAAGTTGCACTCGCGTGGGTGCGAGATGCTCCTGGCGTAACTAGTGCAATTGTTGGAGCACGAACTGGCGCTCAACTCCGTGGCGCACTGACGGTTGAAGAGATTGTTCTACCTGATGTCGTCAGAACTGCCTTAGACGAAGTTTCAAGCAGTTTCTAGAAAGTCCTTAAGTACGTTGACTCCAAATCGAAGACCGTCAACTGGTACTCGTTCGTCGACTCCGTGAAAAAGTGCCATAAAATCTAGATCTGGATCAAGTTTGAGTGGAGAGAAACCGTATCCAATAATTCCAATCTTTGAGAGCGCCTTGTTATCAGTGCCGCCGCTCATTGTGAATGGCACGGGAATTCCATCTCCGTCATGCTTGATCAACGCTGCGCACATTGCATCGACGAGATCGCCCTCGAATGGAACTTCAAGTGCAATATCGGTAACGATGGTCTCGATTCGAATATCCGGACCAACAATTTCGCGGATAGTCGCATTCATTTCATCCTCGTAGCCTGGAAGAAAACGTCCATCAACAACTGCGCTTGCCTCTCCAGGAATCACATTCTCTTTATATCCGGCAGACAACATCGAAGGGTTCGTTGTGTTCTGCAGCGTTGCGCCAATCATGCGAGAAGCGCTTCCGAATTCACTGAGAAGTGGGCGTAGATCCTTGAGGTCAAAAGGCTTTCCTGATGCCTTCGCAACTGTTTCAAAGA
>JACCDZ011403296.1_pt1 | contig 10155 bp, 11 predicted proteins | sample 7449551 | NCBI WGS metagenome assembly JACCDZ01 (sample SAMN15323452, study PRJNA562643) | freshwater metagenome | isolation source: river surface water | place: USA:Blue River Watershed | collected 2017-08-18
GGTCTGGTCGACCGGGTCCCAGTTCACCGTTTGCGTGCGGCGCTCGCAGATGCCGGCTTCCAGCATCTTGATGAACAGCCACTGGTTCCACTTGTAGTACTCAGGGTCGCAGGTGGCCACCTCGCGGCTCCAGTCGATGGCCAGGCCCATGGCCTGCATCTGCTTTTTCATGTACGCAATGTTTTCGTACGTCCACTTGGCCGGGGGCACACTGTTCTTCAGCGCAGCGTTTTCCGCTGGCAGTCCGAACGCATCCCAGCCCATGGGCATGAGCACGTTGTAGCCGTTCATGCGCAGGTAGCGCGTGAGCATGTCGTTGATGGTGTAGTTGCGCACGTGGCCCATGTGCAGCTTGCCGCTGGGGTAAGGCAGCATGGAGCAGGCATAGAACTTCTTACGGTCAGCGTCTTCCACCACTTCATAGGCCGTGCGGCCATTCCACAAGGGTTGCGCCCAATGGGCCTGGGCGGCCTTCTCTACGTCAAGGTGCTGGTATTTGTCTTGCATGGGGGTGTCGGCGACCCTTGGCCGCCATCAGAATGGATTGCCCCGATTTTAGGGCCTAGGTTCGCCCTGGACGACCAGTGTCCCCGGCCCGCCTGCGCTCAGCGGGTGAAAGGCTTGGATGCCAGGCCCTCACGTGTCACGAACCCCACGCGGGTGAGCCCGTTGCGATGGGCCAGGGCCATCAGCGCCACCACGTGGCCATGGGATACCTGCACATCGGCACTCAAGCGCAGCTCCGTCGCAGCATTGGAGGCCGCAGCGCGTGCAAACAAGGTGGCGAGTGCAGCCGCGTCGGTGGCTTGCCCTTCCACCCACACCTTCCCAGATGCGTCCAACGTGACGTCGACATGGGGCGTAGCCTGCACCAGGGCTGCGCCGCCCTGCTTGGGTAAGTCCACCTTGATGGCACTCACCAGGAGGGGAGCGGCGAGCATGAAGATCACCAGCAAGACCAACATGACGTCAATCAGCGGCGTCATGTTGATCTCGCTCATAGGCTGTGCCGACCGGCTGCGCTCCAGCGTACCGAAGGCCATGTCAGGGCTCCCGGGCGCCGGTAAGGTCGCGCACATCGAGGGCAAAACCCTCCAGCTCCGACTCCAAGCCCGCCAACCAACGACCCAAGGCATTGAATGCAACCACCGCAGGAATGGCAACGACCAGCCCGGCTGCCGTCATGATCAGGGCTTCGCCCACCGGGCCCGCAATTTTGTCCAGGCTGAGTTGCGCCGACTGCGCAATACCGGCCATGGCGTGGTAAATGCCCCAGACCGTTCCGAGCAAGCCCACAAACGGGGACACGGAACCAATGGTGGCCAGCACAGTCTGCCCACTTTGCAGGCGCAGCATCACCACGTGCAAGGCGTCGCGCAGCAAGCGTGTCTGGCGCTGCTGCAAAGGGGCAGTGGCATCCAGCGTTCCAGCCGCGGGAACCCGCACTGCATCCAGCAGCGGAAGCATGATGCACTCCAGGTCCCACAGCGCCACGGCCTCACGGGCCTCGTCCCACGTGGTTGCCTGCCAAAAGGCCGCCTTGGCGCGCTCCAGCCCCTTGCGTGCCCGCCAAAGGGTCCAAGTCTTCCAGAAGATGAGAAACCAACTGCACAAAGACATGCACAGCAGGAGCGCAGCCACCATGCGCCCCAACAAGTCGGCGTTGCCCAGCGTGGCCAGCACGTTCAATTCCGCAGGTTCAACACATCGAACATGTCATACAAACCACTGGTTTTCCCTGCAAGGAAACGCACCGCACGCAAGCTTCCCTGGGCATAGGTAGTGCGACTGGAAGACTTGTGCGAAATCTCGATGCGCTCCCCAATGCCGGCAAACAACACCGTGTGGTCGCCCACAATGTCACCACCGCGGATGGTGGCAAAGCCAATGCTCGACGGATCACGCTCACCGGTGACGCCTTCACGGGCGTAGACCGCGCAGTCCTTCAGGTCGCGGCCAATGGCATCGGCGATGACTTCACCCATCTTGAGGGCGGTGCCCGATGGTGCATCGACCTTGTGGCGGTGGTGGGCCTCAATGATTTCAATGTCGTAACCCGTAGCCAGCGCCTTGGCCGCCATCTCCAGCAGCTTCAATGTCACGTTCACACCCACACTCATGTTGGGCGCCATCATGATCGGAATGGAGCGGGAAAACTCGGCAATTTCCGCTTTCTGCGCATCGGTGAATCCGGTGGTACCAATCACGGCGCCAACCCCAAGTTCACGGCACATCGCCAGATGCTGCAGGGTACCCTCGGGTCGGGTGAAATCGATCAGGCACTGGCTGCCGGACAGGCCGGCCCGTACATCGGCCGTCACCTGTACACCGCTGCGGAAACCGGCATAGGCACCTGCATCGCTACCAATGACCGGACTCGCAGCAATGTCCAGCGCGCCAGTGAGCTGGCAATCATCCGACGCACGCACAGCGTCGATCAGCATGTGGCCCATGCGGCCGGACGCTCCTGCAATGGCAATACGGTGGGTCATTTTCTATTGGGCGGGTTCAAGAGGTGGATAAGCTGAAGGGTCTATCGGAGCAGCGGGGGTCGCAGGTGCCGTTGCCGCCGGCTTGGCATTGGCCGCAGTTGCCGGTTTGAGTTTGTCAACCGGGACCTCAAGCACCGGCAAGGGCCCCTTGGGGGGCGTGGAGCGCAACGTCGACACAAACTCCTTCTCGCTGGGCACTTCATCCGCTTCAATACGTTCGAGCAAGTTGTTTTTGAAATACACCGTCACTTTGCGTGACTGCGGCTGGGCCCCCTGGCGCTGCAGTGTGAACACATAGTCCCAGCGGTCGGCATGGAAAACACTGGTCAGCAGCGCCGAGCCCAGCACTTCGCGCACCTGGGCACGCGGCATGCCCGGTCGCAGATAGTCCAGTTGCTCGCGTGTGACCACATTGCCCTGAATGATGTCGATCTTGTAGGGGCTGACCGCCGTCGCAAGGGCCTCGTGGCTGGGCACGGCGTCGCGCAGTGTCGAACAGCCGGCCAACAAGCCGACAACAGACAGCAACACCAGCACGCGCGGTGCTTTTACGGGAAAAATTGGCATGGGGAAAGGCATGACGATATGATCGTCCCATTGTAGCGTTCGGGCGCAATTGGACCGTTCGCATCCCTGTTGACCCTCGTGCCCCCATGACCAACATCGACGAACTCAAAAGCACCGGGCTCAAAGCCACCGTGCCCCGCCTGAAAATTTTGGAAGTTTTTCAGCGCGGTGGGCAACGCCACATGACCGCGGAAGACGTCTTTCGTGTCTTGCTGGAAGAGCGCTCGGACGTAGGCTTGGCCACCGTTTACCGGGTACTGACCCAGTTTGAACAAGCCGACATTCTCAAGCGCAGCAATTTTGAGAGTGGCAAGGCGGTGTATGAACTCAACGAGGGCCAACACCATGACCATCTGGTATGCCTCGATTGCGGCAAAGTCGAAGAATTTTTCGATGCCGAAATTGAAAAACGCCAGCATGCGATTGCCAAGGAAAAAGGCTTCACGATCGCAGACCATGCCTTGAGCCTGTACGCCCACTGTGCCAAGGACAAATGCCCCAATCGCCCCAGCAAGCGTTCAGACTTCAGCCGCAACGGTTGAACAAATCCAACGTCACCTGGGCTCTGGGGTTTTAGCTGTCCCGCTCCATCGCCTTGCGGTGGCGTTCAACGAATTCCTGGTAGGTGTCGATTCCCCGCAACTGCAGGATGGTGTTGCGCACGGCGGCTTCCACCAGCACGGCAATATTGCGCCCCGCCACCACCTGGATCACCACCTTGCGCACCGGCACGCCCAGCACGTCTTGCGTGAGCGGCTCGTAGGGAATGCGCTCGTACTCGCGCTCCAGTGTTTCACGTCGTACCAAATGCACAATGAGTTTCAAGCGCATGCGCCTGCGCACAGCTGTTTCGCCAAAAATGGCACGAATGTCGAGCAGGCCAATTCCCCGGACTTCGAGCAGGTTTTCCAGCAACTCAGGGCAACGCCCCTCGATGGTGGTCTGGTTGATGCGATAAAGATCGACAGCGTCATCCGCCACCAGTCCATTACCACGGGAAATCAACTCCAGGCCCAGCTCGCTTTTTCCCAAGCCTGATTCGCCAGTAATCAGCACGCCCAAGCCCAGAATGTCCATGAACACACCATGCATGGACGCGCGCTCGGCAAAGTGCTTGGCCAGATAGGCTCGCAACACGTCGATGACAAAGGCCGGGGACTCCTGCGTAGCGAAAAGCGGGATCTCCGCGCGCTCGCACATGGAAACCAATGCAGGCGGCGCCGCCTGCCCATCGGCCAGTACCAATACCGGCGGTTCCAGCGTAACGATGCGAGAAATGCGCCGTGCACAATCCTCAGCGGTCGCATTGCTCAGGTAAGCGATTTCACGCCCACCCAATACCTGGACACGGTAAGGGTGGATGTAATTCAGGTGCCCGACCAGGTCGGCACTGGAACGCGCCTCGCGCACCGCCACTTCGTCGAAGCGGCGCTCGGAAGCACCAAGTCCGGCAATCCATTCCCACTTGAGGCGGTTGCGGAATTCCTCAAACAGGACGTCGGCACTGATGACAGAATGCTTCACCGACGGCCTGTTTGAAACGTATCAGGCCACCGTGGCGGACTGCCAGGCGGCTATGAGTCCATGCAACTGCGCAGCGTCCGGTGCCGTGGTGAGTTGCTCGCGCAAGGCAGCGTCACTGAGCAGTTCCGCAATTTCCGACAGGATTTCAAGGTGCTTCTGGGTAGCCGCTTCCGGCACCAGCAAGAAGATGAGCAATCCGACGGGGCGTTCGTCAGGGGCGTCGAAACCGATGGGCTGCTCCAACTGCAAAACCGCCGCCATGGGCGCTTTCAGTCCTTTGATGCGGCCATGGGGAATTGCCACGCCGTGCCCCAAACCCGTGGAGCCCAGACGCTCTCGGGAAAAGAGACTATCGGTCACCAATGCCCGGCTCAGTCCATGGAGGTTTTCAAAAAGCAAGCCTGCTTCTTCAAAAGCACGCTTCTTGCTGGTGACCTCCACGTGGGCCACAACGTGGTCCGGAGGCAGGATCGAGGCTAGGCGGTTCATGATGCGGCCGAATTATGCACCTTAAAAAAAACCGCCCTTGGCGGGCGGTTGTTTGCGCGAAAGAACGCTTCTTTACATGAGCCGCTTGGGCGCGGCGTGGTGGTGGTCCTGCAGGCGATCTTTGTGGCGTACCACTTGACGGTCCAACTTGTCTACCAACTCGTCGACCGCGGCGTACAGGTCCTCATGTGCACTTTCTGCAAACATGTCATTGCCTTTGACATGAATGGTGCACTCGGCCCGTTGTCGTCGCTCCTTTTCCTTTTGCTTTTCAACGGTCAACAGCACTTTGACGTCGACTACCTGGTCAAAGTGGCGGGTAATACGATCTAGCTTGGTCGTGACATAACTGCGCAGCGCGGGGGTAACTTCAAGATGGTGACCGCTGATCGTCAGGTTCATACGTAGCCTCCAATTGCTATCAAAGTTAATAAGCTGGGGCCTATTGCCCAGCGTCCAGAGCAACCGCTATTGGATGGTGGACGAGCCCACTATGCGCCCGAAATTCGGGAAATGCAACGTCTTTTTTTAACCCTGAAACCGGCACGGAAATATGCACATCCACACGTAATGACAGCCCACAGCGCAGTGCCATAATGCGCGCTGATCAACAGATTGGAGAACGCTCCTTGGAAACCTACCCTAGTCGGTAGCTTTCAGCTCCCGGGTCTGCCGTGGGGTTGAAAGCCAACCCATTCCCCCACCACGACGCAACCCACCTTTGGGAGTGAGCCATGTTGAATATCTTTACGCTCGTCAACGGGCGTCTGTTCCAGGAAGAGATCGAATCCCTGGAGGAATTGGCGCAGTTCCAGCCGATCTGGGTGGATCTGGAATCCCCCACCCTGGAAGAGAAACGCTGGGTCAAGCAGCACTACGGCCTGTCCATTCCGGACGACGCCATGGACGAGGACATCGAGGAGTCGGCGCGCTTCTACACCGAAGACAACGGCGACCTGCACATCCGCAGCGACTTTCTGGTGCCCGACGACGAAGAGCCCCACACCGTGCGCGTGGCCTTCATCATGAACCTGGCCAAGGACGACCGCCGCTCCAGCGGCGTGCTCTTTTCCATCCACGACGAAGACATCCCGGTGTTCCGCCTGCTGCGCATGCGCGCGCGCCGCGCCCCCGGCCTGATCGAGGACGCCAAGGAAGTGCTGCTCAAGCTCTTTGACGCCGACGCCGAATACTCGGCCGACACACTCGAAGAAATTTACGATGCACTGGAAAAGGTCAGCGCCCACGTGCTCTCGGGGGACGTGACCGACGCCCAGGCCGGCGAAGTGCTGGGCGAGATTGCGCGCCACGAGGACATGAACGGGCGCATCCGGCGCAACGTGATGGACACGCGCCGCGCGGTGAGCTTCCTGATGCGCTCCAAGATGCTCAATGCCGAGCAGTTCGAGGAAGCGCGCCAGATTTTGCGCGACATCGACTCGCTGGACTCGCACACCGCCTTCCTGTTCGACAAGATCAACTTCCTGATGGATGCGACCGTCGGTTTCATCAACATCAACCAGAACAAGATCATCAAGATCTTCTCGGTGGCCAGTGTCGCGCTGCTGCCGCCCACACTCATTGCCAGCATCTACGGCATGAACTTCCAGTACATGCCCGAGCTGGCCCAGACCTGGGGCTACCCCTACGCGCTGGGGCTGATGCTGGCCAGCGCGCTGGTGCCCATGTGGTATTTCCGCCGCCGCGGCTGGCTCAAATAGGTTTTACAAGCCTTTTGGGCCTCTGGCCCCCGTGGATATTGCGCAAGCAGCTACGTTTTTCATAGTGACTGCAGCAAACCGCGGACGATACGCTGGGCGTAGACACGGGCCACGCTGTCCACGAACTGCGGAAAGTCGACGTGGGCGCTGTCGTCGGCCCGGTCGGACACGGTGCGCGCCGCCGCCAGGGGGATGCCGTAGTCGGCACACACCTGCGCCACGGCGGCCCCTTCCATCTCCACCGCCAGCGCCTGGTGGCCAGCACCCGACAGCGCCTCCACCAGGCGCTGCGCCTCGTGCGCGGCGCACACGAAGCGGTCGCCGGTGGCAATGAGCCCGGCGTGCACCTGCACCGCCCGGCCCTGAAACTGCATGCCCGCCAGCGCGGTGCGCGCCGCCGCAGCCAGGGACTGCGTCCAGCCTGCGTCGGTGGCGAAGGTGCTCTGGCCCGTCAGCGGAATCTCGAAACGCGGGAACAGCGGCGAGGCGTCCATGTCGTGCTGCACAAAGGCCTGGGCCACGACCACATCGCCCACTGCCACGCCCGGCCCCACGCCCCCGGCCACGCCGGTGAACACCACCGCACGCGCACCAAAGTGCTCCAGCAGCGTGGCCGTGGTGGCCGCCGCTGCAACCTTGCCGATGCGCGACAGCGCCAGCACAACCGGGTGCCCGTCGAGCTGTCCGACCGAAAATGCGCGCCCGGCGCGGGTAACGGTCTGCACGCCGGTCATGGCATGCACCAGGCCTTCTTGCTCCTGGGCCAGGGCGCTGAGTATGGCGATGGGGGCGGTGGTCATTGGGTGCGCAGCTCGCGGCGCAGGATCTTGCCGACCGGGGTCTTGGGCAGGTCACCGCGAAACTCGACGATCTTGGGCTGCTTGTAGCCCGTGAGATTGTCACGGCAGTAGGCCCGCACCGAGGCTTCGGTCAGGGCCGGGTCCTTGCGCACGATCACCAGCTTGACGGCCTCGCCGGTCTTGGCGTCGGGCACGCCCACGCAGGCCACTTCCATCACGCCAGGCATCTGCCCGACCACGTCTTCGAGCTCGTTGGGAAACACGTTGAAGCCGCTGACCAGGATCATGTCCTTCTTGCGGTCCACGATCTTGAAGAAACCCTTGTCATCGACCACGCCAATGTCGCCGGTCTTGAAGAAGCCATCCGCAGTCATGACCTTGGCGGTTTCGTCCGGCCGCTGCCAGTAGCCTGCCATCACCTGCGGGCCCTGGATGGCGATTTCGCCCGACTGGCCCGGCGCCACTTCGCGCCCGTCGTCGTCGAGCAGCTTCAAGGTGGTGCTGGGCAAGGGCACGCCGATGGTGCCGGTGTAGGCGCTCGACGTCACCGGATTGCAGGTGGCGGTGGGCGAGGTTTCGCTCAGGCCGTACCCTTCGCAGATGGGGCAGCCGGTTTTCTCCAGCCAAAGCTTGGCCACGCTGCTTTGCACCGCCGTGCCGCCACCGACCGAGACCTTGAGGTGGCTCCAGTCCACGGTGTTGAAGTCGGGGTGGTTGGCCAGGCCGTTGAACAGGGTATTTACCGCCGCGAACGAATGGATACGGTGCGGCGCCAACTCCTTGAGCACCCCCGGAATGTCACGCGGGTTGGCAATGAGGATGGCCTTGCCCCCGGTGCGCAGGCCCAGCATCATGCCCACGGTAAAGGCGAAGATGTGGTACAGCGGCAGAGCAATGACGCCGGTGGGCTGCTCGGTGGCCGGGATTTTTTGCATGACCGGCGCATTCCAGGCTTCGGACTGGAGCACGTTGGCAATGATGTTGCGGTGCAGCAGCACCGCGCCCTTGGAAACACCGGTGGTGCCCCCGGTGTACTGCAGCACGGCCACGTCATCGGCGCCGAGCGCCACCTTCTGCAGGCCACGCTTGGCACCACGCGCCACGGCGTCGTTGAAACGCACGGCACTGGGCAGGTGGAAGGCGGGCACCATCTTCTTGACATTGCGCACCACGTAATTGACCAGCATGCCCTTGAGCAGGCCCAGCTGGTCGCCCATGGCGCACAGCACCACGTGCTGGACCGGGGTGGATGCAATGCACTTCTCCAGCGTGCTGGCGAAATTCTCGATGATGACGATGGCCTTGGCGCCCGAATCCTTGAGCTGGTGCTCCAGCTCGCGCGGGGTGTAGAGCGGGTTCACATTCACCACCACAAAACCGGCGCGCAGGATGCCGGCCACCGCCACCGGGTACTGGGGCACATTGGGCATCATGATGGCGACGCGGTCCCCCTTGGCCAAGCCCAGCCCCTGCAGGTAGGCGCCAAAGGCCTGGCTTTGCGCGTCGGTCTGGGCGTAGCTAATGTCCTTGCCCATGAAACTGTAGGCCACCCGGTTGGCATAGGCCTTGAAGCTCTCTTCCATCAGGGCCACCAGCGAGGTGTAGGTGCCGGGGTTGATGTCCGCGGGCACACCCTGGGGATAGCTCGAAAGCCAGATACGGTCTGTCATGCAAAAAACTCCGCTGTTTTCCGAATTGAAATTGCCCCGCCCACTGGCCAGGCCCCGCTAGGGGCTGCCCCCAACGGGACGAATAAGCATGGGATTATGTTGTAAGCTTTGTTTCAGTTTCAACATCACGAGGAGATTCCTATGCAGACTGGCGTCACCACGCAAAGTCCGACAGCGGAAAGCAAGCAAGCCCGGCCATCGCAATGCATCGGGGTTCCCCGCGAAGTGTTTCCCGGCGAGAAGCGGGTGGCCACCGTGCCCGAAGTCGTCGCCAAGCTGATCAAGCTCGGTTTTTCCGTCCAAGTCGAGTCCGGCGCAGGCGCGCAAGCCAACTTCAGCGACGACAGCTACCGCGAGGTCGGGGCTACCGTGGTCGACTCCGCGGCACAGATCTGGTCGCGCTCCGACATCGCCTTCAAGGTGCGCCCGCCCACGCCCGAGGAAGTGGCGCAGATGCGTGAAGGTCTGGTGCTCATCGGGTTTGTCTGGCCCGCGCAGAACCCGGAACTGATGCAGCAACTGGCCGCCGCCAAGCTCACCGTCCTGTCCATAGACTGCCTGCCGCGCACACTGAGCCGTGCGCAGAAGATGGACGCCCTGACCTCCATGGCCGGGGTCAGCGGCTACCGTGCTGTCATTGAAGCGGCCAACGCTTTCGGCCGCTTTTTCAATGGCCAGATCACCGCCGCAGGCAAGGTGCCCCCGGCCAAGGTGTTCATTGCCGGGGCCGGCGTGGCCGGTCTGGCCGCCATCGGCACTGCCGCGGGCCTGGGCGCCATCGTGCGCGCCAACGACACCCGCGCCGAAGTGGCCGACCAGGTCAAGTCGCTCGGGGGTGAGTTCGTGAAGGTGGACTACGAGGAAGAAGGCTCGGGCGGCGGCGGCTACGCCA
>JACCDZ011383667.1_pt1 | contig 10154 bp, 9 predicted proteins | sample 7449551 | NCBI WGS metagenome assembly JACCDZ01 (sample SAMN15323452, study PRJNA562643) | freshwater metagenome | isolation source: river surface water | place: USA:Blue River Watershed | collected 2017-08-18
AGTCTGGTTCAATTTCACGGTAATAGCTGGCAAACAACCAAGGTCCGCGTTACCCGAAACATAAAGAGAGATCTATGACCAACCCGAACAACGCCACCATTTCGACTATTCATTTAGCCGAATTCACAAGTGGTCATGCGCTGCAGATCCCAACCCTACGGGTACTGGCAGACGATGGAACGGTTTTCCCAGAGGCGAAAGAGCCTGAATTATCAAAAGAAACTGCGCTTCGGATGTATCAAAGCATGACGTTCATCCGCGTCTTAGATGAGCGTATGTTGGCAGCGCAGCGTCAAGGCCGCATTAGCTTCTATATGCAGTGTTTGGGCGAAGAAGCGGCCACTGTGGGTAGTGCCGCTGCACTGCACGATGAAGACATGATTATGGCGCAATATCGTGAACAGGGTGCCTTGCGTTATCGTGGTTTTAGTTTAGAACAGTTTATGAATCAACTGTTTTCAAACGAAAAAGACCTTGGTAAAGGTCGCCAGATGCCAGTGCATTATGGCTCACGCGATATCCATTACATGACAATTTCCAGCCCGCTGGGAACCCAAATTCCGCAAGCGGCCGGTTATGCCTATGCGCAAAAACTTCGGGGTAAAGCCAATGTCACCATTTGCTATTTCGGTGAAGGTGCGGCTTCTGAGGGCGATTTCCACGCGGGTTTAAACATGGCTGCAGTGCACAAAGCACCAGTGCTGTTTTTCTGTCGTAATAACGGCTATGCGATTTCTACGCCAGCAAATGAACAATTTAAAGGCGATGGTATTGCCTGCCGTGGTGTTGGTTATGGGATGAAAGCAATCCGCGTTGACGGTGCTGATATCCTTGCTGTTTATCAAGCGACTTTAATGGCTCGTGATTACGCACTTGCCAACAACGAACCTGTGTTACTTGAGTCTATTGCCTATCGTTTAGGTGCCCATTCTTCAAGTGATGACCCAAGTGGTTACCGCTCGAAAGAAGAAGAAGAATTGTGGCGCAAAAACGATCCGATCGCACGTTTCCGTCTGTGGTTGTTGAACAAGGGCTGGTTGGATGATGCCGCTGACAAAGCGCAAATTGAAGGCTTGCGTCAAGAAATCCTCGATGCGCTGAAAGTGGCTGAGAAAATTGCAAAACCTGGCATCGAACATTTGATTTCTGATGTTTATGCCGAGCCTATTCCTGAGCTAGAACGCCAACTTTCTGAATTAAAAGAGCACATCCGTAAATATCCGGACGCTTATCCAATCACGGCGGGGAGAATGCTGTAATGGCTAAAATGAATATGTTACAAGCCATCAACAATGCGCTGGATTTGGCGATGGCAAAAGATGACGGTGTAGTTTGCTTCGGTGAAGATGTTGGTCATTTTGGTGGTGTGTTTCGGGCAACTTCAAAATTGCAAGAGAAGTACGGCAAAGCCCGTTGTTTCAATACACCTTTAACGGAACAGGGGATCGCTGGTTTTGCTAATGGTATGGCCGCGCAAGGTATGAAGCCGGTCGCCGAAATACAGTTCGCTGACTACATTTTTCCAGCCTTCGACCAAATCGTTAACGAGACAGCGAAGTTCCGTTATCGTTCAGGCGATCAATTTAATGTCGGCGGCTTAGTATTCCGCACGCCTTATGGTGGAGGTATCGCTGGTGGTCATTATCACAGCCAATCGCCAGAAGCCTATTTTGCTCATACACCTGGTTTGAAAATCGTGGTGCCTCGCGACCCTGCGCAGGCGAAAGGCTTGTTATTGGCGTCGATTAGCTGCCCAGATCCAGTCATCTTCTTTGAACCGAAAAAATTATACCGAGCCTCGGTTGGTGAAGTTTCTGAAGAATATTACGAAATTCCAATCGGTAAAGCCGAAGTGATGCAAACGGGCACGCAAGTAACAGTGCTCGCTTGGGGGGCGCAAATGGAAATCGTGCAAAAAGCCGTAGATATGGCCCAAGCTGAAGGTATTTCCTGCGAGCTTATCGATTTACGTAGTATTTTGCCTTGGGATGTCGAGACCGTTGTTGCTTCAGTGAAGAAAACAGGTCGGTTGGTAATTAACCATGAAGCGCCGTTAACTGGCGGATTTGCCGGTCAAATTGCGGCGACAATCCAAAAAGAATGTTTCTTGCACTTGGAAAGTCCAATTATGCGCGTGTGTGGCTTGGATATTCCTTACCCACTGGCGCTGGAAAAAGAATATGTGCCTGATCATCTAAAAACATTCGAAGCGATTAAAGCTTCCGTCAATTTCTAAGAGGCAGACGATGAAACAAGATTTTATTCTGCCAGATATCGGCGAAGGTATTGTTGAGTGTGAACTCGTCGAGTGGTTGGTCAAAGAGGGCGATCAAATCTTCGAAGATCAGCCAATTTGTGACGTGATGACCGACAAAGCCCTAGTACAGATCCCGGCAGTACACAATGGTATTGTCAGTAAGTTGTATTACGCCAAAGGTGATATCGCTAAGGTGCATGCGCCGTTATTTGAAATGACGTTGGCAGGCACTGTGCCTGCAGCTGTTGAAGTGGCAACTGCGCCAGTGGCAGCACCCGCAGTTCAAAATTTAGCGGGCACTGTGATTGAAGACTTTATTCTGCCAGATATCGGTGAAGGTATTGTTGAGTGCGAAATCGTGGATTGGCTGGTAAAAGAAGGCGACATCATCGTTGAAGACCAGCCAGTGTGTGATGTAATGACGGATAAGGCCTTGGTGCAGATCCCGGCGAAGCATCCTGGAAAGGTCGTGAAGCTTTATACTGCCAAAGGCCACATCGCTAAAGTGCATGCACCGCTATTTGCTTTGGAATTGGCTGCGGCAGACGCGACTGGCGCCAATCAGCATGCTGCGGTTGTGTCGCATCAAGCGCCAGTAATTGCTCAGCCTGTTAGCAACGCTAAGCCATCAGCGATGCCGGCAAATCATAAAGCCCTGGCAAGTCCTGCTGTTCGCCGTTTGGCGCGTGAGCTTAGTGTCGATATTCACCAAGTGCCAGGTTCTGGTCCAAAAGGTCGAGTATTTAAAGCGGATGTGCAGCAATTTGTCACGGGAGCAGTCTTAACAATAACGACTTCCGTAAGCGCTGCTGTTGCTGCAGCACCTGTGGTAAAAGCAGCGACTTCGTCAGCGGTAAGCAGCGCTCGCAAAGTTGAACCGATCAAAGGTATCAAAGCGGCAATGGCGCGGCAAATGACCGAGTCTGTTTCGACAATCCCACATTTCACTTATTGTGAAGAGATTGATTTGACTGAGCTTATTGCTCTGCGTTTACAGCTAAAAGACGGGCTTGCGAAGCAGGGCGTTAAACTGACGATGATGCCGTTTTTTATGAAAGCGATGTCGTTGGCAATCAATGAGTTCCCAATTTTAAATAGTCAGGTTAATGCCGATTGCACTGAGCTGACTTATTTTGATGAGCACAACATTGGCATTGCAGTTGATTCAAAAGTGGGTTTATTAGTGCCAAACGTCAAAGACTGCCAGCGTAAATCAATTGTTGAAATTGCCAACGACTTAACGCGACTCACTGATTTGGCGCGAGAAGGTCGAGTTAGTCCAGCTGATTTGAAAGGCGGCACTATCACGATTTCCAACATCGGTGCTATTGGTGGGACTGTTGCTACCCCCATTATTAATAAGCCGGAAGTGGCGATCGTTGCCCTTGGTAAAGTTCAGCAGTTACCTCGCTTTGATAGTAAAGGCCATGTGGTCGCGCGCTCGATCATGCAGATCAGTTGGTCTGGCGATCACCGGGTGATTGATGGCGGCACTATTGCGCGTTTTACTAACTTATGGAAAAAGTACTTGGAAGAGCCAAGTGCGATGTTGGTCGCGATGCGCTAATTGCTGGTCAAGCATGGCAAAACCTGTTAAAAAATCCGCTTCGGCGGATTTTTTATTGCCAGCAAAACGCAGGTGTTGCCGGCGAAATATCGAGTGAATGAAGGTCGACGATGGATAAACATCAACTTCGAAATTTTTATATTCCTGAAGAGCAGTCGTTTTATCTATTAAACGCCAACGACGCCAAGAAACTCAAAGATTGGGTCGCACTGTGTATTGATGAGCTGCAAAAGTTGGGATATCGGCAGATCTCACTGGTTGGAAAAGGCGCTTACGGTTTTGCTTTTGCTGGGCTTGATGATGCACATCGGGCTTATGTATTTAAATTCTCTCGTATTAATTTACCGCAGCATATTCAAGAACGCTTAGCAGACGAAGCCTTTATGCTGTCGCAAGTTCAACATCCTAATGTGCCGGCCTTTATCACTTATCAAGTGGTAAAAAAGCAAGGGATCTTAATGATGGGCCGTGCCCAAGGTATTGACCTTGAACAATATGCACTGCGACATGGCCGACTGCCGGTGCGTTTGATCGTAGATATCGCTGCGCAGCTCGCTAGTTTGTTATTGGTGCTGCGTGGTCATCAAAAAGATGGCGCCGCAAGTCCAATTGTGCATGGGGATATTAAGCCTTCAAATATCGTATTTGATGAAAAGAGCGGAGCAATTAGTCTGGTTGACTGGGGCTCGTCGGTATTTGCACAAGTTGATGAGCAGGGGCACTACATTTCCAATAACGTGATGGCATTGATGTCTGCGGACTTGCAAAGTTCAAATGCTAGATTGGGCGACGTGTATTTTATCGGCCAAGAGCAGCGGCAAGGCGGGCTTTCTAGTCCTCGATTTGATGAGCAAGGTGTTGCTGGCACGTTGTACGCACTAGCGTCTGGTCAGTCGTGTCGGTTTGGGCGAAAAGCCATTCCGGCACGGAGTTTAGGCCTGCCGATGGAGTTTGCCACTATGCTCGACAGTATGCTGGCGGATGATCCAGCACTTCGCGCGCAAGCTGGCGATTATTTTTTAAAAGCAATGCCGCGGTTAAGTCGCCTAGTCTTGCCGGAATTATCGCTATTGCCAGAACAATCGTTACTGCCGGTTGGTTTAAGTCCGCAAGATAAAGAACTGGATACAGTGGTTTATTCATCGCGCAAATCATTCTTACGCGAACACAGCGATGAAATGGGCATTCAATATGTAGATGATGTTCAACTTGAACGATATTACAAAAACTATCTTGAAGGCATGGGCGAAACTGAAAAAGCTTTTGTTGCTGCAGTTAGTCGGCTCGGTCGTTATCCAGTGGTAGGGGGCCTGGCAATCCACTGGCAGCAACAGGGGGTATATATCGATTGTCATTTACATTTGTATCAGCAAGATTTACTACCAGCTTTTAATATTGCGGTTAACAATGTCGTGTACTTAGCGCAAGCTATCGCTAAGGTTGGAACATTTAAAGCCTGTTTATTTGATGCGAGGCAAACTATCCATTTAGCGCGAAGCGCGATCAATGAACCATTTGGGGTGCCTGAAGACTTGACCATCCCCTATGAAATCACCGCAGTGCATGAAAGTGGACAAGCGGCAAAACAGCATTCTTACTTTGAAGACGGCAAAGACCCTGATGAGCAGTTAGTACTGCCAGATGCCATTATGGACGATATCGCCGCATTGAATTTAATTCGACATACAGGCTGTATCATTTTCGAAGTGACAACTTTTCACATGAAAATCCACCACTACTTTCATTTGTTGGATGCCGCTGCTGAACCCGCTTTTAAGCATCTGTTAGCAAATATTGTCAGTAAAATCAGTTTAATTACCGGCGAAGGTGTTGCTGGTTTTATGAAGTTGCCACATAAAGATACTCGGCATTTCCGGCATCAGATGGTGTTGCCGCAATGTTTGTATCCGGCCAATCCACAACATTGGATTGCGGAACATCGCGATTAAACGCAACCATTGCAATAAGTGGCAGAATCACTATGATATCGGCAAAATTTTTATAAGGCGATGCAAATTTGAAACCGCTAAAAATCTTACTTCTGACCATTACTACGTTGTTTACCTTAGGCCTGCATGGGGTAGTTTTTGCAGGTTCTGCCGCAACTGACGCGCATAGTTTTGCCAATGTTCAAGATGTGCGTACCACCAACTTATCAATTGATTTGACAGTCGATTTTACTCGTCAACAGCTATCTGGTTATGCCGAACATGATTTGGAATGGCTCAATCCAAAGGCCACACGCTTTATTGTCGATACTCGAGCTTTAGTCATTGAGCAAGTAAAGGCGATGCAAGCGGATGGCAGCTGGACTGACGTTACTTATGTTTTGGGGATCACCGACCCAATCAAAGGTCAGCCGTTAACCATGCAACTGACCCCAAAATCGACCAAGGTACGAATTTATTACCATACAACCGAAGACACTACCGGTCTGCAGTGGTTATCTGTGGCCCAGACCACCGAAAAAAAACAACCATTCTTGTTTAGTCAGTCACAAGCAATCCACGCGCGCAGCTGGATCCCTTTACAAGACAGTCCTGCGGTTCGTATTACATACCAAGCACATATTCGGACGCCAAAAGATTTACTGGCGGTTATGAGCGCTGATAACAGCAAAAATACCGAACGTGATGGTGACTATCATTTTGCCATGCCGCAAAAGGTTCCTGCGTACTTGATTGCCATCGCTGTTGGTGATTTACATTTTAAAGCAATGTCGAAACAAACAGGGGTTTACGCCGAAAAAGCATGGCTGGACAAAGCAGTCTACGAATTTGCGGACACGCAAAAAATGATTGATGTTGCCAGCAAGCTCTATGGTGAGTATCACTGGGGGCGCTACGATCTACTAATTCTGCCATCTAGCTTCCCATTTGGCGGCATGGAGAACCCGCGACTGTCTTTTATCACGCCGACTGTGATTACTGGCGACCGGAGTCTAGTCAGTCTTATTGCCCATGAGCTTGCACATAGTTGGTCTGGCAACTTGATTACCAATGCCAGCTGGAATGATTTGTGGGTCAACGAGGGATTCACCAATTTTGTTGAAAATCGGCTGATGCGAGAGGTTTATGGCGATGCGCGTGCTGATATGGAAGCAAACCTGTCTTATCACGAGCTTTTACGGGATATGAGCGGTCTGGCACCGGCGGATACCGCATTGCGGGTTGATTTGACTGGACGCGATCCTGATGATGCGTTTTCCTTAGTGCCCTATGTCAAAGGGCAACTGTTTCTAAGTTGGTTAGAAAGTAAATTTGGTAAAGCGCACTTCGACGAATTTATGGCGTCGTACTTTGCCACGCATCAATTTCAGTCGATGGATACCCAAGTATTCTTGGAATTTTTAACTGAGCGACTGCTCAAAAAATATCCGGGAGTGGTCAGTTCACAGCAAATTGAGCAATGGGTGGATAAGCCTGGGATCCCAGCTGATGCCGTAATTAGTCAATCGGATGCTTTTGGTAAAGTCGAAGCTCAGTTGCAAATGTGGCTTAAACAAGAGCAGCCGCTGCGTCGCTTAAATACTGCGAAATGGACGGTGCATGAGTGGCTGCACTTTATCAACCAGTTACCACGCAAACTGACACTTGAACAGCTAACAGAGCTTGATGAAGTGTTTATGTTTAGTGGTAGTCGGAACGCAGAAATTTTTGTCGCGTGGGCAAGATTGACCATTCCGTTAAATTATCCGCCAATTTTTACACCATTGCGAAAATTCCTGATGGAAGTCGGTCGAACAAAATTTGTGGTGCCGCTTTATAAGGAATTAAAAGCAAACCCAGAAAAAAGTGGTTGGGCATCAGCCATTTATCGGGAAGCTCGCGCGGGATATCACCCTTTGACGCAGAGTCAGATCGATAAATTCCTATTTTAGGTTACATTTCTTCACCGACCGATAAACGCCAAGCTGCTATTCTGCTTGGCGTTTTCATTTTGGAGAATATACACATGCAGTTGCACGCAAAGACTTTATTACTATTGCTGTTCACTTTGTCGCCGAGCATTTTGGCCGCTTTACCAAACGAAAGGTCTATCACAGTGCAAGGTGCTGGGGCTGTGCTACAAGCACCTGATCAAGCAAGATTAAAAATTCAGTTTAGTGAACGAGATCAGCAAGTTATTAATGCAAAAAAAGTCGTTGATGAAAAAACCAAGGCATTGACGAAATTCCTTTTAGGCAAAAATATTGCGCGGCAATATATCAATAATTCGTTGCTTCGAGTTCGCGCCGAATATCCAACGGTAGAACAGCCAAAGCCAGGCTTTGTTGCCGAGCGGGAAGTAAGCGTGACATTTACCGATTTAGCGCTATATCCAGAAACTTTGGAGTTTGCCGCCGCTTTAGGCCAAGTGGAAATGCAACCGGTGGAATTACTCCACAGCAAAGCGGCAGAACTATATGAGCAAGCGCTGATCACTGCCGTTGATGATGCCAAACGAAAAGCCAGTGTCCTTGCCAAGCAAAGCGGGGCAAAAATTGGTGCGGTGATCAGTATCAACGAGTTAAGTATCGGCCAGCCAATGTTAAGAAAAATGGCGATGAGCGTCGATTCTGGTATGGAAACAGGCACGCAAATGGTCCGCGCGGAGGTTTCTGTGGTATTCCAGCTGCTTGAACCATGATAAATATTCGGCAAAAGGTTTAATTTTGTGGCCAAACCAAGTAAGGTAATGGCCTTTATATCTAGAAGCTTTTGATTGCTGATGTTTGCTGAAAAAAACACCTTTTATGACACTCTGGTTGCTCAGGCCGATGCGCTTATCGCCGACGAATCAGATTTAATTGCCAATATGGCAAATTTAAGTGCGCTATTGTTCCTCGAAATGCCAGATCTGAATTGGGCTGGCTTTTACATCCTGCGAAATGACGAATTAGTGCTTGGCCCGTTTCAGGGAAAACCTGCGTGTGTTCGGATTGCCGTTGGCAAAGGCGTGTGTGGCACTGCCGTTGCAACTGGTGATATCCAATTGGTTCGTGATGTCCATGAATTCCCTGGACACATAGCCTGTGATGCCGCGAGTAACTCGGAAATTGTGTTACCTGTACGCCATGCCGGTCAAATTATCGCAGTGTTGGACATCGATAGTCCGTCAATTGCCCGTTTTGACCAAGCTGATGCCGCTGGACTCGCGCGAATAGTGCAAGTTTTTGAGCAACGCTTGGAACAAACACTATGAAAGACAGTATTTCAATTCACGACTACTTGTACGAACAAGACCAAGTAGGGGATTGGGAAGGGGAAGAAGAGTTGGTTGCGGACCGCATAAATGCTATATTTCATGCGGTCTGGCCAATTATCCCAGACGAAACTCCAGTGCCAGTCATCGATAAGCTGCTGAATGGCATTTGGGATCAACTCAGAGGCAGTGAAGTACTGCTTGATGTTGATGAAGACGAATTGATTGGCTGGGCCTTAGCGCACAGCCGTCAATACCTAGAAGAAGTCGCACATCCGGACGAAGACGCTGAAGATGACGACGACGTAGAAGATGATCATGAAGAAGAGTATTAATTAATGACCAGCCAAGTCGAACCTCAAGTAAAACCGCATAACGTGAAAGAAGTTGTCGCGTTGCTCGCCGAGCAGTTCCCGTTGTGTTTTAGTCTGGCTGGTGCCGCTAAACCGCTTAAAATTGGTATATTTCAAGACCTTGCCGAACGTTTAAAAGACAATCCGCTGGTTAGCAAAACCATGTTGCGCCAGGCACTTCGTGTCTACACGTCAAGCTGGCGATACCTTGATGCGGTGAAAGAAGGTGTTCATCGAATTGATTTAGATGGTATTGACGGCGATGTCATCGATATTCAACAAGCAGAACATGCTGCAAGTTCTTTAGCTGAAAGCAAAGCAAAAGCCTTGGAAGCGCGTAAAGCCAAGCAGGCTGCTGAACGTGCAAAAGCGAAAGCTGCTGCGGCGGCCAATCCTAGCGCTGATGCAGCTGCGACCCCAGTAAAACCTGCTTACAAAAAACCAGTAGCTAAACAAGCAGCAAAACCGGTAAAACCTGTGAGTGCAGATAAAAAATCTCAGCAACCAGTGAAACCAAAACCGGTTGAAGTCGTCCAAGAATTAGTTTCATTGGCGCCAGGTGCATTAGTTGCAGGGGCGAAAGTCCTGGTGAAATTGGGTGCAAGCCCAATGCCTGCCACCGTTATTGAAGTTGTTAAACAGGATGTTGTTGTACAGTTGGCCTCAGGAATGGTGGTCAAAACGCATAGCGGCAGTTTGTATAAGGCTTAACCTCAAGAGTCTCAGATGAAGAAATTAACAGCGATTGCAGCAGGATTAGTATGGGCGTTGTCTAGCGTAGCTTACGCTAGCG
>JACCDZ011605672.1_pt1 | contig 10147 bp, 10 predicted proteins | sample 7449551 | NCBI WGS metagenome assembly JACCDZ01 (sample SAMN15323452, study PRJNA562643) | freshwater metagenome | isolation source: river surface water | place: USA:Blue River Watershed | collected 2017-08-18
CAGCTGTCCCAGCCGAGCTGGTCCATTTCATCGCGCGACATCGGCAGAAACGGAGCTGTGCCATAGCACTCCGCCCAGTAACGGTCGTAGCCGAACAGCAGGGGCGCTTCCTGCGTGCCGACGGTGACTTTTTCTGAGGGCAGACTCATGACATTTCTCCGGGGTTGCTCGGCTTAGAGGCCGAGCATGGGCATCAGCGCCAGCACAATATCTGTGCTCATGCCGATGCGGCTGCCGATGCTGGCGGCGAGACCGGTCTTGAGACTGACCAGCGAATTGTTGCGCAGCGCGGTTGCGGCTTTGACGGCAGTCTGATCAGCGACGGTGAGCTTCTTGCCCAGGCTGCTTTCGATTTTTGCCACGGCGGCATTTTCGCTGAGCGGCTTGCCAGCCTCCGGGAACATGGCGGCAATCACTGCGCCATTGAGGCCGACTTGCGCGCCGACCTTGTTCAGAAAGTTGTTCTGGGCATTGTTCAGGCCGACCTTGGCAGTGCCGGTCAGACCTTGCACCTGAAGGCGTTCGGCCAGTGTCAGCGCGCTGCCGCGCTTGGCTTCCAGCGCCGCCACAAACGATTGTGTCTGTGTTGGTGTGGCGGTGTTGCTGGAAGCCGCGCCGGACGAGCCATTACCGGCCGGCGCAGTCGCGCAGCCAGCCAGCACAAAGGTCAAAACAACGAACGATAAAACACGCATGAACAACTCCAAAATCAAATAAGGCGAGCGCGGGCGCGCTGCACAGCGGCGCGAACCTGGGCCGGTGCGGTGCCGCCGAAATGGTTGCGAGCGCTGACCGAGCCTTCCAGGGTCAGCACGGCAAAGACATCATCGGCAATGATGGACGAGAACTGCTGCAGCTCGGCCAGCGACATTTCCGCCAGGTCCTTGCCGGACTGCACGCCGTAGCCCACGGCCTTGCCGACGACTTCGTGGGCATCGCGAAAGGCCACGCCGCGCTTGACCAGGTAATCGGCCAGGTCGGTAGCGGTGGCGAAGCCGCGTCGTGCCGCTTCACGCATGATGTCGCGCCGTGGTTGCAGTGCTGGCACCATGTCGGCGAAGGCGCGCAGCGAGCCACGCACGGTGTCGATGGCGTCAAACAGCGGTTCCTTGTCTTCCTGATTGTCCTTGTTGTAGGCCAGTGGCTGGCCCTTCATCAGCGTCAGCAGCGCCATGAGATGGCCAAACACGCGACCGGCCTTGCCGCGTACCAGCTCGGGCACATCCGGATTCTTCTTCTGCGGCATGATTGACGAGCCGGTGCAGAAACGATCCGGCAGATCCACAAACTGGAACTGTGCCGACGCCCACAGCACCAGCTCTTCGCTGAAGCGCGACAGGTGCATCATGATCAGCGCGGCTGCCGAGCTGAACTCAATCGCGAAATCACGATCCGACACGGCATCCAGCGAGTTCTCGCACACGGCGTCGAAACCGAGCAATTCGGCAGTGTAATGACGGTCGATCGGATAGGTCGTGCCGGCCAGCGCGGCCGCGCCCAGCGGCAGGCGGTTGACGCGCTTGCGCAGGTCGACGAGGCGCTCGTCATCGCGCTTGAGGTTTTCGAACCAGGCCAGCAAGTGATGACCAAAAGTCACGGGCTGCGCGGTCTGCAGATGCGTGAAGCCGGGCATGATGGTGTCGGCTTCGCGTTCGGCGAGGTCGATCAGGCCGGTGAGCAGGCGCTTCAGCTCGGCGCGGATGGCATCGATTTCATCGCGCACATACAGGCGGATGTCGGTAGCGACCTGGTCGTTGCGGCTGCGACCGGTGTGCAGGCGCTTGCCGGCGATACCGATGCGTTCGGTGAGCCGGTGCTCGATGTTCATGTGCACATCTTCAAGATCGACGCGCCATTCGAACTGGCCTGCCTCAATGTCGGCGAGGATCTGCTCAAGACCGCCGATGATCAAGTCACGATCCTCGACACTGAGCACGCCGACTTTCGCCAGCATGGTGGCGTGCGCGATCGAGCCACGAATATCCTGACGATACATGCGCTGGTCGAAGCGCACGGAGGCCGTGAATTCGGCAACAAACTGGTCGGTGGCCTCGGAAAAACGGCCGCCCCACATGGAAGATGATGTATTGCTCATGAAACAACCTGATATTGCGTTGGCATGCAAGGCAGCCGACGGGTCAAAAAGTGCGCGCATTATAGCAGCACGACAAGGCTTGCCGCGCTGCTCGTGTCCGTGCAGACTCGCGATATGTCAATAAAAACAACAAACCCCGCCGTTGCCGCGAACAAAACCAGTCTCGTCGGTCGCAGTGAAGAGCTGGATGATTTCTGGCTGCCTGACTTCTGCTCTACGGCAGCGGCTCGTCGGCTGGTCAGTCTGGCGATTCTGACCGCCTTGATTCTGCTGGTTGCTCAATCACCTAGCTTGTGGCCAATCCCGATCTGGGACTTTTTCCTGTTGTGCAGCCTTTCCGGAGCTGTCATTGCCATCAGTTTCGCCTTGATTTGTCGTTGGCGCGTGGCCATGTCGTCGTGGTCGCATTTCGTGATTGGTGCAGCCTCGGTGACGCTGATCATGTTCAATTTGGTCTGGGTCAGTTTGCTCGGCATGTTCACGCTGCGCTGGCTGGACTTGCCGATGCTGTCGTTTGCTAGTAACGAATACAGCACGCTGGCGCGGCACATGATCATCGTGGCCCTGTTCGCCAGCTTGTTTCTGCGCTATTTGGCGCTACAAGCGCAGTTGCGAATTCGCGAGAAAACGGCATTGCAAGCTCGTCTGGAGGCCTTGCAGGCCCGTATTCAGCCGCATTTTCTGTTCAACTCCATGAATATCATTGCTAGCCTCATTGCGATTGATCCGGACAAAGCCGAGCAGGCTGTTGAGGATCTAGCGACGCTGTTTCGTGCCAGTTTGCGCGAAACCGTGGATGTTAGTTTGGCCGAAGAAATCATGCTGTGTCGGCGCTATGCCAATATCGAGGAATTGCGCTTGGGCGAGCGCTTGGCAATTGACTGGCAAATTGGCGCGGGTGTTGAGCAGTTACGCATTCCGCACCTGTCTCTCCAGCCATTACTTGAAAATGCAATACGACATGGTGTTGAACTTTCTGCCACACGCTGCGAAATTACCCTTAAAGTAGCGTGCGATGCCGAGTGGGTAGATATTGAGCTCACTAACCCCATTGGTCAGGGGGAGCCACGTACCGGCAATCAAATGTCGCTACGTAATGTCACTGAAAGACTTAAAGCGCGTTTTGGCTCGCAGGCCAGCCTGCAAGCCGACGCGAACAACGGCGTGTTCATCACCCGTTTGCGATACCCGCACGGACAAAGTTCGGCACAACAGAAAAATCGAGGATAGGACATCACTCGGTCATAAAAAAAGAAAAAACGAGGGCAATGCAAATGAAACCAAGAGTCGTGATTTGTGATGACGAGCGTCTGGCCCGTGAGCGTCTGGTGCGCTTGTTGGAAGACATCGGTGGTTATGAGCTGGTTGGTCTGGCCGAGCATGGCGAGGCCGCATTGAAGCTGGTGCAGGAATACCAGCCCGACATTATTCTCATGGATATGCGCATGCCGGTGATGGATGGCCTGAGCTGCGCGCGTCAGCTGGGTGAAATGGATGCACCCCCCGCAATCATTTTCTGTACGGCATTCGATGAGCATGCGCTGGAAGCATTCTCGGTGCAGGCTTCTGGCTATGTGCTCAAGCCCGTCAGTCGTGAAAGTCTGCGTGAGGCACTGGCCCGCGCTTGCCGCGTTAATCAGCTGCAACTCGAAAACATGCGTCAGCAGCCGGTTGCTGCCGATCAGTCCATGACCTGCCGCAGTCATATCACGGCGCGTACGCATCGCGGCATCGAGCTGATTCCAATTGACGAAATTCGCTATTTCCTCGCAGATCACAAGTACGTCACCGTGCGTCATGAACATGGCGAAGTGCTGATCGACGAAACCTTGAAAGAGCTGGAAGAAGAGTTTGGCGACCGCTTCATTCGCATTCACCGCAATGCTTTGCTGTCGCTCACTTACCTTGAAGGTCTGGAGTTGATTGCCACCGGCCAGTACCGTGTGCGCATTCGGGGTCTCGATGAGCGTCTGGTAGTCAGTCGCCGGCACTTGCCGGAGTTGCGTGAGACACTGCATCGCGTTTGAGGCATGTCTTCGCTGCACTGATTTTGTTGCACGGCACTTGTTGCAGGTGCGTCGGGGCTGGTTACACTGCGCGCAGTGGCCAGCCCCGAGGTTTTTCATGACAGCTTCAACTTCTTTCCTGCCGATTCCTGCCGATCTCGGCGTACTTCGCATCGCGACTCGGCAAAGCCCGCTGGCGCTCTGGCAGGCACACTTCGTGGCCGATGCCCTGCGAGCCCATCACCCCGGCCTGACCGTTGAGCTGCTCACCATGGTCACGCGTGGCGACAAAATTCTCGATACCCCGCTGGCAAAAATCGGCGGCAAGGGCCTGTTTGTGAAAGAGCTGGAAGTAGCCATGCTCGAAGGTCGTGCCGACCTCGCCGTGCACTCCATGAAAGACGTGCCCATGGCTTTCCCCGAAGGCTTGGGGCTGACTGCCATCTGCGTGCGTGAAGATCCGCGCGATGCCTTTGTCAGCAATCACTTTGCCGACCTCGATGCGCTGCCGGTCGGCGCGGTGGTGGGCACATCCAGCCTGCGTCGCCAGTGCCAGCTGCGTCGATATCGCCCCGATCTGGTCATCAAGGATCTGCGCGGCAACGTCAATACGCGCCTGGCTAAGCTCGACAATGGTGAGTACGACGCGCTGATTTTGGCCAGCGCCGGGCTGATTCGCCTCGACATGGCCGCGCGCATTCGCGCTGCCCTGCCGGAAACACTGCTGCTGCCTGCTGTTGGCCAAGGTGCCGTGGGCATTGAGTGCCGTTTGGATGATGCGCGAACGCGTGCTTTGCTGGCTCCGTTAAATCATGTCGATACGGCTATTTGCGTTAGCGCCGAGCGTGCCATGAACACACGCTTGCAGGGTGGTTGCCAGGTGCCCATCGCCGGCTTTGCGACCTTGCACGATGGCCAGTTGAGCATGCAGGGGCGCGTGGGTAGCCTGGATGGCAGCCAACTTCTGCAAGCGGATGCCTGTGGCGCTGCCGCCGATGCCGTGCAACTTGGCGAGCAAGTCGCTGACCTGTTGCTGGCGGCTGGGGCGGCTGAAATTCTGGCGGCCGTATATGGCGAGGCCGGGCATGCGCCGAGCTGAAAATATGCCCTATCTGAGCGGTGTGTGCGTGCTCAATCCGCGCCCTGCAAGGCAGGCACAGGTATTGACCACGGCACTCGCAAATGCCGGAGCAGATGTGTTTGAGCTGCCCTTGCTGGAAATTATCGCGCTTCAGCTGTCTGCCGAGGCACGCCAGCAGCTGCTTGAACTCGACCGCTACGATGCGGTTGTGTTTATCAGTGCTAATGCTGCGCGTCTTGGGCTGGCGGCGGTAGCCGATTATTGGCCGCAGTGGCCACATGCACTGCCTGTTTATGCCATTGGCCCGGCTACCAAGGCGTTGCTGGATGATGCCGGACTTTCTGCCATCGCACCTGAGCGTGAAGATAGCGAGGGTATGCTGACATTGCCCGGCCTGAGTCAGGTGGCTGGTCAGCGTCTGTTGTTGTTCCGTGGCGATGAGGGGCGCGAGCTCCTGCCCGAGACCTTGCGTGAGCGCGGTGCGCAAGTTGATGTGTTGCCGCTCTATACCCGGCGCTTGCCATCCGATACCTTCAGCCGTTGGCAGGCGCGTATCAGAATGCCCGATGTGGTACTGCTGTCCAGCGCCTTGATATGGCAGCATTGGCAGCAAGTTGCTGGCGCTGCCGCGTTGCAGCCGACATTGATTGCGGTTAGTCAGCGCCTCGCTGCACAGCTACACGAAGCAGGAGCAAAGCGTGTTTTATGTAGCGAAGGTGCAACGCCACAGGCATGGTTGAACGCCCTGCAGCAGTGGCAGAATAGTTCGCTCAGGTCGTCATTGGCCTGAGCTTTTCAAGCAAGATGAATAGGGAATGCACATGCCGGGCAGCAAAAGCCGTCAATCATTGATTACTGCCGTCGCCATCAAGCGGCCGCTGACGCCGGGCTTTAGGCTGATGCTCGGCTTTGTCACCCTGCTTGCTATTGCGGCTGCAGCGGTGGCTTGGCACAGCGAAAAGCAGCATCGTCGCGCTAAGCACTCTGTGAGCAGTCTGAGCACACAGCAAAGCAGCCTGACGCAGCGGCTTGATGCCATGCAGGCCGATCTTGGCGTCAGCAAGCAGATGCTGCGTCTGCAGCAGCAACATCTCGACACGCTGCTGGCGCAGGGGCCGCAAGTGCGTCAGCGTTGGCTCGCCAGCCGCGTTGCTGATGCAACAGCGACAGCCGAGCAGGCGCTGATCATCAATCATGACCCTGGTCAGGCTCAGCAAGCCTTGCTGGCTGCCGATCGCCTGCTGGCCGTGCAGTCGGATATCGCACTGCTGCCCTTGCGTCGTGCATTGCAGCAGGACCTAAGTGTGCTCGCCGGCATGCCGCACGTGGATAAAGCGGGCATCTATCTTCGGCTGCAGAATCTGGATCGGCGCTTCACCCAGCTTGCGCTGCCGCGCGAAACCGGGCAACGCGTTATCGCCAGCCACGCACCAGTGGCGGTCACAGACAGCGAAGCGCTCAATACCGCGCAGGCCTTGTGGCGTAAGGGGCTGGAGAAGTTTCGTGCCCTCATCGTGATTCGTGATTATGACGAGCCGCTGCAGCCCTTGCTCGATGCCTCGCGCCTGCAATTGGTGCGCGACCAGCTCAGCCTGCTCACCAGTCAGGCCGAGCTGGCCTTGCTGCGTGGTGATGGCGTGATTTATCGCGCAGCGCTGGAGTCGTTGAGCTTGCGTATCCAGCATGAATTGTCGGCATTGCCGAGCAGTACGCTGACTCCGTTGCTGGATGAGCTTGCCGCCTTGCAGGCGTTGCAGGTGCAGATTCCATTGCCGACGCTGGGCGTCCGCGCTGCGCTGGATGCTTTGCAGCAATCGCCGGAGTCACGCTTATGAGCCGGCATCTGGGCACCCTCTTCAGCATCACGGTGCTGGTTGTGTTGATTGCGGTTGCTTTGCGACAAGACCCGGGCTATGTCCTGATCAGCTGGGGCACCACGTCGGTGGAAATGAGTCTGACGATGGCCGCGCTCTGCTGGTTTTTCAGCTTGTGGTTTGTGGTGCAGATTGTGCTCATCGAGCGCTGGTTCCTGCGCCAATGGCGCCGCGATTGGCAGGGCTTTTTCGGATTGTCTGTGCGTCGCAAGGCAAAAACAGCAGAAAAATCGCCACAACCGCCAAGCAAGGCTTGACGCACCCTCTGTGCCCCGCTTTAATACGCGCCTTGCGTGGCCGGGTAGCTCAGTCGGTAGAGCAGCGGATTGAAAATCCGCGTGTCGGCGGTTCGATTCCGCCCCCGGCCACCATCTAATACACGTACTGAGCCTCAGCGTAAGCTGGGGCTTTTTACTTTCTGAAGATCAGAAACTTATAGTTCTCCAAAGCATAGGCACACTGCGGCGCGACCGTTAGCATAGTTCGCGTCCACCCTATTGCCTTGTGCTTATGACTGCCGCCCGCCGTCTTGCCGCTGAAACCCTCTCTGGCCACTACCTCGCCATGCTCTGTCAGCACATGAGCACAAAGGGCATTAGCGCCGAACAACTGATTAATGGCTCGACACTGCGTGTAGAAGATTTGGATGCATCGGGGCTGCAGGTGCCTTTGCAAACGTGTTTGCTCGTGTTTGCCAATGCCCAGCGGCTTGCTCCGGATCCCGCCTTGGGGCTGCATCTGGGCAAGCTTCTGAATATCCGCAGTCATGGTTTTCTGGGTTATGCCGTGCTGTCTAGCCGAACGATTGGTGAAGCTGCGGATCTCGCGGTGCGCTATTTCCGGACGCGTACCAGCTTGCTCGAAATTCGGCTGTTTCGTGAGGGTGAGATGGCTGTCATCCAGCTCGACGAGCGTGCTCCGCTCGGCCCGCTGAAGACTTTGATTCTGGATGCACTCATGAGCCTTTTCATTGTTTGCGGGCAGCAACTCACGGGTCGCCGCTTCAGCGCCGAGATGCGGTTGGCCTATGCGGAGCAGGCGCATCATGCTGAATTGCGGACCTTGCTGGGGAATCGCCTGAGCTTCGATTGTGCGTTCACGCAGGTGCGCTTTCCGCATACTGGTTTGGGCGTGGCACTCGGCTTGCCAGACCCACAACTGCTGGAGATGGCCAAAGCGCAATGCGAAGCTGAGCTGCAGCGACTGCACGATGAGGGTGGCTTGCTGCCAGAGGTGCGTCGGCTGGCCAAGCAATATCTTGCCGAGCAGGCATCGCTGGAGCGCGTTGCCGAGGCATTGCATTTATCGCCGCGCACCTTGCGTCGCCGATTGATGGAGCTGGGCACCAGCTTTCAGATGATTCTGGAGCAGCTACGGCGCGGCCATGCTGTTGAGCTTCTGCTGCACAGCAACTTGTCTATTGATCAAATTGCCAGCGATCTGGGCTATCTTGATCCGTCCAATTTTGGCCGTGCTTTCAGGCGCTGGACGGGTCAGTCGCCGCGCGCGTATCGCACCACGCGGCTGTTCAGCCCGAGCCAGCCGAGTGCACCAGCCAGCATCAAGTAGCCACCAACGGCATTGAGCCCAACATTCGTGGCCAGCCAAGTGGCGGTGAATGGTGCCAGCGATGCGCCAAGGATGCCGGCTAAATTGAATGCCAGTGATGCGCCCGTGTAGCGCACTTGTGTCGGAAACAGATCGCCCAGTAAGGTGCCCAGCGGGCCATAAGTGAGGCCCATACAGGTAAAGCCCAGTGCCAGTGTGACGATGACGCCAATGTCGTGGCCGGAGCCGAATAAGGACGCAAAACCGGCACCAAATAGCATAATGGCGGTGGCGACCCAGCGCATGGTACGCGGCCAGCCGAAGCGATCGGCACAGTAGGCGGAGCACGGAATGGCCAGACCGAAGAAGATCACGCCAATCAGTTGCAGGCGCAGGAAAGCTTCGCGCTCATAGCCCAGCTGCGTGGTGCCCCAGCTCAGCGTGAACACGGTCATCAAGTAGAAAATCGCGAAAGCGCTGATGGCAATCAGCGTGCCGGCCAACATGGCTTGCTTGTGCTCGCGGAAGACGGTTAGTAGCGGTATTGCCACGGCCTCGTGCTTGGCTTGTGCGGCCAGAAAGGCGGGGGTTTCGGTGATGCGCAGGCGTACATAGAGACCGACAATCACCAGCAGGCTGCTGGCCAGAAACGGAATGCGCCAGCCCCAAGCTATGAAGTCCTCTGCACTGAGCTGGCTGGTCAGCAGCAGAAACAGGCTGGTGGACAGAATGAAGCCGATGGGGGCACCTAGCTGCGGAAACATGCCATACCAGGCACGCTTGCCGGGCGGCGCATTTTCGGTGGCAAGCAGAACGGCACCACCCCACTCGCCGCCTAAACCCAGGCCTTGGCCGAAGCGGCAGAGCGCAAGCAGCAACGGTGCCCAGACGCCGATCTGCGCGTAGCTTGGCAGTAGGCCGATGGCGACAGTAGACAGGCCCATAGTGAGCAAGGCCGCGACCAGCGTGACTTTTCGACCGAGGCGATCGCCGTAGTGGCCGAAGACGGCGGAGCCCAACGGGCGGGCAAAAAATGCGATGGCAAAGGTTGCGAGCGATTGCAGCGTGGCTGCCGCTGGGTCATCTGCCGGAAAAAACAGAATGGGGAAAACCAGCACGGCAGCGGTGGCATAAATGTAGAAATCGAAGAACTCGATGGTGGTGCCGATCAGGCTGGCGAACAGCACGCGATTTTTCGGGTTCGCGGGTGCTGTGGAGTGAGGCGCGTGCATGAGGTTCTGCCGTAAACTGTGCGGCAGACATTATGGCATCTGGGGTTTCTGGTGGCGCTATCGAACGCACGCAAAGCGGATGTCTTGCTGATTATTGTGACCTTGCTCGCGGCACTGAGCTGGCTGTTCTCGAAAGAGGCGGTTGGTCTGATGCCACCGCTACTATTCATGGCCGTGCGCTTCACGCTGGCAGGAATCGTGCTTGCGCTGTGGGGCTTGCCGCAGTTATTGGCCCTGAATGCCCTGCAATGGCGACGAGGCTTGCGTGTCGGACTTTGCTTCGGTGCCGGCATGAGCTTGTGGATCATGGG
>JACCDZ011592581.1_pt1 | contig 10146 bp, 9 predicted proteins | sample 7449551 | NCBI WGS metagenome assembly JACCDZ01 (sample SAMN15323452, study PRJNA562643) | freshwater metagenome | isolation source: river surface water | place: USA:Blue River Watershed | collected 2017-08-18
AATGACGATCCCGCCACCGCTTCACGCCCTTGGGACAAAGACCACGACGGTTTTGTGCTGGGCGAGGGCGCAGGTGTGATGGTGCTCGAAGAGTACGAACACGCCAAGGCGCGTGGCGCCAAAATTTATGCGGAGCTCGGTGGTTATGGCATGAGCGCGGACGCGGGTCACATGACCGCGCCCAGCATGGACGGCCCCCGCCGCGCCATGCTCAACGCCATGCGCAATGCCGGTGTCAACGCCGACCAGATCGACTACCTCAACGCCCACGGTACCTCCACACCGCTGGGTGACATCAACGAAACCAATGCCATCAAGGCGGCCTTGGGCGACCACGCTTACAAAACCGTGGTCAGCTCCACCAAGTCCATGACCGGTCACCTCTTGGGTGGCGCGGGCGGCATTGAAAGCGTGTTCACCGTGCTGGCGCTGCACCACCAAAAAGTGCCGCCCACGATCAACCTGGTCAACCCCGACCCCGAGTGTGATCTGGATTACTGCGCCAACACAGCGCGCGACCTGAAAATCGATGTGGCGCTGAAAAACAACTTCGGTTTTGGTGGCACCAACGGTTCGCTGGTGTTCAAACGCATCTGACGCGAGACGTCTTCATGCACAACGCCCCACCTGTGGCTTTCCCGGTGGGGCGTTTTGTTTGGGGATATGCCGTCATTTTTTCGCTGGCCGTGTGCGGTGCCATTGGGCTGGTGGTTTGGCAATCACTGACACGGGTGAGTCCAAGCCTTGTGTGGGCAGCCTGGCTATTTGGGTGCGTTTGTGTCCTGGCTTCGCTGTACTGGGCGCCACGCCAGACCTTGAGCGGTGGGCGTTTGTTTTGGAGCGGTGAGTCCTGGTATTGGCAAGCCGCTGATGAGCCACAGCAGTGCGTTGAGCTGTCGGTGTGCGTCGATCTGAATACCGGGCTTTGGTTAGTGGTTCAGAGGCTGGATGAATCGGGACAGCCTCATGGCCATGCGGCATATGCCTGGGTGCAAGCGCGCACGATGCCCTCAAAGTGGCATGGTTTTAGATGCGCTGTATATTCGCGCCCCAAGGCCGACGCGAATTTCGTCCGCCTTTAGCAGATGGTCTGCGGCGCGGCTTGAATTGCTGCCCTTTGCCCGCATTTACAACAAGATTTGCATTCCGCTTTGATCAGCAGAAGGAGGCTTTTGTGATGAATGAAATTTGGACGAAAAGGGCTGCGCAGGCCATTTGGGGCAGCGTTTTGCTCACTGGCCTGGTTTTCAGTGCGCCGACTGCAGTGATGGCGCAAGCTTCGGTGGCCATGGCGCGTGGTTTGCCCGACTTCACCGATTTGGTGGAACAGGTGGGGCCTTCGGTGGTGAACATTCGCACCCTTGAAAAAGTCCGGCCCAGCGCGCCAGGCGCATCCAGCCCTGACGAAGAGATGCAGGAATTTTTCCGGCGCTTTTTTGGTGTGCCCATGCCCAATTCGCCCAGGCAAGCGCCGCGCCAGAACAGACCCCAGGAAGACGCGCAACCGCGCGGTGTCGGCTCGGGTTTTATCCTGAGCACCGACGGCTTCATCATGACCAACGCCCATGTCGTTGAAGGTGCCGATGAAGTGATGGTGACGCTCACCGACAAGCGCGAATTCAAAGCGCGCATCGTGGGTGCTGACAAGCGCACCGATGTGGCGGTGGTGAAAATCCAGGCCACCGGTCTGCCCGCTGTCAAAGTCGGGGACGTGGGCCGCTTGCGTGTGGGGGAGTGGGTCATGGCGATCGGCTCTCCCTTCGGCTTGGAAAATACGGTCACGGCAGGCATCGTGAGTGCCAAGCAGCGCGACACGGGCGATTATTTGTCGTTCATCCAGACCGATGTGGCCATCAATCCGGGCAACTCGGGCGGACCGCTGATCAACATGCGGGGTGAGGTGGTGGGCATCAACAGCCAGATCTATTCACGTTCGGGCGGTTTCATGGGCATTTCTTTTGCCATTCCCATGGACGAAGCCATGCGCGTCAGCGAACAGTTGCGCGCCACAGGCCGAGTCAGCCGGGGGCGCATTGGCGTTCAGATCGCGCCGGTGACCAAGGAGGTGGCTGAATCGATTGGCTTGGGCAAAGTACAGGGTGTGCTGGTGCGTGGGGTTGAAGAGGGCTCGCCGGCCGAGAAGGCGGGCATTGAGGCCGGCGACATCATCACCCAGTTCGATGGCAAGGCGATTGACAAGCCCGCTGATTTGCCACGCTCGGTGGGCAACACCAAACCTGGCAGTCGCGTGGGCATCACCGTCTTCCGACGGGGAGCCAGCAAGGACTTGATGGTCACTGTGGCCGAAGTGGAGCCAGAAAAAGCGGTCGCTGCTGCAGGCGCAACACCAGACAAAAAGACCCCGACAGCCAAGGCACAGCATTGGGGCTTGACCTTGAGTGACTTGACCGACGCACAGAAAAAAGAAGCCCGCGTTCGCTCGGGTGTGCGGGTCGATGCGGCTGTGGACGCTGCAGCCAGGGCCGGCATTCGCGAAGGCGATCTGATTTTGGCAGTGGCGAACAACGAGGTGACATCCGTCAAGATGTTCGAGTCTCTCATGTCCCGCATCGACAAAACCAAGCCGCTCAGTGTCTTGATCCGACGCGGTGACGGGGCGCAGTACATGTTGATTCGACCTGCGCCTTGAGCCGAGTCAAAATCCAGGCCCCTAAACCTTGCTGCTTTTGGGGTTGTTGCAACTTGAAAGCTGGCCAAGGCGCTTGAGAAAATTTTTTTTGAAAAGATTTAGAAGTTTGTATTTGCTAACTTTGTCGAACTCTCATGCTGAATTTGGATAAAATCAGCCGTCTTGACCAGTGATTCATGGCATATAGAGCAGGTCTGGATTCACCATGCGGGATTTCACACAGGAGTCCACCGTTGATCCACAGACAGCCCACAAGTTGTTCATTCAATTGTTCGATGTCTTGTGGATAAGCTGTTGATAAATTTCATGTTGCAAAGCAGCAACGACCTGCCGAGCGTGTTTTTGGGGCTGTGCGAATGGGCCAATTTGCCTACAATGAAGTCCCAACTATCGCAGTTGCCATAGATTGTTGGTTCAGGGCGCGTCACCACCAGACGCGCCCTTTTTTCTTTTACGGATCCTTGATCCACAAATACTTGCAGAATTTCCTTGATGAATCACATCAGAAACTTTTCGATCATTGCCCACATTGACCATGGCAAATCCACGCTGGCCGATCGCTTGATTCAACGGTGTGGCGGTCTCGAAGCGCGTGACATGGAAGCGCAGGTGCTGGACTCGATGGACATCGAGAAAGAGCGCGGCATCACCATCAAAGCACAAACGGCTGCGCTGCAATACAAAGCCAAAGACGGTCAGGTTTACAACCTCAACTTGATCGACACCCCCGGCCATGTGGACTTCTCTTATGAAGTCTCACGTTCCTTGTCGGCCTGTGAAGGCGCTTTGCTGGTGGTCGATGCCAGCCAGGGGGTGGAAGCCCAAACCGTGGCCAACTGCTACACCGCCCTCGACCTGGGTGTGGAGGTGGTGCCCGTCCTCAACAAGATGGACTTGCCCAATGCCGATCCGGACAACGCGCGTGCCGAAGTGGAGGACGTGATTGGCATCGATGCCACCGACGCCATCCCTTGCTCGGCCAAGACCGGCATGGGCATCGAGGACATCCTGGAAGCCGTCGTGGCCCGCATTCCGCCACCCAAGGGCAACCCTGACGCACCCTTGCGCGCCATGATCATTGACAGCTGGTTCGACACCTATGTGGGCGTGGTCATGCTGGTGCGCGTGGTCGATGGCCAATTGCTCAAGGGTGAGCGCATCCGGATGATGGCCAGCAATGCCGTCTACGAAGCGGGCAGCCTGGGCGTGTTCACCCCCGCCAACCAACCGCGCGAATCGCTCAAGGCGGGTGAGGTCGGTTACATCATTGCGGGCATCAAGGAACTGCAAGCGGCCAAAGTCGGTGACACGGTGACCCTGGAGAAAAAGCTGCCCAACAACATGGGGCCTGCTGCCGAGGCCTTGCCAGGTTTCAAGGAAATCCAGCCGCAGGTGTTTGCCGGGCTTTACCCCACCGAGGCCAACCAGTACGACGCGCTGCGCGATGCGCTGGAAAAACTCAAACTCAACGACGCTTCGCTGCACTACGAGCCCGAAGTCTCGCAGGCGCTGGGTTTTGGTTTTCGCTGCGGCTTTTTGGGTTTGCTGCACATGGAAATCGTGCAAGAGCGGCTGGAGCGCGAATTTGACCAAGACCTCATCACCACCGCGCCGAGCGTGGTCTATGAAGTGCTCAAGGGCGATGGCGAAGTCATCATGGTGGAGAACCCCTCCAAGATGCCCGACCAGGGCAAGCTTCAGGAAATCCGTGAACCGATTGTCACGGTGCACTTGTACATGCCGCAGGACTATGTGGGTCCCGTCATGACGCTGGCCAACCAAAAGCGTGGGGTGCAGATGAACATGGCCTACCACGGCCGTCAGGTCATGCTGACCTACGAGATGCCGCTGGGCGAGATCGTGCTGGACTTTTTTGACAAGCTCAAATCGGTCAGCCGGGGTTATGCCTCGATGGACTACGAGTTCAAGGAGTACCGCGCGTCTGATGTGGTCAAGGTTGACATCATGCTCAACGGCGAAAAGGTCGATGCGCTGTCCATCATCGTGCACCGCACGCAAGCCCAGTACCGCGGCCGTGCGGTGGCGGCCAAGATGCGTGAGATCATCAGCCGCCAGATGTTCGATGTGGCCATCCAGGCTGCAATCGGGGCCAACATCATTGCCCGTGAAACCATCAAGGCTTTGCGCAAGAACGTGCTGGCCAAGTGCTACGGTGGCGACATCACCCGCAAACGCAAGCTGCTGGAAAAGCAGAAGGCGGGTAAAAAGCGCATGAAACAGATCGGTTCGGTCGAGGTGCCACAAGAGGCGTTCTTGGCCATTTTGCAGGTGGAAGATTGATGCAGTTTTTAACGTCTTTGGTGCTGGCTGCCTTCGTGGGCTATGCGGGCGCTTGGTACCTCGGCTATCTCGAGGGCAACTTCTCGTTGCTCTTGCTGTTGGCAACGGTGGTGACCGGCATTTACTGGTTGGCCGAACGCTTTGTTTTCTTGCCCCGTCGCCAAGCGGCGGTGGAACAACTGGAGGCCCAGGCGGCCCAGCGCCGTGCTGAACTGGCCAAAATGGGCATTGAGCAGGTGGACACCGACATCCGAGAAAGCCGTGACAAGCTGCTCATGCAGCCGTGGTGGCTGGACTGGACCGCTGGCCTGTTCCCGGTCATTGTGGTGGTGTTTGTGTTGCGCTCGTTCTTGTTCGAGCCCTTCAAAATTCCATCGGGCTCGATGATCCCCACCTTGCACATTGGCGACCTGATCTTGGTGAACAAATTCCATTACGGCATCCGCTTGCCCGTGGCCAACACCAAGCTGACCGAAGGCACGCCTGTGCAGCGCGGCGATGTGATGGTCTTCCGTTACCCCCCCAAACCCAGTGTGGACTACATCAAGCGGGTGGTGGGTTTGCCTGGGGATGAGGTGGCTTATCTGAACAAAAGCCTGACCATCAATGGCCAAGCCGTCCCCACCGAAGTGCTGCCCGATTTCTTTGACGAATCGACCATGCGCTACCACAAGCAGCGCCGCGAAACCCTGGGTGCCAAGCCGCATCAAACCCTGCAGGACGATGACCGTCCGGCTTTTGTGCCGGGGGCCGACCAATTTCCTGGCCGTGAAAACTGCCGATACACCGTCGAAGGGGTCACCTGCAAGGTGCCTGCTGGCCACTATTTCATGATGGGCGACAACCGCGACAACTCCTTGGATTCGCGTTTCTTTGGCTTTGTGCCGGACGCCAACATCGTGGGCAAAGCCTTCTTTGTGTGGATGAACTTTGGCAACCTCAAACGCATTGGTGCGTTTGACTGAGGAGCGCGTAGTGACCTCATCTGCTGCAGCCCACGATTTGTCCGCTTTGCAAGTTCGCTTGGGCTATGCCTTTCGACAAGTTGGCTTGCTGCAACAGGCGGTGACCCACCGCAGCTTCAGCGCTGACCACAATGAGCGCCTGGAGTTCCTGGGGGATTCGGTGCTGAACCTGTCGGTCGCCCACTTGCTCTATGCACAACTGTCCAGTTTGCCTGAAGGCGATTTGTCGCGTGTGCGGGCCAACCTGGTCAAGCAAGACACCTTGCACCAACTGGCCAAAACCCTGGATTTGCCCGCCGTGATGCGCTTGGGCGAGGGCGAGATGCGCTCGGGTGGTCAAAACCGTCCGTCCATCCTGGCCGACGCCCTGGAGGCCATCATTGGCGCGGTTTACCTGGACGGCGGCTACGTGGATGCGCAGGCCTTGGTGCAGCGCTTGTTTGCCCAGGTCGACATCAAACCTGACATGCAGGCCGTGGGCAAAGACCCCAAGACCGAGCTGCAAGAGTGGCTGCAAGGGCGCAAGCTCGCACTGCCCAAATACACCGTGGTGGGCACCTCTGGTGCGGCGCATCGGCAGCAATTCGAAGTCTCGTGCGAAGTGACCGAATTGCGCCAAACCCAGCAAGGCTCGGGCGCGTCCCGTCGGGCTGCCGAACAAGCAGCGGCAGCCGCCATGCTGCAGACCCTGAAATCTGAAAGCGCCGCATGAGCACCGACAAAAAAACGCCTGAAACTGGACGCACGCCACAAGAGCAAACCATGCGCCGTCCCGTTCAAATCGCGGGCGTGACCATCCAGCCACGCGACGCGTCCGAAGACGCCGCCTTGCCCCCGGTCGCTGCTGCCCCCGCGCCTGTGCCGGTGGAGGGTCAGCGCTGCGGTCTGGTGGCCATTGTGGGCAAGCCCAATGTGGGCAAATCGACCTTGCTCAACGCCTTGGTGGGCCAAAAAATCAGCATCACCTCGCGCAAAGCCCAAACCACGCGCCACCGCATCACCGGCATCCGCACCCAAGGCGCGGCCCAGTGTGTGTTTGTGGACACGCCCGGTTTCCAGACCATCCACGGCACCGCGCTCAACAAATCACTCAACAAAACCGTGGTCGGTGCGGTGAGCGATGTGGACCTGGTCTTGTTCGTGGTCGAGGCGGGCAGCTTCACCACCGCAGACGCCAAGGTGCTGGCCCTGCTCAAGCCCGGTATCCCGGTCTTGCTCGTGGCCAACAAGCTCGACAACGTGCACCGCCGTGGCGACATCGCCCCCTGGCTGCAAAGCATGCAAGAGCGCCATGCCTTTGCCGAGTTTGTGCCCATGTCGGCCAAGCAGCCCAAGGACATCGAACGCCTGCTCGGCATCTGCGAAAAATACCTGCCCGAGCAGCCCTGGTGGCATGCCGAAGACGAACTCACCGACCGCAGCGAGAAGTTCCTCGCCAGCGAAATGGTGCGCGAAAAACTCTTTCGCCTGACGGGGGACGAATTGCCTTACACCTCCACGGTGGTGATCGACAAGTTCGAAGAAGAGGCAGGGCGCACGGCCAAACGCATGCTGCGCATTGCGGCCACCATCGTGGTCGAGCGTGAGGGCCACAAGGCCATGGTGATCGGTGACAAGGGCGAAAAGCTCAAGCGCATCGGCACCGAAACCCGCATGGAGCTGGAAAAGCTGCTGGACGCCAAGGTGTTCATCGAGCTGTGGGTCAAGGTGCGCTCGGGTTGGGCCGATGACGAAGCGCGCGTGCGCAGCTTCGGCTACGAGTAATTCCGCCGCCAATGGCTTCCAAGCGGATCGCAGACGAGCCAGCCTATGTGCTGCACCGCTACGACTGGAGCGAAACCAGTCTGATCCTCGAAGTCTTCACCCGCCACCATGGCCGGGTGGCCTTGGTGGCCAAGGGAGCCAAGCGTCCCACATCGAGCTTTCGCCCTGTCTTGCTGCCTTTGCAGCCTTTGTCCTTGGCTTTCGGCGGCGAAGGCGACATCCGCACGCTCAAATCGGCCGAATGGGTGGGCGGGCATGTCATGCCCACCGGCGAGGCGCTCATCTCCGGTTATTACCTCAACGAACTGCTGATGCGCCTCACGGCGCGAGACGATCCCCATCCGGCTTTGTTCGAGGTGTATGCCGCCGCCGTGCGTTTGCTCGCCAGTGGCGATCCCGACGCCTTGCAATGGGCCTTGCGGGCGTTTGAGTTGCTGCTGCTCAAAGAGATGGGCTTGCTGCCCGCACTCAACTTGCAGACCCTGACGCTACAGCCGCTGTCACCGGATGACCGGTACACCCTGGTTCCCGAGGCCGGCTTGCAATGGGTGCCGGAGGAGGGGCGACAGGCCATGAGCGGCGCGCAATGGCTGGCGCTGGACGCGGCCTTGAATGCAGCCAACCCGCTGACGGCGCTGTTGCGCGATTGCGCAGACCTGCTCATGCCGCTGCAACGCCCCTTGCGCCTGATGCTCAACTACCATTGCGGGGTTGGTGCCTTGCGCACCCGCCAAATGATGCTGGACCTGCAAACCTTATGAACACAAACCATCGTGTGGCCTTGTCGGTCAACGTCAACAAAGTCGCGCTGCTGCGCAACTCGCGCCACCTGGGCATCCCGAGCGTCACGCGCGCGGCCGAGTTGTGCCTGCAAGCAGGCGCCCATGGCATCACCATCCACCCCCGGCCCGACGAGCGCCACATCCGCGCCAGCGATGTGCCCCCGTTGCACGCCCTCATGCAGGCCTGGCCCGAGCGCGAGTTCAACATCGAGGGCAACCCCTTCCACAACCTGATGGACCACGTGCGCGCTGTGCGCCCGCACCAGGTGACCTTTGTGCCCGACAGCGAAGGCCAGTTCACCAGCGACCACGGCTGGACCTTTCCGCAAGACGCCGATCGCCTGAAACCCTTGATCAACGAATGCAAGGCCCTGGGGGTGCGCGTGAGCCTGTTCATGGACCCGCTACCGGAACAAATGGCTGCGGCCCGCGCCGTGGGCGCCGACCGCGTGGAGTTGTACACCGAGCCCTACGCAGCCGCTTTTGGCACGCCCGAGCAAGCCATGCAGCTGCAGCGTTATGCCGATGCCGCCGTGGCCGCGACACAAGCAGGCCTGGGCCTGAACGCCGGGCATGACTTGAACCGTGACAACCTGCCTGCCTTTGTGGCGGCCGTCAAAGGCCTGCAGGAAGTCTCGATTGGCCACGCCTTCATGGCCGATGCGCTGGAGCGGGGCTACACCGCCACAGTGCAGGCGTATTTGGCTTGCCTGCAAAAATGATCTACGGCATCGGCACCGACATTTGTGACATCCGCCGCATCCGTGCCAGCCTGGAGCGGCACGGCGAGCGCTTTGCTGCCAAGGTGCTGTCAGAGGCCGAAATGGCCACCTGGAAGGCGCGCAGCGCCCGTTGGCCCGAGCGCGGCGTGCGCTACTTGGCGACACGGTTCTCGGCCAAAGAGGCTTTCAGCAAAGCCATTGGCCTGGGCATGCGCATGCCCATGACCTGGCGGCTGTGCGAGGTGGGCAAGCTGCCCTGGGGCCAGCCGGTCATCGTGCTGCACGGCGTGCTCAAAGAATGGTTTGAGGCCAAGGGCCTGCAGGCCCACATCACCGTGACCGACGAATCCGAATACGCCGCCAGTTTTTGCGTGGTCGAGACCGTCAACCCTGCCGCTTCACCAGTATCTGTGCATGTTGGCCCTTGATATGGGGTGGTTCACCCCGAACTGTCTTTTGAATTTGAAACACCCATGACCCTCCACGCCCCCCTGATCATCGACATCGAAGGCCACCATCTGAGCGACGTGGACCGCCGCCGTTTGGCGCACCCCTTGGTGGGCGGCATGATTTTGTTTGGCCGCAATTGGCAAAGCCGAGCCCAACTGAGTGACTTGTGCGCCGACATCAAAAGTATCCGTGCAGACCTGTTGATTGCCGTGGACCACGAAGGCGGACGCGTGCAGCGCTTTCGCACCGACGGCTTCACCCATGTGCCACCCATGCGCGCTCTGGGCGAACGCTGGTTGCAAGACGACAAGGGTCAGCCCGGCTCCGGCGTGCTCAAGGCCTGCGAAGCGGCCACCTCGGCAGGCTTTGTGTTGGCCAGTGAATTGCGCGCTTGTGGTGTGGACTTCAGCTTCACCCCCGTGCTCGATCTGGACCACGGCGAAAGCGGTGTCATTGGCGACCGCGCCTTTGCCCGCGACCCGCGTGTGGTGAGCCTGCTCGCCCGCAGCCTG
>JACCDZ011106746.1_pt1 | contig 10144 bp, 8 predicted proteins | sample 7449551 | NCBI WGS metagenome assembly JACCDZ01 (sample SAMN15323452, study PRJNA562643) | freshwater metagenome | isolation source: river surface water | place: USA:Blue River Watershed | collected 2017-08-18
AAAGATCGTCGCATCAATGGGGTTGTTTTAACGGGAGCGACATCGACGGCGGAGCTTTTTTTAAAAATGAACCCTGCCTTAAATTTATCTGCAGAAACAGGGGGTAAAAATGCTCTTATTATCTCTGCTCTTTCTGATCGAGATCTTGCTATTAAAGATTTAATCCACTCTGCCTTTGGCCACTCAGGACAAAAGTGCAGCGCCGCAAGTCTCTGTATTTTAGAAACAGAGGTCTATGATGATCCTCTTTTTCTAAAACAATTGAAAGATGCTGTAGAAAGTCTCACGGTCGATTGCGCCTGGAACCCTTCTGCGAAAATCATCCCTCTTATAAATAATCCGAGCCCCAACCTACTGCGCGCCTTAACAACGTTAGAAGAAGGGGAGAGCTGGCTTGTTAAACCTGTTCAAAGCCCTCATAATCCACAGCTGTGGTCTGCAGGTGTTAAACTAGGAGTCAAAGAAGGAAGCTTCATGCACCAGACAGAATTTTTTGGGCCTATCCTGAGTGTGATGCGTGCTAGTGACTTAGAACATGCAATTCAAATTGCCAATAATACTCCCTATGGCCTTACCTCAGGCTTGCATAGCTTAGATGAAAGAGAACAACTTTATTGGGCACAAAAGATCATCGCAGGCAACCTTTATATCAATCGCACCATTACAGGAGCGATTGTAAGACGCCAACCTTTTGGAGGTTGCAAAGCAAGCGGTTTTGGATCGGGAGCAAAAGCCGGGGGCCCTAACTATGTGACCCATTTTTCTCATCCCAAACAAATTTCCTTGCCCAAAGAAAAGGCGCCCGCCTCACCTTTAGTCGAGCAAATGACGCCTCTTTTAGAAAAATTGAAATTATCTGCAGAGGATCTCGGCATCTGGTATGCGAGCATCTCTAATTACGCCTTTTGGAGTAAAAAATTTGCCCATTCTCAAGATCCTTCTAAAATTATCGGTCAGGATAATTTTTTCCACTACACCCCCTATCATGGGATTGTTCTCCGCCTTTATCCAGAAAATTCGGCCCTCGACATCCTAAGAGTTTGTGCGGCTGCGCTCTCTTGCGAAACCCCTCTTCAAATTAGTTGGGATCAATCTACAGCGCAAACTGCCTTAGTGACAGACCAGTGGAAACATCTGATGCCAACCTGCAAGATTGTTTATGAAACAGAAGCGAGATTTGTGGAAAGGGTGAATTTAGGATCATTTAAAAGAATCCGGCTCATTGCCAAAGATAGCGATCTCTCTCGTGATGTCTCTCAAGAACTTCTTCAGGCAGCCGCCCACTCAATGACGCATCTTGCAAAGGGTCCTGTGCTTGCCAGCGGCAGATTTGAGCTTCTTCACTACCTACGTGAAGTCTCTTTAAGTGTGGACTATCACCGCTATGGAAATTTAGGGGTTAGAGAAGGGGAGATGCGAAAACCTATCTTTTAAATAAAGACTGCATTAAAATCTCGAGTCCAAGATGCAGATTACAAACCACACGGCTTATTTTTGTGACCGTTTTTTAACCAAAGCAAGTGAGCTTTGTTGTAAAGCCTATAAAATCTCGCGATTTGTTTTAACTCACCCCCTTTTTCTAGCGGTTGGAGGTTTGGGGGCTGCCTATTTTGCTCCTTCCGCCTATACTAGCCTCTTAAACCAAGGAGCCGTTTTTTACCCGCCTCTAAAATCTCTTGTTTTTACTCCTGCTTTTCAAGGGTTCCAGTGGATCCTAAAACACCAACTACACATCTTTAGCAGCTACTGGGGCTCTACGTTTGCCACTCGAAGATGGCCTACAGCTTTGAGAGTTGTGAATTTCACCTTTGAGATGCTTCTTTTTCCCTCACAATTTTGGACATACCCTGTTAAAATGATAAGGTGATATGCAAATCATCCTCACTATCTACACCCCAGAAACTCTGCCTAAACTCTCGCAGCTTGCTTCATTTAATGAAATCAGTACCCTTTTAGAAGACGCCACATGCGAACTTACCTGGAAAGGGAGAAAAGTAAGTGTCCCTGATTACGTAGGCTCTTATGAGCTGTGGGATATTTCTAATAGGGTTTTAGAAATTTGGAGAGCACAAGAAATGACGCCACAAGCAAGGCGAGATTTAACTCTTCTTGCAGACAAGATTTCTAATTGGTACACAGAGATGGAAATCATTGCTGGAAGTCCTAATACAAATATATTTACGTATTTGCTTGATATCCGCCGCTATGACGTAGAGGCGGAGCTTTCTTACAACCCCAATGGAGCTCTCTCTACACCCAACGAATGGCTCTTTAGAGAAAATGGAAAACAAAAGCTTTGTAACACCTATTCTCGCAACGAGTGGGAAACGACTTTTTCCACTACCTCCTGGGATTCACTTGAAAACATCGGCTTTAATTTAGAAGTGCCGCAAGGGTCCATCCCTAGAAAGACGGTCTCTTCTAGTGTGAACGTTTTGAGAGAGACCCATAGTTGAGTAACTAGGGGCGACGAGGAGAACTGATGTGGCGCAGCCATAAAATTCTTCTCAAGGGCCAAAAAAAGTGGAACATCGAGTGACCTACTCTAGAGTTTTAAGTCTTCTAACCCTATACTCTGGCCATGACAAAACTAACCACGCAGCAGAACCTGGCTACAACTCATTTTGAAGGGCCCGCCCTTGTGATTGCAGGAGCTGGATCTGGCAAAACACGTGTAGTCACTCTCCGGATTCTCCATCTTCTTCAATTAGGGGTTCCGGCGTCTGCCATTCTAGCCCTAACCTTCACCAATAAAGCCGCACAGGAAATGCGTGAGAGGATTCAACATCTCTCCAAAAATTTTGTTCTCACCTCTACATTCCATAGCCTTTGTGCCCGAATTTTGCGCGAGTCGATCACAGCCCTTGGCTTTTTACCTGAATTCCACATCTACGATGAAGACGACACAGATAAACTCCTTAAACAATGCCTCCAAACCCTTGGCCTGAAGGAAGACAAAGCGATTTTTAAAACAATTCGAGCTGCCATCTCTTCTTTTAAAAACAACCTTGTTAAACCAGAGGCTGTAGAAAAAGAAGATCTAGCCCTTGCTCAAATCTACGCTCTTTATCAAGCCAAACTTAAAGAGTACGGCGCTCTTGACTTTGATGATCTTCTTTTTTTAACTATTCAACTCTTTGAGCAATTCCCTGAAATTTTAGCCAAATACCAAGATAGATGGACCTTTATCCTTGTGGATGAATACCAAGATACCAATAGCGCCCAGCACCGCCTTCTTCTCTATCTCTGTGCCAAACATTGCAATTTATTTGCCGTCGGCGACCCCGACCAGTCGATCTATTCGTGGAGAGGAGCTAATATCGGCAATATTTTACAATTTGAAAAAGATTTCCCTGGGGCTAAAATCATCCCTCTAGAGCAAAATTTTCGCAGCCACACCCATATCTTAAATGCGGCCAACGGCCTGATTTCTCACAACCCAAGCCAATATAAAAAACACCTCTGGAGCGATCTGGGCCCCGGATCTAAAATCACCCTCTTCATTGGAGAGAGCGACAGAGCAGAAGCTGATTTTGTTGTTAACCAAATCCATAAACTCTCCTCTTTAAACCTAAAAGAGTGTGTTATTTTCTACCGCACGAATTTTCAATCGCGCACGATGGAAGATGCTCTTTTAAGGGAGCGCATCCCCTACAAAATTATCGGGGGATTATCTTTTTATGAAAGAAAAGAGATTAAAGACATCCTCTCTCTTCTTCGCCTCTCTCTTTCCCCTTTTGACTTTATTAGCTTTGGAAGAATGATTAATCTTCCACGACGCGGCCTAGGGGATGCGGCAATTGAAAAACTTAAAGAGATCTCCTCTAAGGAAAAAAAATCGATTCTAGAAACCGTAGAAGGGATTATACAAGGAAGATTTGAATGCAGGCTCTCTGCAAAACAAAAAGAGGGGCTAAAAGAATTTTCTAGCTGCCTCTCGTGCCTCCAAGAGATGGTTCGACTAAAAACCCCTCTAAAAACCATCGTCTCTGAGGCGATCGACAGATCCTCTTACCTCAAACACTTAAAGGAAGATCCCGAAACCTATGAAGAAAGACGCTCTAACCTCGCAGAGCTCGTCTCTAAAGCAGCAGAGTGGGAAGAAACCAGAGAAGAAGAGGCGACTTTAAGCAAATTTTTAGAAGAACTTGCCCTACAATCGAGCCACGAAGAGGTCGAGTCTCATGAAGATGCCGTCTCTCTCATGACCTTACACAATGGAAAGGGCCTTGAATTCAAAAACGTCTTTTTAATTGGCATGGAAGAAGACCTTCTACCCCATATCAATGCCAAGGATAGCGAAGAGAAGATCCAAGAAGAGAGAAGGCTTTGCTATGTAGGAATTACGCGCGCTAAAGAACGCCTTTTTTTAACTGCGGCCAGATTCCGCTTTTTGTGGGGCATTCCTCGAAAAATGTTTCCCTCACGCTTCTTAAATGAAATTCCCCCTGAAGATCTAGAAGCTTTTTCTCCCCTATCGCAAAGAGGGGAAGAAGAGACGCTTACTTTTTCTACTGGCGATACGGTTTTCCATCGAGATTTTGGGACAGGAACTATCCAAAAGAAATACGACACATCTCTCGGGGTTACATATGATGTTTTTTTTGAAGAAGCACAAACCATTCGATCCCTTGTTGCTAAATACGCTCGCCTTAAGGCAGTAGTCCGATAACATCTCCCAAAAGTCTTTACTTTTAAAGAGGTTATGATTTATACCATTCGTAAAAAATAAAGTCATAAATTTAACAAGAAGGCAGCCCAAATTTTTGTGTCTGGAGCGAGCGACCATTGCCTATCGGCAAGGCGCGATTGAAGATTAAAAATTTGGTGCTAAGCCGACGCCGTTAAATATGGCTTTATTTTTTACGAATGGTATTAGATAGATCTTGAAATGATTTCACGACTCTTCTCACAGAAATCGCTCTACCCCAATGCAAATCTCTTAACCTTAAGAGCTTAAAATTAGGAAGCCACTTGCTTGGCAAACAGACACGGGCCTTAGACCAACCCGGCCTCCAGAAATCAGCTGTTCTCTCATTGCGGCAAAGGGTCAGCGTTGGCAGCCCCAAACAAGACGCTAGGTGTCCAATGCCAGAATCGTTTCCAATCATAGAGCCCGATTCGTAGATAAAAGAAAAAAGCGCGGGCAAACTTTCAAAAAAAGGAGCCTCAGGCCACTCTTTTCTTTCCTGACCATGGGCGATAAAATACGGATCGTACCCTTTTTTTTCTAAAACCCTTGCCAATTGTAAAAATTTTGGCCGCGCCCAATTTTTCCCCTCTCTAGAACTTGTCGGATGAATCACAACTCGCTGGGGGTATTTTTGAAACATCAGCTCTTTTGGAGGCGTAATTCCATTACTCTTTTCTACTGCGGGTAAATGGAGGATATTTTGACAAAAAATAGCAATATTCTCTGCAAAAGACCGCCTGCCATCAAAACGCGCCTCCTGCCAAAAGGGGTAATCTTTATTGGGGGTCGCAATCGGATTTAAAACCGTAGTCACCCCCCTTAAGTGCTCAAGACAGTAGTCTAAAATCTGCTGCATCCAGGGACTTTTCTCATAGAGAATAAAGTAGTGATCGAAAGAAAAAAAATCAGGGGAAATAAGCTTAGGAAAAGGAGAGATCTTTAGGTGAGGAAACCAACTTTGTGCCTCTTGTAAAAAGGGATGAAAGGTGGTTGTCTGCCTCCCATTTTTCTCTAAATTATGCGCTAAAGAGAGCGCTAAAAGACCGTCTCCTAATCCTAAACAACTAAATATTGCAACTTTCATCTTTACTTAATAAACAAATAATTATAATAAACAAAATTATGGAGCTAAAAGCAAAAAGTATAATTAACCAAAAGATTATTGCCAATACCGCAATGCAACAAGCCTTCAGGGTCCTCCAACTACCCCTTCCAGATCTTTCCATCTGGATCCAAGCCCAGATAGAACAGAACCCCCTTATCTCTTATGAAGAGCCAGCTGGTACTCGCGGCACTTTTCAAGAAGAGGCGATTTCCGAACTAGATTTTACTAAAAAAGATTTTTCTGTCTTAGAAAATTTAGATAACTCCTTTATTTCCTCTGTCTTTGCAGAAGAGATAAAGGAAAATGAACAAGAAGACACCAAGCCTTCTCTTTCCTCTTTTTTAATGCAACAGGCAAGAGAACAAATACCCGAAAAAGAGTGGCAATTGGCAGAAGAAGTGATAGGGAACCTAGATGAAAGGGGCTTTGTTACAGATGAAAATATTCCACCAGCTCTTCTACAAAAGCTACAAACGTTTGACCCCCCGGGGATTTGCGCGCGAAATTTAAGAGAGTCTCTTCTTTTACAACTTAAAAGACAAAACAAAGAAAAAACCCTCACCTACCAATTGATTAACCTCCATTTTTCCGATCTTTTGAAGGGTAGGTTTTTTATTTTAGCCCCCTTACTGGGCTTAAGTCTAAAAGAGTTAAAAAAACAACTTAAGCAAGACTTTAAACATCTCTCCTTCAATCCAGCAGATCTCTTTAAAGAAACAAAACCCTCCTACATCATTCCTGATGTTTTTGTTACCCTTCTTCCGACAGGCTGGGATATCCAAGTTAATACAGAAGGCCTGCCTTCGCTTCACATCGCCTATACATCCGTAAAGATGGGATTTGCAGGAGAGGAAAAATATTTTCGCTCTCATCTTGCCAAAGCCAAATGGCTTTTGCATATATTGGCCCGAAGAGAAGAGACGCTTAAAAGAATCACAAAATTTATTATCTCAAGACAATCTTCTTTCTTTAACGGAGAAGGAGGAAAAATTCTCCCGTTAAAAATGCAGCAGGTAGCCCAAGAGCTCTCTTTACATGAATCTACCATTGCCAGAGCCACGCTAGATAAGTACCTCTCTACTCCGTTTGGAATCGTTCCCTTTCGCCATTTTTTTTCTAAACAACTCTCCGCTAATGGGGCGCCCCTATCCACGCAGGCTATCAAAGAAAAAATCAAACAGCTGGTTGCCCTAGAAGATAAAAGAAATCCTCTGTCTGATGAAAAACTAGAAAAAAGGCTCAAAGAACAAAAGATCTATTGTGCCAGACGAACAATTGCTAAATACCGCAAAGAGCTAAAAATTTTACATGCCGCCTATAGACGCCATGAAGTTCATAGTTAGGGAGTTGCAAAACTTTATTTCAACAAATACACTACAGTCAAGACGGGGTCCATTTGTTTTGCAAAGAAAGGAGTGTATTTAAAAAATAAAGTTATAAGGGAAGGGGTTTTCCGGGCAAGGGCACGGTTGGGAGGTTATGCAAGAACTCTATTGATTACCAACGAGATATGATCGCTTTTCAGCGAGTTTTCTTCATCAATTTATTTTTGTCCAATACAGAGAAATACACCACATTGAATTAAAATCATTTAACATGATATTATTTATCTAAATTAAAAAGGTTTAAATGGTTTCTTCTGTTAATTTTCAAACAGCTATCAATGTTCTTGAAAAACTGACAACATCAGGGGCTGTTCCTAGACAAAGTGTTCAGTTTGAAGAAGAATATAAGGATAGTGAGCAGCACCCTATAACAACAGCTCTTAACATACTTAATAAAGCGTCTTTAGAAGGTACAGATCAACAAAAAAATAAATTATCATCCTTTCGCGAGAAAATTATTCCTCTTAATGCTTTGTTGAAAAGCGATTCCTTTAAAACTAGTAACATTGGCATTGAAATGGCCGGAGAAGCGGCCAAAATTCAAGGAATACAAATTGCTTTACCACAAACAAAATTTGAAAAAATGATGGAAATTGCGACAAAAATTCCTCGTATAATTTTTACAATTCTTATTGATGCTTTACTTCTTCCTGGCGCATTGATATTACTGATAATTGCATGCAGTAAATTCAATTTTAATCCTAAACCTGAAGATATTAAACATGGAAAAATCCCAATTTTACTATTACATGGATCAGGCTTTAACGAAACTGAATGGATAGTAGGAAGACAGTTTTTAAAAAAAGAACAATACGGCTCTGTGTTTTCATTGAATTATGATGGATTAGTAAGCAATGATCCAGGCAGAGGTATTGAAGATTACGCTCGGGATAAAATTAGGGCAGAAGTTAAAAAAATTAAAGAAACAACAGGAAGTGCTAAGGTAATCTTGGTGGGTCATTCTATGGGAGGAATGATTGCGGGTTATTATGCAGAACATTTTTCAGAAGCTGATCAAGTAACTATTGAACATGTAATTAGTATTGCAACCCCATGGCAAGGGAGTCCTACAGTTGATTGTTTGTGGAAATTAGGAGGATGTTTTTCAAAAGAAAACGAAACTAAGCGACATCAGCAAATGAGTGTCAGTGGAGGTACTAATACAGAACCAAATTTCCGACAACCCCTTGTTGCTAAGGCACTGACCTCAGAAAGAAAAGGCGTGCGCAAATATTATAATATCTGGTCAACGACAGATTATGCAGTTCCTGGTACACATGGCTGTCTTACAGAAGATCCAAGGAGACAGCGTTCCTTTAATTATCTTGGCCATTATGCTTTAGTAGCTTGGCCAAGCGTTTGGGTACAGACCTGTTCTTGGTTAAATGAAATATATGCATCAGAACCAACGTTAGAACCTCGATTGTCTGAGATCGTGGAAAAGGACTAAATCTGTTGAGAAGTCTTGAACTGTGGAGTTCTATACCGGGAATGATTCAAAAATTGGGAGATGGCAAGAAGGCTTCTCAAATTTTTTATCTGGAGCGAGCGGTATAATTAAAGTTAGCACAATCTTTATATTAAAAAACAATAGAACATTAAAATATAAATTTAATTAAATTAATAGTGGTAAAAAAATGATTAAAGCAATTAGTAAAATTCCATGGGTGTCATTTATTACAAAAAAAGTTACGCAAGCAGGCGATAAAGCTTTCTCTTTATTCAAGAGATACATTGTCCCACCAGCAGAAAAATACATTATAGGAGATTTGAAAAATTTTTCTGTGCGACAATTAGATCCAAAGGGCGAATTGGTGCTTTCCCAGTTTGGCTTTTTGGGAAATATAGCTCAATGGCGGCCCCGTTCTAAGGAAGAACTCGCAGAAGTTTTATATGAGTTAGATCAACAGCCTCAAGGAAGATACCCTTATCGCTCCGCCTGTGCACTCACAGGTAGCTCCTATTTTTTACTGGCAGACACATCTCCTTTGGCTCAGATCCACTAAAAGGAAGTACGACACTTAGCAAAACCCGACCTTTATGCCAAAATTGCCTGGAATCTAGGAAACGAAGAAAATATGTTGCAAAATCTTGAAGAGTGGGCTTCTTATACAGTGGCTATTGGTCTCTTGGGAATAGTTTCTTCTTCCTTAAAAAAGCACTATTACAATTTAAAAAAACTAAAATCTGATTTTAAAGAATTCAAACCTATACCAATAGAAATATTACGTTTCATCCCATCCTTTAAAGAAAAAATAAAAACGCACACGCAAGCCATGGAGGCCTTCCTAGAAACAGAGATTGTAAGAATCAAATATCTTTTGGGGATAAACAAAGACGATGCAGTGTTTTCCGGATTGCTTGCTCAGAAAATTGTAGAAAAAATCCAACAAAATCCAAATGCTCTTGATTTGCACAAAGATCCGGAACTGAAATCGCTGGTTTTGCTTTTACTTGCTCTAGATAATTTACATCAGGTTATGCACACTTTAGCCAGTAGACTGAAAGCCGATGCCGCTACAAACCAAGATCTTCATATTAAATTAAAAAAAGAGATAGAGACAAGTGGTGTTCTTTCAGAAAATGAAATCAAGCCCCTGATTTTGATGAACAAAACTCAAATGCCTCACCTACACAACCTCTATCAACAATGTTTAGATTTACCTAATTTTAGTGTAATTGCCCTCAGATATGCAAAATCCGGCTTGAAAAACTCTTTTATAGAAATCCCCAAACGCACGTACCTTCTTATTTCATCTCCTCTTGAGATCTCTACAAGGAGCCGTGGACCGGTTCCAAGCAGTGTTTTTTCTGAAGGCCCTCGTAAATGCCCCGGCCGAATGATTTCGGAAGCCGCTTTTAAAGCTATTACAGTTCGACTTGTTTTTGACGACTTTTATGTAAAAAAATAGCCCCTCAAGACGATTATGCCTGTAGGCACATAATCAAAGCTATTTCTAC
>JACCDZ011889007.1_pt1 | contig 10144 bp, 10 predicted proteins | sample 7449551 | NCBI WGS metagenome assembly JACCDZ01 (sample SAMN15323452, study PRJNA562643) | freshwater metagenome | isolation source: river surface water | place: USA:Blue River Watershed | collected 2017-08-18
AGCCAATGGGGCATGAACATCCAGTACGCCGTGCAACCCAGCCCCGATGGCCTGGCGCAAGCCTTCATCATCGGCAAAGACTTTGTCGGCAACGACCCCAGCGCACTCGTCTTGGGCGACAACATCTTCTACGGCCACGACCTGGTCAAGCTGCTGGACAGCGCCAACCAGCGCACCTCGGGTGCCAGCGTGTTTGCCTACCATGTGCACGACCCAGAGCGCTACGGCGTGGTCGACTTTGACGACCAACAACGCGCCAAAAGCATCGAAGAAAAACCCAAAGCCCCCAAGAGCCACTACGCCGTCACGGGCCTGTATTTCTATGACCAGCAGGTGTGTGACATCGCCGCCGACATCAAGCCATCTCACCGTGGCGAGCTTGAAATCACCGACGTCAACAAACGCTACTTGGAGCTCAACCAGCTCAACGTCGAAATCATGGGCCGTGGCTACGCCTGGCTCGACACCGGCACGCACGACAGCCTGCTCGAAGCCGCTGGCTTCATTGCCACCTTGCAAAAGCGCCAAGGCCTCATGGTCGCCTGCCCCGAAGAAATCGCCTTCCACCAAAAGTGGATCAACGCCGAGCATGTGCAAAAGCTGGCCCAACCGCTGGCCAAAAACGGCTATGGGCAGTACTTGTTGAACCTCCTCAAGTGATTACAATGCAATCATTGAAATCATCCTAAAGAGGCTGAGCATGAGCAGCATCACCATCCGTAACCTCGACGACAAGCTCAAAGCCAGCTTGCGCTTGCGTGCTGCGCGTCATGGTTTGTCGATGGAGCAAGAAGTCAGGAATATTTTGCAAAATACCCTGGCAGCCGAGGCGAGCCCAGCCAGTGGACTCGAGTTTGCGATGCGCATCAACCAGCGCTTCAAAGGATTGGGTGCCGATGAACTTGCCACACCGGAACGCTTGCCTCCACGCCCCGTGCCGAACTTTGACCCAGCATGAGCGCAGGATTCCTCATCGATACCAACGTGCTTTCTGAGTTGATGCGCGAAAACCCAGCGCCACAAGTACTGGCTTGGTTTGCAAGCCAGAATGCCAACTTGATGCAAACCAGCGCCATCACCCATGCAGAAATCTTGGCCGGCATCGCACTCTTGCCTGCTGGCAAACGGCGCGAAGTCATGGCGCAAGCAGCAGGCCAAATCTTTGACGAAGACTTTTCGGGTAGATCCATCGATTTTGGGGGGCAAGCCGTAGGCCACTATGCCTTGGTCAGAGCACAACGTCAGTTAGCAGGCCGCCCCATCGACACCGCTGACGCGCAAATTGCCGCCATCGCATTGGCAGCCCAGTTGACACTCGTCACACGCAACACCAAAGACTTTGAAGGCATCAACGACTTGGAAGTCATCAATCCTTGGTTACACCACTGACCGAAAAACAGCCCATGCGCCTGACCCCGGCCCAAATCGACATCATCAAAACTACAGCACAAACCGTGCTGGGCGATGGTGCCCGGGTCACGCTGTTTGGGTCACGCGTGGATGACCAGGCCAAAGGCGGCGATGTGGACTTGTATGTCGAAACCCCCGAACTGGCACTCATGAAAAAAATCCGCTGCAAAGTCCAATTGCAAGACCAGCTCGACATGCCCGTGGATTTGATCGTCAAAGGCTACGGTGACCAAAGCGCCATTGCCAAAATTGCCAAACAAGAGGGCATCGCTCTGTGAGCGAACACATCGCCCTCATCTGGAAAAAGCTGGACCATCTGGCCTTGGCCCGAGTGACGCACAAAGAGTGCCAATATCTTTTGAAAACGGACCAGCGCCCTCCAAGCAGGTCATGCCTATGTGTCTGTGTTGATTGACACCGCCAAACGCCTTACCGCCCAAATCAACAAGCTCAACCCCTAATAGCTTCTTTGTCATTGCGAGCGAAGCGCGGCAATCCAGCAACCCACATGCCCTACACCGTCACCCCCACCCACATCCCCGACGTCCTGATCCTCGAGCCCAAAGTGTTCGGCGACAGCCGAGGCTTCTTTTTTGAAAGCTTCAACCAGCAAGACTTCAATCAAGTCACCGGCCTGGATGTGAACTTTGTGCAAGACAACCACAGCCGCAGCGCCAAGGGCGTGCTGCGTGGCCTGCACTACCAGCTGCAACAAGCCCAAGGCAAACTGGTGCGCGTGGTGCGCGGTGCCGTGTATGACGTGGCCGTGGACATCCGCAAAAGCTCCCCCACCTTTGGCCAATGGGCCGGTGTGGAGCTGACCGAAGACAACCACAAACAATTCTGGGTGCCACCGGGCTTTGCCCATGGCTTTGTCGTTCTGTCAGACACCGCCGATTTCTTGTACAAAACCACCGACTACTACGCCCCGGCCCACGAACGCTGCATTGCCTGGAACGACCCGGCCATCGGCATCAATTGGCCGCAAGGGCTCACGCCACAGCTGTCGGCCAAAGACCAGGCAGGATTTAAATTTATGCAAGCTGAATTGTTTGCCTGAAAACCGTTTGATAAAAAAGACAAAGACAATGACCAGCCCAGAATCAAATTCTTATATCACTAGCCCATGTGAGCAAAATACTTCAGAACAGTTCACATGGCTAGACTTGATGCTCGTAATCGTTGTCAACTTGCGTTTGCTCGTCTTGGGACCTCTGTTCGCAGGGCTGATTGCGTTTGTAGGTGTATCACTTCTGCCCAAAACTTATGAAAGTACTGCCGTTCTAAAGGGGGAACAAGGAATTGCTAGCCTCATAAACAGCGCTGCAGTGCTTGACCCCGTAGCGGCCAGTTTGGGCTACAAGCAAAAACTTGGAGCTGACGATGCCCGTTTAAAGCTGAAAAAACAGATGCAAGTCCAATTGAACGCAAAGGACAAATTAATTACATTAATCATCCAAGCAGAATCTCCAGAGGCTGCGCAAAATTTGGCAAAAACTGTTTTGAATCAAACATATGCAAATAGTAGGCCACGAGAAAGTGAGAGAAATCGATTACAAAGACAATTGGAACAGGCCAGATTGCGAGAGAAGGAAGCATCCGATGTCGGCCAGTTATTAAGAAAGAAATTGGATGATAAGGGTAGTTCTGGAAGTACAGATGTCGCTCAAGGATATGCGCAAATCATTCGCACTGTGTCTGAAAGTCAAGCGGCGCAAATTTCCCTTGAGCAGCAGATGATTGGACTTGATGAGAGCGTACTAATACAGGAAGCGACACTACCCTCTAAACATAAAGAAAATCAGCAGGGGCTTATCACTGTCCTGGTTATACAGGCGACATTATTTTTGTTAATGGGGTGGGTATTTCTTCGTAATTTATTATCTAGAGCGTGCAGAGATGAAAATGAGGAAAAGAAATTAAGAAAGTTAAAATTGGGATGGTTTAGAGCTCTTGGATTGAATTTTTAAGAAGTTGTGAGTATTTTTAATTTAGTAAAAATATAAAAATTAGTGACGCAGTTAAAATCATCTATATATCTTGTTTTGACGACAGGCATTAGAGCTGCTGGTGCTGTAGCGGTGCTTAAGCTTTGCGCATTCTCATTGAGTGTTGGTGAGTTCGGACAACTGACCCAGCTAATTGGGGCGATAACACTTGTGAGTATGTTGGCTGCAAGCTCTGTTGGACCAGGATTGACGCGTGCTATGTCAGCTGTAAATAAAGAAGAGCAAAACGAGTGGATGATTTCCGCTGCTAGCTTGGGTACGTGTGTTTGCATATGCTTGGGTTTGATGTTGGGACTGTTCGCATTGCCCATCTCAAACAGGTTATGGGGCGATCAAGTTTTTGTGCCAGTTCTTATTGGCCTAGGAGCCGCACAAGCCGCAGTTGGCATATCTGCAATCGCTCAGGCCGTAGCTGTAGTGCGAAATAAGTATCTATTTGTTTTTAAGTATTCTGCTTTGGGTGCAATTATTGGTGTGACTGCAGTTGGTAGTGGCCTTTGGTTCGGTGGTATGACAGGTGCGGCATGGGGATTGGTAGCAAATGCAGCTATGCCAGGTTTTATTGCATTTCTGTTGCGCAGGCAAAGTGCGATGGTTTTGATTAAAGCTGTTCGAGTAATCTATTTGAAGGATAAAGAGAGACTTGGAGTATTACTTCGTTATGCCGCCGTGCCACTCGCAGGTGCCTTGAGTATAGGGTTATCTCAGCTTGTGTTGCGAGAATGGGTTGCAGTGCGAGTAGGCTGGGAAGCGGTTGGCTACTGGCAAGCAATAAGTCGTATGGCAGATATGTACTTACAGTTTGTGTCAGTTGTACTTTTAGGCGTAGCGTTGCCGCGTTGGGGACTTGTAATGGGTTATCGAGAAACCGTCCAACCAATGTTGAGGTTAAGTGGAGTGCTAATTGCCTGCACCAGTATCATTGCATTAACATTATACTTTTTAAGTGACATAGTCCTAACTCTTCTTTATTCAGAGCGATTTATCGCCGCAGAGGTCTTGTTGCCATGGCAGCTTTTTGGGGATTTATTTCGAGTATTAGCGGTGTGTCTCAGTACGGGCTTACTTGCTCGCGGAGAAACTGGATGGCCAACTATATTTGAAGCCGGACAGGGATTGCTAACTTTAGTAGGGGGAATATTATTGACCCCTTTTGTTGCAGGTAAAGCACCAGTAATTGCCTATGCTTTTACTTATGCTTTATTGGCCGCCTTTTTATCTTTGATTTGGTCTTTGCGTTGTTCTGAGGGGAATAATTGATGAAAGTACTTATGCTGACAACAAAGTATTCTCTTCAGGAAAGTAGTCCCTATCTCACGGATGAGCTCGCTCGCGAGATTGGTAGATCAGGCCATGAAATTCATGTACTTTGGGTGAATTGGGATCACAGCAAAAAAGTATATGAGGAAAGAAAAAAGATAAATTCACTGATAGTCCACGAAGTACCAGCAGTTCAAATTAATTTCGGACCATACAAATTGCGCAGACTTGTTCGTTGGTTGATAACACCATGGAGGGTTGCAATTCATGCGTATAAAATTAAAAAATTAATTAATCCTGATGTGTTTGTAGCATATTCGCCGCTTGTGGCATTATGGTTGCCTGTCTGGTTATTGACAAGGCAATGTAAAAGTCGACGTTATCTAATTCAATGGGATTTTTTTCCTGATGCACAACAGCAAGATGGTTCGATTTGCTCCAATTTTGTTGTTCTAATATTGCGCAGGCTGGAAAATTGGTTGATGAATAGATTTTCGATAATTGGATGCATGTCGCCACGTAATGTAGATTATTTAAAATATAATTACAATATAAATGAAAATATAAATGTAGAGGTTTTGCCGATTTGGACATCTCTCCCTAGTTACAATGAAGGATCTCGTGAAGCTGTAAGAGCCAAGTATGGGCTGCCAATTAATAAGCTTATTTTTATTTTTGGTGGGCAGTTTGTCGCAGGTCGTGGTATCGAGGATATATTGGCTGCAGCGGAAATGTGTTCTGAAAAAGGTAAGGATTTCTGTTTTTTATTCATAGGGCAAGGTCCTTTCGTGAATTATATTAACAGTGCAATTTTAAAGAAAAATTGCGACATAAGATTATTAAATAACATTCCCAGAAATGAATATTTGACGTTGCTTTCTGTGTGTGATGTCGGGATTGTAAGTACATTGCGTGTTGCGGTCCCGACATTTCCATCAAAAAGTTTGGATTATATTCAAGTTGGTATACCTGTACTTGCATCAGTAGATCCACGCACGGACTTCGGTGATTTTATTGAAAATAATAAAATAGGAATACAGGTGCCTGCAGGCGATTCGGTCGAATTTTCGAAAGGTATGTTTTTGATTGATGAAATTTTAAAAAATGATTCTCGGAAAAATCAGTTTTCAAAGGCAAATTTTTCAAGTGTCATAGATAAATATTTTTCCGTGAAAAATACTGCGGATAGTGTGATTGGGATTAAGTTAAATAATGGCCGCCTCTGAATTGGTGTAAATTTAAATAATTATTATTTTGAATAATAAAAATATCGGTCGTGGTTTATTTTTGTATGCGCCAATGTGGTTCTTTTGCGCATGGGTGATGCTACCATTGTTGTTAATGGTAATTTCGCCAATTAATTTAAGAATGACTAATGAGAAATTAATATTCTTTTATATTTTATTAAATATTCTTGCATTTTGTATTGGTTTTGTTTTAATTGGAATGCTTGAGGGGGGTAAAATTGTTAAAGAGCATAATTTGATTTTGAGTGGCAACCTGAGGAGAATTATAATATGGGGTGCTATATTTTCTGCGGCAATTTTGCCTGTTTTAATATATGTTTATACTGGGAAAAGTATTCTTGATATTGATGTTGTTTTGGATCAGGCTGCTGTATATGCTAATTTGGCTGAGGCTTTGGAGGGTGAATCGGGTATCCGTAAAATCACCTCGCTGATTAGAGGGATAATTGCGCCCTTGACTTTGGCTGTAATGCCTCTTGCCGCATTTTTTTGGCCGCAACTATCGTTCCGTTATAAAATTACTGCACTTGTTGTTCCGCTGGCATACATTGTTTTTTCTGCCTTTCGTGGTACGGATAAGGAAATTGGGGATATATTGATTCTGGTCTTGATTGGGGTTATTTCCAGGTTGGGGTATATAATCCGTTCTGGGGCGGTGCTGAATAATAAAATATTGTGGCGATATTTTTTATTTTGTATTTTTTGTATTGTAAATTTCATTGTAATATTTGTTGTTCGTAAAATAGAAAGAATGGGCGGGGTTGTTGAATTTTGTCTGTACGGAAATGCTGCATGCTTTTTTCCTGGGGGTGTGGATAGAATTAGTGATGTTTTTAGTTTTGGTTTGGCTATGATTTCTGCGTATTTAGTCCAAGGATACTATGGTTTAAGCCTTGCCTTTCCACTGGAGTATTCATGGACTTGGGGTGTTGGTCACTCACAGCCACTACAGGTAATTTATGGTTTTGCGGGTGATACAAAAGAAATTTACAATGCTGGCTTGATGGCAGGTTTAAAAGAAGTCGGTTGGGATGATCGAGCTGTTTGGTCATCCATATTTCCAAATCTTGCAAGTGATATTAGTTTTGCAGGCGTACCTGTATTTTTCCTATTTATTGGAATAATATATGCTAAAGCATGGTTTGTGCTGACTGAGAATGCGTCAATTTCTGCAATTATGACATTTTCAATAATTACAATATTAATTATTTATGTTCCTGCAAACAATCAATTGGCTCAAAGTTTTGATTTTTATTTTGCTTCAATATTTTGGATTGGTATTTTCATATTAAAAAGGTTTTTATATGTTCAAAGATAAAATTTTGGCCATTACAGGTGGCACGGGTTCTTTTGGCAATGCTGTGTTGCGTCGTTTTCTTGACTCAGATCTGCGTGAGATACGGATTTTCAGTCGAGACGAAAAAAAACAAGATGACATGCGCAAGAAGTACAGCAGCGATAAGCTTAAGTTCTACATCGGCGATGTGCGCGATCCACAGTCTGTTTTGAATGCTGTGCGAGGAGTGGATTACATCTACCATGCAGCCGCACTCAAGCAAGTGCCATCGTGCGAGTTTCATCCATTGGAAGCGGTTAAAACCAACGTATTGGGCACCGAAAACGTGCTCGAGGCGGCTATCCAGTGTGGTGTGAAGCGTGTGGTGTGCCTGAGCACAGATAAAGCTGTTTACCCCATCAATGCCATGGGCATCAGCAAGGCCATGATGGAAAAGGTAGCGGTAGCCAAGTCGCGCAGCAGTTCTCGAACAGTGATTAACGTCACACGATACGGGAACGTGATGGCTTCCCGAGGTTCGGTAATTCCTCTGTTCGTGGAGCAGATCCGTGCCGATCAAGCCCTCACGATCACAGATCCAAACATGACGCGTTTCATGATGACGCTAGATGATGCCGTGGATTTGGTGCTTTATGCATTTGAGCATGGTAAGCCAGGGGAGATTTTTGTACAAAAAGCCCCAGCGGCAACCATTGAGGTGCTGACAAAAGCGCTGACAGGTTTGTTGGGACGGCCTGATCACGATGTGCGTGTGATTGGCACCCGACACGGCGAAAAGCTTTATGAGGCCTTACTTAGCCGTGAAGAAATGTCTGCGGCTGAGGACTTGGGCGGTTATTACCGTGTACCACCCGATTTGCGAGACTTGAACTACGGCAAGTTCGTTGAGCAGGGTGAAACCAAAATTACCGATGCCAGCGACTATAACTCCCACAACACCAATCGTCTCGATGTCGCGGGTATGCAAGCACTTTTGCTGAAGTTGCGCTTCATGCAGGCCATTGTGCGAGGTGAGCATGTGGAGCTGGAGGAGTAAGTCATGAAAGTGCTGGTCACCGGCGCCAACGGATTCATTGGCAAAAATTTGGTTTTACGCTTACGCGAATGCGCGGGCACCGAGGTGATGACTTTGGTTCGTGGCGACGATGACAGTGTATTGCTGGATCTCCTGGCTAAGGCCGATGCGGTGGTGCACTTGGCAGGTGAAAATCGACCAGTCGACCCCGCTGCTTTTGACGCGGTCAACACTGGCTTGACTCAGCGACTGTGCCAGACCTTGAAAAATATGGGCAAGCGCATACCTGTGTTGTTCAGTTCATCAGCACAAGCTGAACAAGACAACCCTTACGGCCGCAGCAAGCTGGCTGCAGAAGAGGCCTTGGCCCAATTGGCGCAGGGCAACGGCAATCCAGTGGCCATTTACCGTTTACCAGGTGTGTTTGGAAAATGGTGTCGACCCAACTACAACTCGGTTGTAGCCACCTTTTGCCACAACAAGGCACATGATTTGCCGGTGCAGATCAATGACACAAACGCACGAGTTCGCTTAGTCTATGTGGATGATGTGGTGAACGCCTTCTTGCAAGCATTGGAAGAACCCATCACGGGCCTGAGCCGTCCCTCGGTAGCTCCCGAATACACGATCACATTGGGTGATTTGTCAGACCAGATCGACGCTTTCAAAAATTGCCGCAGTAACTTGGTCTCTGAGCGCGTTGGCACCGGCTTGACCCGCGCCTTGTATGCAACATATGTGAGCTATTTGCCGGTGGATAAGTTTGTCTATGGCGTGCCAGCCCATGGCGATGCCCGAGGCGTCTTTGTGGAAATGCTCAAAACACCCGATGCAGGCCAGTTCAGCTATTTCACGGCGCACCCAGGCATCACACGCGGCGGGCATTACCACCACACGAAAACCGAAAAATTTTTGGTCATCAAAGGCCACGCGCGTTTTGGATTTCGCCACATGCTCACCAACGAGGTGCAGTACCTCGAAACCCATGGGGATCAGCCGCAGATTGTGGAGACGGTTCCCGGTTGGACACATGACATCACCAACATCGGCACCGATGAAATGGTGGTGATGCTGTGGGCCAATGAAATTTTTGACCGTGTCAACCCGGACACGATCACCAGTAAGGTTTGATGACGATGAAAAAACTGAAAATCATGTCGGTCGTGGGCACGCGGCCCGAGATCATTCGGCTGTCTCGCGTGTTGGCTGCGCTGGACGCGCATTGTGACCATGTGTTGGTGCACACAGGGCAGAACTACGACTACGAGCTCAACCAGGTGTTTTTTGACGACTTGGGCGTGCGCAAGCCAGACTTCTTTTTGAACAGCGCCGAGGGCAGCACGGGCGCAGCCAACACCATTGGCAACCTGATCACCGGGGTGGACGGTGTGCTGGCACAGGTGCAGCCCGAAGCCATGCTGGTGCTGGGCGACACGAACAGCTGTTTGTCGGTGATTCCAGCCAAGCGGCGCAAGGTGCCGATTTTTCACATGGAGGCTGGCAACCGCTGCTTTGACATGCGGGTGCCCGAAGAGACCAACCGCCGCATCGTGGACCATACGGCCGACATCAACTTGACCTACAGCACGATTGCCCGCGACTACCTGTTGCGCGAGGGCTTGCCACCAGACCAGGTCATCAAGACGGGCAGCCCGATGTATGAGGTGTTGCACCACCATTTGCCGCAGTTCAAGGCGTCTGACGCGGTGGCGCGTTTGGGCCTGACGGCAAACCAATACTTTGTGGTGAGTGCGTACCGCGAAGAAAACATCGAGTCTGAAAAGTCGTTCACCAAACTGGTGGACGTGCTCAACTGCGTGGCCGAAGAGCATGATCTGCCTGTGGTGGTGTCGACCCACCCGCGTACGCAAAAGCGGGTGGACGCCACTGGCGCACAGTTTCACCC
>JACCDZ010234604.1_pt1 | contig 10143 bp, 7 predicted proteins | sample 7449551 | NCBI WGS metagenome assembly JACCDZ01 (sample SAMN15323452, study PRJNA562643) | freshwater metagenome | isolation source: river surface water | place: USA:Blue River Watershed | collected 2017-08-18
AATTATCCTATTGTTGCTCCGTTATAAACGCCAGCTTCATCAGGGTTTACAAAAACCAATTTACCTTCTTTGGTTTCGGTAAGTAAAAGCATTCCTTCACTGTTCACGCCACGTAAAGCACGTGGTGCTAAGTTTACCAAAACTGTTACTTGCTTGCCAATTATTTCTTCGGGCGTAAAATGTTCTGCAATTCCAGATACAATAGTACGCACGTCGATACCTGTATCAACCTTTAAAACCAATAATTTATTTGCTTTTGGCATTTTTTCGGCTTCAATAATGGTTCCTACACGTAAATCAATTTTTGCAAAATCTTCAAACTGAGTGATTTCTTTTTGTGGTTCGGCTGTTTTTGCTTCGGCTGCATTTGCCAGTTTCGTTGCTTCCAATTTGTCTATTTGTTTTTGTATTTCGTTGTCTTCTATTTTTGCAAACAATAATTCTGCCTGACCAATTTGGTGACCTGCTGGAATTAAATCAGTGGTTTCGGCTACTTTGTTCCAAGTAATAGGTTCGGCAATATTCAACATGTTTTTTAGTTTTGCTGCCGAAAAAGGTAAAAACGGTTCTGCTAAAGTAGATAAGGCTGCGGCAATTTGTAAGGCTACATACATTTGCGTTTTTACGCGTTCTTCATCGGTTTTAATTAATTTCCAAGGCTCTTCATCTGCTAAATATTTGTTTCCTAAACGCGCTACATTCATTAATTCGCCTAATGCTTCGCGGAAACGGTAACGTTCAATAGAACTTTCAATAACCGCTGGGTAGGCTTTTAATTCCGTTAATACTTGTTCGTCAATTTCGTTAAATGCATTAGGTGTAGGTATAACGCCGTTGTAGTATTTATTAGTTAAAACTACTACGCGGTTAATAAAATTACCAAAAATAGCAACCAATTCGTTGTTGTTTCGAGCTTGGAAATCTTTCCATGTAAAGTCGTTGTCTTTTGTTTCAGGCGCATTTGCCGTTAATGTATAACGCAACACATCTTGTTTTTCAGGGAAATCAACCAAATATTCATTCAACCAAACGGCCCAGTTTTTAGAAGTTGATAATTTATTTCCTTCTAAATTCAAGAACTCGTTAGCTGGTACGTTGTCAGGTAAAATATAACTACCTTCTGCTTTTAACATCGCCGGGAAAATAATACAGTGAAACACGATATTATCTTTTCCTATAAAATGGACCAGCTTTGTATCTTGATCTTTCCAATAAGGCTCCCAGTCTTTTCCTTCGCGAGCTGCCCATTCTTTGGTCGATGAAATGTAACCAATAGGTGCATCAAACCAAACGTATAGTTTTTTGCCTTCGGCACCATCAACAGGTACATCAATTCCCCAATCTAAATCACGAGTTACCGCGCGCGGCTTTAAACCGTCGTCTAACCATGATTTCACTTGTCCGTAAACATTTGGTTTCCAGTTATTTTTGTGTCCTTCAATAATCCATTCGCGTAAAAAAGCATCGTATTGATCTAAAGGTAAAAACCAGTGTTTGGTTTCTCTTAAAACTGGCGTTGAACCCGTTATGGTTGATTTTGGATTGATTAAATCAGTAGCGTTTAACGATGTTCCGCATTTTTCACATTGATCGCCATAAGCACTATCGTTACTACATTTAGGGCACGTGCCCGTAACAAAACGATCGGCTAAAAACTGATCTGCTTCGGCATCGTATAATTGTTCTGTAACTTCTTCAATAAATTTGCCTTCATCGTACAATTTTCTAAAGAAATCAGAAGCGGTATCGTGATGTATTTTAGCTGAGGTACGCGAATAATTATCGAACGAAATGCCAAATTCTTGAAAAGAGTCTTTGATAATTTTGTTGTATTTATCGATCACTTCTTGCGGAGTAATGCCTTCTTTTTTAGCTTTCATAGAAATGGCAACGCCGTGTTCATCGCTTCCGCAAATAAAAGCAACATCTTTATTTTGCTGGCGTAAAAAACGTGCGTAAATATCGGCAGGAACGTAAACGCCCGCCAAATGCCCAATATGTATTGGCCCGTTGGTGTACGGCAAAGCTGCCGTTATGGTATATCGTTTTGGATTTTGTAACATACGAATGAAAAATTTACTGCAAAAATAATTTATTCGCTACGAATAAGCGAATTTTTGAGCTGATTTTAATTATATTTGGTTAAATAATAAAAATATAGAAAAATGGAAAATGTAAAATTTAATCCTGTTGGTTAGTTTGAAATTTATGTTGAAAATATGGATCGTGCAGCAAAATTTTATGAAGATGTTTTAGGTTATAAAGTAGAGCAATTACCAATGCCCGATGCTCATGAATTAGAAATGCGTGCTTTTCCAAGTGATATGATGAACCCTGGAGCAGCAGGTGCATTAGTAAAAATGGAAGGTATGAAAGGCGGTTCAGGCGGTACGTTGATTTATTTTGGAACCGAAGATTGCGGTGTTGCCGAAGCTAAGGTTGAAGCTGCTGGAGGAAAGGTTTGTCAACCTAAAATGTCGATTGGCGATTATGGTTTCTGCTCAATTGTTAGTGATACTGAAGGAAATACAATAGGTTTGCATTCAATGATATAGTTGAAAAAGCTATAAATAAAAAAATCCGTTTTTGTTTACCAGAAACGGATTTTTTTATTGTACTATTTATGGTAATGGTTGCCCAACAGCAATATCGCAACGGTGACCTGGTTGTCCGTGTGCAGGGTTAGGTTTTCCTTGCATACCTGGTGCTGTTTGTTGTGCAGGCATTGCTTGTTGTTGAGGTGCAGCTTGCTGTGGCGCTGCTTGTGTGGTACCACTGCCTAAAAAACCACCACCGTTTGTTTTAGGTGCTGTTGATTGCGTTGCTTGTTGCTGCGCTCCTTGTCCTGGAGGTGAGTTTAATGGCGCTCCTACTGGAATGTCGCAACGGTGACCTGGTTGTCCGTGTGGTGGGTTCATGCCTGCTGCTGTATTTGCAGTTGTAGCTTGTGTAGCTGTATTCGTAGCAGGTGCATCGTGATCGTGACCTTCGCCTGGTGCATGGTTGTGTCCCGCATGTGGATCAACCGGAGTTGTTTCTGTTGTTGGTGTTTCTGTTGTAGTTGTTGCTTCAGCTTTTTTATCGTTACAAGAAATCATTCCTAAAGCAGCAAAAAATGCAATAATTGTTATTTTTTTCATGATTAAATTTCTAATTAAGAAACAAATATAAACAAATAGTTTAAAAAAACGCACGCAATTGTATACTTCCTGTGTGTATGGTTTTTGATGTTTCGCTGGTTCTACCTTGATAATTTATATTGGCATCTAAATACTTGGTTAAGTTGCGCTGAAACAATAAGCGCCAAGTAAGGTTTTTGCCTGGTTGCAAGCCTTCTAACATTTGATACGCTACCGCCGATAACGGATTACCTACAAATTTGTTGTTGTATAACGAAAATTCGCCATTAATAGTGAATTTTTGGTTTGCATTGTAGTTAAAGGTTGTACCTATGCGCTGTTGCTTTAAGGTTTCAAAATCACCTTGGATATTTTTTTTATTTTGCCATTGATAAAAAAGTTCTAAACGAGCGTTTTGCGAAAAAATATAACTTATGGTTGGTTGAACGCTTAAGTTGTGTAAAAGATAGTTTTTTGAACCGTAATTTTCTGACGTACTTTCTATATCATCTGTTTTAGTGGTAAATTGTGCCAACCACCATTTGTTTAATAAGTGCTGAAATTGTAATTGATGGGTGTTTATTTTGGTATCTAAACTACCAAAATTCATTAAATTTTTTGCCCTATTGTTTATAACCGAATATATGGTGGTGTATTTTTGTTTTCCTCGGTTGAAATAGATTGAATTGCGAATGTTTGAATTTTCTGCAACTAATTCATCTGCGGAAGATCCAAACGGATTCCATGCAATTTTGTTTCCATCTCTCAATATGCTTCGATCAATCATAAAAGAAGACTGTACATGAAACTTACTGGCGTATTTTTTAAAACCGTTATTGTTTTGCCAAATACTAAAATTCAAATTTAAAACTTGTGTTAATTTGGTTTGATGCGTTTTTACAAAAGTTTGATTAGGTAAAAACATACGTACGTATTCTGCTAAATCGGGGTAAGGCGCTACTTCAAATTCTTCTAATTCTTGTATGCCGTTGTTGTTGTAATCGTTCCACATATGCGTACCTAAGCCTGCATCAACTTTAATATACGTAAATTCTTGCTGTGCAACTGTACCAGCAGCTGTTTCGTAAATAGTGTTTGTTTGCAATAAATTTTTTAAAAAACGATCGTTATAAACAATACGCGAATTTAAAGTGGGCTCAACCAAATTGTTTTCTGTGTATTTTAAACTGCGGTAGTTGGTATAAATGTTTAAATCGCTGGTTTGGGTTTTAAAAAGTTGCGATTTAGCGTAAATGGTATGTGCGTTTGATACGTTGCGCAATAAATTATTTTGTAACGAATCGTTTACTCTAAATTTATAACCAACTTCAATATACGTTTTTAAAGTATCACCTTTGCCAACAAAAGCATCTATTTGGGCATATTTTTGAGATAAGGTTTGAAATAGCTGTGTGGCTACATCTTTTACTTGATAATTTTCTAAATCTAAACGCGCACCTGCCCATTTTTTGTTTTTAGAATAAACTGCTTGGGTTTTGCTTCGTGTAAAATGGGTGTTGTAAACCGAACCTTTTGCCGATAAAAAACTGGTGTTGGTGTTTAAATTGAAATTTTTGTAATTGTAATTACCTATTAACGATTGTTTTTGCCCTATGTAGCTGTTGCTGTATTCTAAGCGGCTGTATTGATAGGTTATAGTACTGTTTTCATTGGGTGCTATTTTAGAACCTATTGTTATAAGCGATTGATTTCCGAACGTATTTGCAACATTCCAGTCTCTGTCAAATTCTATTGTATACAAACGCTCAACGGTTTTAAAATTTTTAGAAACAACTTGTAGGTTACCAAATACATCTACCGTCCATTTTTTATTTAAAATACGATGTGTACCGTTTACTTGTACTGCAAAACCTTTGTTGTCCTCATCGTTAAAAGGCGAAAACAAGTTTTGGTCGTTGTTGCTTAAGCCAATTTCGGCATCAATTTGGGTAAAGTCTTTTGGTTTGTACTGTGCCAACATTGTTGCTATAGTTAGCCGTGTAGGAGCAATTAACTGAATTAATGGTTCGTAATCGCCTTGTTTTATTGCGTTGATGGGTTCTGTAAATTCATAAATTTTACCAATACTTGCTGTGTTTGCCAAACGGTAATTGCCATTGCCTGCGCCTACATAACTAAAAGTTACCATGTACAAAGTATCGGTTGGTGTATTTGAATATTGATAGAATTCATATCCGTTTTGACTTACTTTTTTATACAAAGTTTTGTTTTCAGAGTATGAATCAATATAAGCAGATGGCGCCTTCATTAACGATAAGCTATCACCTGCTTGTTTTAAAATAGCTACTTGTTCGGTATTTAAATTTTGTTGTAAAGGCTGATTTTTAATATCTGTTTCAGTGTAAACGTATCCGGCAATATTCCATTTTTTTTGTTGATGCTTTATACCTCCGTAGCCTAAAAATCGAGCGTAATTTCTATCGGTGTACTGGTATTCTACTACAATACGCATTTCTGCAGTTATGGGGAACAACGTTGTAAACCTAATTTCGCCCGAATTGTAATCTATTACATAATCGTTTTGTTCGCCACGCATTAATTTTCGTCCGTTTACATAAACCGTTTCCGAACCCGAAATAATTAATATATACAATTGGTTGTTACTGCCTTTTAATTTGTAAGGCCCCTGGTTGCCTTCTTGTCCTGTAAATTCGCTTTTTGCATATTGGCCACGTACCAACGCAGCAGCGGTTTCTATAGTAGTTTGTTGGTTTTTACCTAATTTTATATTGGTAGATATACCTTGTACCTTTTTATTGAAATTTAAAAACTTTGATGTTCTGTTTTCTAAAAATAAATCACCTGCTTTAATGTTCCAGTTGGTTGCGAAAAGTTCCATGAAAATTTGATCGAATTCATCAATTTTTTGCGAATATCCTCCGTTTTGTAAAGGGATATTACTGTCTTGCAACGATGCGCGAATTTGAACTTTGTCTGATAAATTACCTACAATTTGTAAATCAAGGTTTGAATTGGTTACCAAGTTTTGGTTGTTACCTACTGTAATTCCTCGTGAAATGCTTCCGTTGGTATTTAATCCTTCAAAAGGTGTAAAAGTAGTAGCTTGTTTTTCGGGTACTTTAAAAATATATGCACCATCTTTATTAGGTATCATGCGTTTGGTGTCGTAAAGCGCATAGGTTTTAGTTAAAAAGTTGGGGTAATTTAAATACAAAACCGTTAAGGTATCTTGTACAGGTTTAACAAAGGTTAGCTTTGCTTTGTTGTAATCAATGGTGTAATTGGTAGTGTCAAGCACAATACCTTTGTGGTTTAATATTTTAAAATAAGTGTTGTTAAGGGCAACGCTATCTAAATAAATGGTTGAGGTTAACGTATCGGTAATTATTTTTTTTGATTTGTACAGCGAATTTGTTTCTTGTGCATTAGCAAAAGAAAAAATGAACAAACACCATATTAAACAAAAAAAGGGTTTCATGTAAGTTATAACTTCAAAACATCAAAAATAGTGTATTTTTTTTGTAGAAAGTTTATAGGTTAAGTGTTATAATACTTTCGAAATTCAAATAAAAAAGTCTGCATTACCTAAATAATGCAGACTTTTTTTAAAAGGATTTTTTGTTTTAAAACGAATAACCCAGTTTTACACCGTATTTAAAAACAAAATTATCAAAATTGCGGTTGTCTATACCGCCTTTTCCTTTAACTTCCCATTTCCAATTAAAACCAACCGATGGATCTAAACTTAAGTTTTTAGAAAGCTGAATTTTGTAACCAATGTTTGGGTTAAAAATACTCCAGAAAGTGTATTTTCCTTCAAAGTTTTCACCATTAATTTGTTCGTTAAATTTAATTTGGCCGTGTGTAATAAAGTTTTCTCCGTAAAAACCTTCGCGAAGACTCTTTTTAAAATAGGTACGGCTACCTAATTCAATAACAAAACCTTGTCCAGTACTCTTTAAATTTTCGTTGTTGTATTCTAATTGTCCGTAACTTACATTAAACATTCGTGAAGTTAAACGGTTGTCTAGATCAGTATCTTTTGTAAATTCTAAACTAACACCATATTGTGTAGGTTCAGAAAAATTGTAGTTTGCAGACACCGTAACAACATCTTTTTGTTTTTCTTGGGCGAAGGCGCCTATTGAAAGTAGGGTTAAAAGGTAAACTAAATTTTTCATACTATTTTGTTGTTTTAAGATTTGGTAAGTATAAACCAAATTATATGCCAAAATTTTGTTAAGAAAATATTTAAGGAACAACAAGCTATAAAAAAAACCGCCTTTGAGCGGTTTTAATCGATTATTCTTTTATAACAATTTGCATGGTTTCATGATTGGTTTGTTGTAAAAGTACATTTTTGTTTGCAATAACTTTATTAGCCGCTTCGGGTGTAAAGTGACGAATAGTGTATAACGAAACATTTTCGTTGTACGTTATTTTAAAGTTGTTGTCTAAATCTTCTAAAATATGTTCAAAATTGCCAAATTTATCTTCAACACAAACTGTGAAACTAATGGCAGCGTTTTGTATAACGTTTACTTTAATGTGTTGTTCGGCAAACAATTTAAAAATATCGCTTACTTGATGTTCCATAATAAACGAAAAATCTTTTGATGAAATAGAAATCAATAATTGATTTTTCTTTACAATAAAACATGCAGTTTCGGGTTCTAAATTAGCGCCTTTAGATACCGATGTTCCTGGTAATGTAGGGTTTACAAACGATTTTACATATAAAGGGATTTCTTTGCGTTGTAGTGGTTGTAAGGTTTTTGGGTGAATAACCGATGCACCGTAAAAAGCCAATTCAATAGCCTCGTGATATGAAATTTGGTTTAATAAAACGGTATCTTCAAAATAACGTGGATCGGCATTTAAAACACCTGGTACATCTTTCCAAATAGTTACACTTTCAGCGTTTAAACAATATGCAAAAATTGCTGCAGAATAATCAGAACCTTCACGACCTAAAGTTACCGAAAAATGATTGGGATCCGATCCTATAAATCCTTGTGTAATGTATAGTTTTTTACCTTGTAATTGGTTGGCAATATTTTGTTCAGTGGCTTTCCAGTCAACCATACCATCGCGATAAGTAGTATCGGTTTTAATTAAATTTCTAGCATCAATCCAAACATTTTCAATGTTTTGGTCGTTAAAAAAGTAACTTAGGATAGTAGTTGAAAGAATTTCACCGTACGATACAATTTGGTCGTACACAAAATTATAATTAGGTGATTTATTAGTAGCTAGGAAAAATTCCATTTCGCCAAATAAAACATTTACCTTATCAAAAACCAAATGGTTTTTATTTGTAAACAATTCATTTAAAATATCGGCATGATAATCTTTAACAATTTGAATAGTTTGCTTCAGTTCTTCGGGTTTCTTAAAATAGGCATTAATAACATCTTCTAAGGCGTTGGTTGTTTTGCCCATTGCCGATGCTATAATTAAACTGTTGTTAAAACCAACTGTTTGTAAAACGTGTAATACGTTGCGAATTGCTTGCGGATCTTTAATAGATGCACCCCCAAATTTGAATACTTTCATTTTGCTTTAATAATAAATTAGGTTCATTAAAATTTGAATTGTTTTGTTGGGCGCAAAATTAACGAACCATTTTCAATGCACAATATCAATTATGTAAAAAACTTAAAAGTAATGGGTTTATATTTACATTTTGCCGATATTTGTATCACTTTTACAATTAATAATGGAAGAAAGATACATTACTTTAGGAGAATTTATTATAAAAAAACAAGCCGATTTTGCTTATTCTTCGGGCGAATTATCGCGCTTGATGAACTCGATACGTTTAGCATCAAAAATTGTAGCACAAAAAGTGAATCAAGCCGGTTTGGTTGATATTACGGGGGCTTTTGGTAGCGAGAACATTCAGGGTGAACAACAACAAAAGTTAGATGTTTTTGCAAACGACGTGTTTATACAAACATTAACAAACCGCGAAATTGTTTGTGGAATAGCATCTGAAGAAAACGACGATTTTATTACTATTTGTGGCGCCGATGGAAACAATAACAATAAATACGTTTTGTTAATGGATCCACTTGATGGCTCTTCTAATATTGATGTAAATGTTTCTGTTGGTACCATTTTTTCGGTATATCGCCGTGTTTCAGAAGTTGGTTCGCCAGTTACACAAGAAGATTTTCTTCAAAAAGGAATACATCAAGTAGCTGCTGGTTACGTAATTTACGGTTCATCTACCATGTTAGTGTATACAACAGGAAATGGTGTAAATGGTTTTACGTTAGATCCTGCTTTAGGAACATTCTTTTTATCGCATCCAAATATGCAAATTAGTGAAGACGGAGCAATTTATTCGGTGAACGAAGGTAATTTTAATCAGTTTGAACAAGGTGTAAAAGATTATATTGCTTATTGTAAAAACGATACCGATAAAAAACCGTATAGCGCGCGTTATATTGGTAGTTTAGTTGCCGATGTGCACCGCAATATTTTAAAAGGTGGTATTTATATGTATCCAGGTACTGTGTCTAAACCAAATGGTAAATTGCGTTTGTTGTATGAATGCAACCCATTTGCAATGATTATTGAACAAGCTGGTGGTAAAGCTACCGACGGAAATCAACGTATTTTAGAAATTGAACCTACCGAATTGCATCAACGTGTGCCTATTTTTTGTGGAAGTAAAAGTATGGTTGATAAATTAGAAAGTTATTTAAGATAAAAAAAAGCGAGTGTTAACTCGCTTTTTTGTTTTGTTCTTTAATATAAACGTCCATTTCGCGTTTAAAATCCTCTAAATTATATTCCATTACCAGTAAACTTAACGCTTTATCTGTAATGGCAGGAATATTTCCTGCAAAACCTAAAGCCGACGTAAACTTGCGTAAAGTTGCCTTTTGTTCAGGACCTAAAATATAGTTTAACCCGTTGGGTGTAATTATTTGCAGTAAAATAGACTGATTAGATATTGGTCAAGATACTGAAATTCAGTATCTTGAAGTCGCTAAACAAACCAATATCTATGTCAAATATAGTGAAAAATTAT
>JACCDZ010479309.1_pt1 | contig 10142 bp, 17 predicted proteins | sample 7449551 | NCBI WGS metagenome assembly JACCDZ01 (sample SAMN15323452, study PRJNA562643) | freshwater metagenome | isolation source: river surface water | place: USA:Blue River Watershed | collected 2017-08-18
GCTCGAAGTTCTTGGCAACCTCTTTCCCCTTGTATGTTTTACGAATCCGCTTTGGCTCCCATGAATCGAAAGCGAAGTTCAGCATCGAGAAGAACTTGCGGTGAAACTTGGCGTTGCGCGGAATCACAAACTCGATCACCGCGAACTCGCCCGGCTCAAGATCAATCAAGCGCCGCCAGATCCGTCGCCATCCCTTCTTGTCGTCGTTGCGCCAGCCGTCAAACAGGCCAAAGAGAAAATTCCTTACCCCGGATAAAATTCCTTCTCCTGGCATGGGCTGATCCGTTCTGATGACAGTGACCCGGCTCATTCGTCGTCGTCCTCAACGAAACGGAACAGACGCGGGCATACGTACAAAACAAAGACAGCAGCGATTGCCAGCCAGCTTGGCAACATGGCCCACAGCCAAATCGAAAAAATCGAGTCAATCATTTTTTCCCCCGTGAAAAACTTCCGATAACCGTTTCGCTCATGCGGACACCGGCCGGCGACCGTTCGCCGACTGTTCGGCCACCCTCTGACGCAAACGCCACCTTGGCGCCGGGAAAGGCGTCTCTGGTTGCGTCAATCCACTTCGCCACCGTGGGCATCTGCCGGCGGTTTTCCTCCGCGGCGATCCGCTGCTTATCGGCAGCGCTTTGCCGCATTGCCTCGACGGCTGCGAACATATCTGTATGATTGCTTGACATTACGCAACCAGACCACGCGAAGAACGACGCGGCGCAATCTTTGACGACTCGTAATGAGCCTGCTGCTTGGCCTCTGCGGTCAGGTTTCCGAAGCGCGAATACTCCCCGCGGAACGATGTCAGAACGGTCCCTGTTTCGCCCATGCGCTGCTTGGCGATGATGATTTCCGCCATGCCTACAAAGCTCGAATCCTTGTTGTAGTAGTCATCCCGGTACATCATCAGGATCACGTCGGCGTCCTGCTCGATGGCGCCGGATTCCCGAAGGTCAGACATCATCGGCCGTTTGTCTGCGCGTTCCTCGACCTTGCGCGACAACTGCGACAACGCTACTACCGGGCAGTTGAACTCCTTGGCCAACGCCTTAAGCCCGCGGGAAATGGACGAAACCTCCTGCTCACGGTTCGCGTTGTGGCCAAGGTTCGCCGTCGCAAGCTGGATGTAGTCGACCACGATCAGATCCACGCCACCGGCTTTCTGCGATACCCGGCGGCAACGCGCCCGCATCTGCGCCACCGACAGCCCGCCGCGGTCATCAATGTTCAGCCGCGCCGAATGCAGCTTGCCCAGGGCGAAACTCAGGTTTGAAAAGTCATCTTCCGTCAGCTTTCCGGTGCGGATAGCGTCCATGCGAATCCGGCCAATCGAGGAAACCATGCGATTGCCAAGCTGCTTCGCCGGCATTTCCAGCGAGAACACCAAGACCGATTTGTTCTGCTCGACGGCGGCATACTCGGCGATGTTCAGCGCAATCGCCGTTTTCCCCATCGACGGACGGCCGGCGATGATGATCAGGTCGCCCGGCATCATGCCGCAGGTTTTCGCGTCAAGATCCACCAGCCCCGTCGACAGACCGGCGATTTCTCCACCCGAATCGAACCGCGCCTGAATGTCCTCCACCACCTCGGAAAGAATCGTGTTGATCGACTTCGCTTCTGAGTCGCCCAGGTCGGCAGACTCCGACAGGGCATAGACCAGTTCTGCGGCCCGGTCGATTCGATCAGCAGCAGGCGTCTGCGCATCGTGCGTTGCCATCTCGGAAATCGAACTCGACACGGCCAGCAAGTCCCGTAGCAGACGCTTCTCCCGGACCGCCTCAGCGTACCGGCGGATGTTCGCAGCACTCGGCGTAGCGGCCTGAATATCGCCCAGGTAGGCCAGCCCAACGCGGCTTTCATCGACGCCAGACGACTTCAGGAACTCGGCCACCGTGATGACATCGACCGGCTTCCGCTCGGCCAGCATCAGCGCGATTGCCCGGAAAATCAGCCGATGCTCGTCGCGGTAAAAGTCGGCCTCGGTCACAAAGTCGATTTTCGCAAAGGCGTTCGGGTCGATCAGCAGACCGCCGATCACCGACTGTTCGGATTCGATGTGAAAAAGATCAGGCATCAAGCCACCTCCCTGTGCGCCATGTCCAGCACCCGGCCCTGGCTGCTGAGTGCCAACTTGCCGTCAGGTCCGCAGTACCAGACCTTGAACCAGTTGCCGCGGACAGCGTTCCGGAACGCCTTGCGCCAGTCGCGGTAGCGCTTCTGGCCATCGGAGTACCGGCCGACGAACTCCTGCCATGCGATCCGCAGCCACTCGTCGGGGATTCCTGCCTTGTCGGCAAAGTCGAATACCGGATCGTTCTCAGGAATCGACTTCTCCCCCCTTGCCCGGCAATCGGCGAGAAAGGTTTTCAGCGTGACCGGATTTGCTCTTGATTTCGGTTCGCCCCCCTTGGGGGGTATGGGGGGTTCTTTTATCTGGTGTACTGGTGTCTGGTGGGCTTTTGATTGGGTTTCGTTTTCAAAACCCATATATAACCCGGTGGGTTCTGTGCTGTCGTTGATTTCATTAGGTTTTTCTGCTGATTTTGGCCTTCCGCCTTTCTTTCCGTTCTCTTGCGACGAAGTAATTTTTTTTCTCGCGTAGATGATTTCTTTTTCTGCCCGCTTGTTGATCCAAATCCCGTCGACCAGCGTGAAAAATTCGGAAAGAACGAAATCAACCGCCTTCTTTTCCTCCTTGGTTTTGGCCCTGGCGACGCGGTGCGCGATGTCCGCAGGAATACCTTTTTCAGTACCGTAGTAGCGGTCAAGCAGGAGGGAATAGGCGCCATGCTCCATCAGAGAAAGATGGACAGTATCCTTGGCGTAGTCGCCCAGGTGACGTTCGTAGTAGTTCATGGCCTCACCATCCGTCAGTCATGGTGCAACCCGCGGTCGCGCTCCATGCGCTCAACGACATCAGGCGGGCGGCTAGATACAAGCCGGGCCATCCATGCGCTTGCCAGTCTGGCAACACGATAGCCGGCGACCATGACGGTCTTTGCCATCGTGATTTGAAGTTCTCTGAAGAAATTCATTGTTCCCTCCGCCCTTCGTTGCCAATGTAGGGTGGGCTGCGAGAGGAAGAAGGGGATTCCTCTCGCCGGCTGGCCTGCCCTTGCCCCATTGAAAGTCTTTCCCGCCGCTTCTCATTGCACCCCGCGCAAATCCAGCGCCGGCAGCGGCCCTTATTCGTCACCAGCCACTTGCCGCCCTCGATCAGGGCAACACCGCCGTGGTGCGCGCAGTAACGCGTGCTAGGGAATAGCCGAGACAGGTCGCGGCTGGACAATGCTTTACCGGTCATACTTTCGATTCCTCCGTCGTCCGCCCATTGATCTTGTTTGGCTGCATGGCGGCTACTCGTCGTCACGATCTGTCGTGCTGAAAAGCTGTAGCACCAGGACAACAACGACCACATAGCCAGCGGCCGCAAGTCCGTAAAGTGAAGCATCGATCATTCCCTGTTGCTCCCTGATGATCCCGAGCGAAGAAAGCGCTCTGCGGCCACAATCAAGTCATACCCCTCGCCCAGGAGGGCGCGATGCAAAAGATCAGCAGCAACCTTGAATTTATCGGACCCTCCGGCCTGTGCCAGAAACTCCAGACGGGCATCATCCTCGTCGCCAAGCCGCACATGCACCGAGTTTTCCCGCTTGTCGATTGCCATGGCTCAACTCCAACCACAAAAAAAGCACGCCGGATGCCCGAAGGCAGAGCCGGCGCGAAGTACGGAGGGAGACAACGGGCGCATACGTTCGGCGATTTCTGCGGCAAGCGGATCGGGGAGCATTTCAGGCGGCTTTCTTTTCTCTGCTGTATCCAGACTTGCGAAGAGCAGCCGCAAATTTCGGGTTGTCGAGAATCACGCCCGCAGGAATCCCGCGCTCTCCCCAATTGGAGACGCGCTGAACGGAGAACCCATATTCACGAGCGACCTTGGACGGCCCGCCTAGGAGTCTGATGATGTCACGATCTTTACACATGCCGTGTAGTCTAGAGGAAATCAATCCGTGTAGCAACATCTTGTTTAGCGGTGCAAGAATTTTCGGCTATTCGTAATGATGTGTGGAAATGCATGATTCATGGTAAAGTCTAAATTCGTAAATTGGTGTGGAAACGCACAGGAGGACTTATGCCAATCAAGCCGGAGAACAAGGGCAGGTATCCTGCCAACTGGACAGAAATACGGCACGCCGTGCTTGAGCGAGCCGGGCAGTGCTGCGAGAAGTGCAAGGCATCCAACGGAACCATGATTGCCAGAGGTGCAGGCAAGGACGATGGCACCTACATGACAGAGGGCGCCGAGGTCTTTGATGCTGAGACCGGAGAGTTCCTCGGCCGATGGAGAATGAATGAGTACCACGTTGGCAAGATGGTCCGAATCGTCCTTACCATTGCCCATCTCGACCACGTTCCGGAGAACTGCGACATGGACAACCTCCGGGCGTGGTGCCAGCGCTGCCATCTGCGATACGACGCCGAACATCACGCCGATACAGCCAGGAGCACACGCAAGGCTCGCAAGGCCATCGGTGACCTGTTCGGCGATGGAGTGGCCCTCTGAATGGATGGCGTATTCGTCCAGGGCTTTGCTGTCGTTACCAGGCATAGCCTTTATGGTGATTCTCTGCGCAGCTTCCATGCGTCTGTCGAGCAAGCAACGCAGGCCGTGCAAAGCGTCATTGACGCCAACCCAATCCGCGTCGAATCGGCAGAGGTCACCTTTGCCCACAATGGCAACGTCCGAATGTGGCGACTGACTACGAAACAACATGACTGACATCCTGCAACTCCCTGGGTGGGAGGTCACTGAGACCTACACCCAGGGCAACGAACACATAATCGAAGCCAAGTACATCCAGGCCCCTTCTGGATGCCAGAAATGCGGCGCAGTCGGCAACCTCTACAAGCATGGCACCAAGGGTGTTAGCTACCGGGACACGCCGTTCTTTGGTCAGCATGGAATCCTGAAAGCCACCCTCCAGCGTTACCGCTGCCTGGACTGCAAAGAGACCTTCGTCCAGACGCCCAAAGGGATTGAGCCTGAACGACGCATGACTACTAGGTGCGTCGAGTACATCAAGAGGCAATGCCTGGAAATGACATTCACCAGCCTTTCCAATCTTGTTGGGTGCGTGGAAGGCACTGTCAGGAACATCGCTGGCAGTCATGTTGAGCAGCTTGATAGAGACTACCGGCCGCACCTTCCTGAGTGGCTTGGCATCGATGAGACCAAGCTGGACAAGGGCATGCGCTGCATCATCACGGACATCGGCAACAACCGTCCAATCGACATCCTTCTGGACAGGGACAAGACGACGCTTGCCACCTGGCTGTCGCAGTTCAAGGACCGCTCCGGCGTGAAGGGCTTGGCTATCGACATGTGGAAGCCGTACAAGGACGTGGCCGAGGTCATGTTCAAGGATTTGCCCGTGGTCATCGACAAGTTCCACGTCGTCCGCATGGCAAACACCGCCGTGGACCGCGTTCGCATCCGCGTCCAGAAGGCCAAGGACAGGGCAACCAGGGTGGAGTGGAAGCGGAGCAAGCTGATGCTGGTGAAGCGCCCGCAGAACCTCTCCGACAAGCAGCGCCTGAACCTGATGATGTGGCTGGACAATGAGCCGGAGGTGGCCGAGGCGTACCGCATCAAGGAGTCGTTCTTCGCCATCTATGACATGCCGAAGGAGCAGGCCATCGAGGCTTTCGACGCTTTCCCGAAGATGGTCCCGGCCAGCATGAAGGCCGAATGGAACGACCTTACCAGGGCCATGAAGAACTGGCGCAAGGAGATTCTGGCCTACTTCGACCACCCGATTACCAACGGCTACACGGAAGCCCTCAACGGCGTCGCCAAGGTCATCAACAGGGCCGGCAGGGGCTACAGCTTCCAGATCATGAGGGCCAGGATTCTCTACCGTCAGAAGGCGCAGCAACCCGCTCCTCTGGACGATGTTGAGATGGCAATCCTCACCACGCTCCACAATCACGCCGCGCTTCGCAAACGGCTTATTCTGGAGGCCGCCAATACCTGCGCATGCTGCCGAGGCATCTACGCAGACCAGGACTTGCATCTGCATCGCATGGGCGTTCGTTACGACGACCAGCCAGAGAAGAATATGGCCGTCCTCTGTAGCTACTGCCATGTGCGAATCCACACGGAAGGAGTTATTCACGATGACTCACTTTCCACATGACTTTACGAATAGCCGAATTTTCAACATGCACCCAACCGCTAAACGACTACTAGAAATCGGCCTTGAGAACGGAGCCGAGACATTCACGGACATTGCCAAAGCACTGGATGCGTCTGACCAGTTGCGCGACAAGCCTCGTCCAAGCGATTTGGTTGCGCAGCAACCTCTAGGCGAAGCCGCCGAGCTTGGTCGGGGAAGGATAGCGCGGACGGCATCGCCTTCCTTCAGGTAGGCGAGGACGTCAACAGTCGGCAACAAACTGGAAGTCCAGAGGCGTGCCAAACGATCAGTTCAAGCAACTTGTCGATCAAGTCCACCCGCGTTTCGGAGACACATACCAGATGGATTTCAACGGGTAGCTAAACACCGCTCCTAATCAAACCGCCTCACGGCGGTTTTTTTTCGTCACACACTACACATTTTGTTTGACAGGTGGCATACACATGGTGTGTAATCACTCCAACGCAGCAAACAAGCTGCGACCAAACCGGAGGAAGTGATGAAACCCAAATTCGCAATGCCAACCGAGCGCGACCTGCGCTTTGTCCGTCACAGCGGCTTTAAACCCGAAGAATTTGGCGAGGATTTCCGCATCGTCACATCGGCCATTGATGGCTTGCTGATCGGCTGCGGCCTGATTGGTCTGCTGTCTGTTCTGGCGATTTTTGGAGCCTGAGCCATGCAACGCACCATTCACCGCCACGGCGTTGATTTCGAGGTCGAGTTTGACCGCAACGGCGAAGTCGAAGCGCTCTACATCAGCGACACCACGAAAAGCTCAATCCGCGCCACCGTCTCGGACAACGCAGCCCGCTGGTTCGACGAGCACGACCGCGAACTGGCCATCCTTGCAAGAAAGGCAGCCTGACCATGACGTTCAACTTCACCGGCATGCTACGCGCAACCGACATCGAGCAGCCGCCGGTATTCATCGCCACCTACTCCGATGGTTTCGGCATCAAGCGCCGCGAGATCACCGCGCCGGACCGCCTGGCAGCCTATGCCATTGCCACCCGTCGCCCGCCCGGAGGCGCCACGCTGACCGGCCTGCGCAAGAAGAAAGCGCCGGCAACCCCCAAGCGTCCCAGCCTCAACGAACGCGTCGACATCGCCTGCACCCGGGCGCTGTACGGCATCTACCGCAACACCGACATCGCCGGCCGCTATGCGCTGGCGGAAATTTCCACCCTTGCCCGGAGCCAATGATGAGCAATACCACCCCCGCCAACACAAGCCTTGTCCTTTCGCAAGCGATCAAGCTGGCATCAACCATGAGCATCAACGGCGACCCCGAGGAGTTGCTGGCCACGCTGAAACAAACCGCCTTTAAAGGACAAGTCAGCGACGCGCAAATGACCGCGCTGCTGATCGTCGCCGGCCAGTACGGTCTGAACCCCTGGACCAAGGAAATCTACGCCTTCCCTGACAAGAACAACGGGATTGTTCCGGTCGTTGGCGTCGATGGCTGGTCGCGCATCATGAACGACCACCCGCAATTCGACGGCATGGAGTTCGAGCAGGACGACGAAAGCTGTACCTGCAAGATTTTCCGCAAGGACCGCGGCCGTCCGATCGTCGTCACCGAGTACATGGCCGAATGCAAGCGCACGAACGTTGGCCCATGGACCAGCCACCCCAAGCGCATGCTGCGCCACAAGGCAATGATCCAGTGCGCCCGCCTGGCGTTCGGTTTCGGCGGCATCGTGGATCCGGATGAGGCAGATCGCATCACAGAAAAGGATGTCACCGACCAGGGCAGCCACATCATTTCTGAGACGAAGGCGAAAACACTTCCGGCCTACCCGGCTGAAGAGTTCGAAAAAAACCTTGGCGCCTGGAGAACTGCCATCCAGGAAGGCCGTGCTACGGCAGAGCAGATCATTGGTCGCGCCTGCACTCGCTACGCCTTGTCGTCAGAGCAGGCCGCAGCCATTCGCAAGCCGACGAACGTCGACAACGACGGCGTGATCGATGGCGAATTTGTTTCTTCCTACGAAACCGCCTCCAAAGGGGAATGAGCATGATCGAACTCAACGTACAACAAGGGACGCGCGAATGGCTCGAGGCCCGCGCCAAGTGCCTGGCCGCCAGCGAAGCGCCCGCCATGATGGGCGTCAGCAATTACAAGACACGCACCGCCCTGATTCGCGAAAAAGCCACCGGCTACATTCCTCAACCCGATGCCGCTGCGCTTGGCCGCTTCGCTGCCGGCCATGATGCCGAGGCCAAAGCACGACCGATCATTGAAACGATCATCGGCGCTGGGCTCTACCCCATGGTTGCCACCGACGACACCGGCAAGTACCTGGCCAGCAGCGATGGTGTAGCCAGCAACGACGGTGCAATTACCTTCCTGCCAGAAGGCTTCGAGCACAAGCTGTGGAACGAGAGCCTGGCCGAGGATGTTCGTGCCGGGAACGTGCCGGACTCGCACGCCTGGCAGCTTGATCATCAAGCCATGGTGTTCGGTTTCAAGCGGATCATGTTTGTTGTCTCGGACGGAACCGCCGAGAAGATGGTGTATTGCTGGTACTACCCGACCAAGGAGCGTATTGAACGGCTCAAGGCCGGCTGGACACAATTCGAAATCGACGTGGCGAACTACCGGCCGGAAGCCGAAGAATCCAAGCCGATCGGAAAAGCGCCTGAAATGCTCCCGGCCCTGCACATCGAAGTGACCGGAATGGTTACATCCAGCAACCTGGCTTCGTTCAAAGCGCATGCACTTGCTGTCTTTGCCGGCATCAAGACCACCGGACTGGAATCCGACGACGACTTTGCCAACGCCGAGAAGACGGCCAAGTGGTGCAAAGAAGTTGAAGATCGATTGGAGGCCGCCAAGCAGAATGCACTCGGCCAGACAGCCGACCTTGACGAACTGTTCCGCGCCATCGACGCAATCAAGGAAGAGGCCCGCCAAACGCGCCTCACCCTTGAGAAGCAGTACAAGGCCGCAAAGGAAAGTAAGAAAGCAGAGATCGTGCGCGAGTACGTGGGCGAGTTTGCCGACCACTGCAACGAACTGAAGAAGCGCGTCGGCACAGATTTTCATGCGCTGTTCAGCTATGGCGACGAAATCAATGGGCTGAAGACGCTCACGAGTCTGCGTAATACGCTGGCCACCGCGCTGGCCAATGCCAAGGTCGAAGCCAATGCCATCGCTGACCGAATCGAGCGTAACCGCAAGGCAATGGGCGAACACACTCATCTGTTCCCGGACTTCGCCAATGTCTGCGCCAAGGCCGATGACGACTTTGCAGCGCTGGTTTCCATGCGCGTTTCGCAGGATGAGCAGCGCAAGCGCCAGGAAGTAGAGCGAGCAGCGCAGGCAGAAGCGGCCAAGGCGATCACCGCAGCGAATCAGACACAGTTCGAGCCGCCAGCTTGTGCTCAACAAACGCCCATCAACGAGACACAACCGGCCTTGTCTCTTGCCGGTGATACACAACTCAACAGCGGCCCGACCATCAAGCTCGGCGAGATCAACGCGCGCCTGGGCTACACAGTCACGGCGGATTTTCTGGCGTCGCTCGGATTCACCGCCACCACGGAGAAGAACGCCAAGCTGTACCCGGCAGCGCAGTTCCCGGCGATCTGCAGAAGGATCTCCGATCACACGCTGGCGCAGGGATTCAAGAAAGCGGATTAACGATCACGGGGCGAACGCTGGCGATCTCCTCCCCATGATCTCCACACCCAGCTAGTAGCCCCACCCAATCAAAACCCGATCAAGAAACGGCAATCATGTTCAAAAACGCAATCCCATACCTGCTGACTCCGGGCTTTGTCATCGACCCGGAAATGCTGGCACGCTGCCCCGCCAGGCCATGCTCGGCCAATGAAGGTCGGACCATAGGCTTCGTGAATCCGTGCGACCAACCCAACTTTGGCCTGGTTCATCGTGTGGCCGACTTTCACAACACCAAAACCGGCGGCACC
>JACCDZ010051411.1_pt1 | contig 10139 bp, 11 predicted proteins | sample 7449551 | NCBI WGS metagenome assembly JACCDZ01 (sample SAMN15323452, study PRJNA562643) | freshwater metagenome | isolation source: river surface water | place: USA:Blue River Watershed | collected 2017-08-18
GTCCATCGTGTGGTGAAAAACATGATAGAGATTTTAACGCATGTAAAAATATTTTAAAACAAGGTTTAAAAATATTGTCTGGTTCAGGGATTGAGTCGGACATTAAACAAAAACAGGTGGAGGCGTTACCGTTAGGCGAGTCTATGAAACCTGAAACACTTTAGCCTTTAGCTAAAGGGTAGTTCATATCGTTTCTGTTATACTGTTTATTTTTTTACAATATTCGTGAAATTCTCTACCTTCATTCATATATTCTTCATATTTTTTAATCATTTTATTTATCGACGAATTTTAAAATCCATTTTTCGTTGCCACAATCCCATATTCTGTAATATCCACGCTCATGCATAATTTGAATTTCGGTTTTATTAGAATCATATCCTTCTTTGATAAGTTCTTGTTTTCTGAATTTATATCTATGATAACGTTTCTCGTTGATGCACCAAAAATATCCCAAGTCAGTATTACATAAAAACTCGAAACCAAGACTTTTATATAATTTCGAATTTCCCCAACACTTATCAGCGTATGATATAATTTCTTTTGGTTTAACATCTTCTATAAATTTTTTAAGTATCATAGATGCTCCACCCACAACATTGTAATTCATTTTATTTGAGAACCTATATACTTCATAAGCACCTTCTTCGCTGACACTATTCATAAACTTTCTCTTACCACCAAAACTCATCAAGCTTACTAATAATCCGTCATGTGTTAAACCATAATAATATTTTCCCATTACAAATCCTTGTAAATGGTTTTCATCTAAAAAATGTTTAGCTTCTTTATAATCTACTATTACTAATTTACATTTTCTTGCATATAATCTATTAGTAGTTCTTTTTAAAACATTGCTTAATCGTGATTCTATAATATCTCTTTTTTCATATAGGTCATCTTCCCATAAATGTATCAAGGTTATTCCTTGTTTTTCACAAACATCGCTTTTGTTTATATGACATTTTTTATCTTTATAAATTTCACTGTTTTGATATAATCCATTAACTTCTATACCAATTTGGTATTCGGGAATATAAATGTCTAATTCTATATCATCAGATTTATAATTATCATATATGATACCCGAATATATAGATTTAACATAATCTAAAACATATTTTTTCAGTTTAAATATTCCTGTATTAGGTTCTAAATCATAATCATTTTTTAATTTAAATTTTAGATTACCTTTGCTTATATCGATAAAATTTTCATCTTTTTTTAGAGTATAGATAATATTATTGTTAATAATTTTATAAGATACGTATTCCCAACCATTACCCTTAACCTTTAAGACATCTTTTACTTTATCTATATTTGCTTCGGGTTCTTCTTTTTTTATTTTTTCTGTTACACTCTTAGTAACAGATTTTCTACCACCAATATCTATTGTTTTATCAATATTAGGTTTTGGTTTGAAACCAAATTTTTCAATATTTGTTTGTGTTGTTTGTTGTATAACACATTCTTTTTTACCACAAGTATGTCTCCAACCATTTTTAAAATCTTTCCATTTTAATTTAGCACCACATCTACAGTTTTGTTGTGTAAAATCATTCAATAAAAAACATCTTAATAATTCGGGTGTTGTATATTGTGAAATATCGAAATTAAAATTCGATTTCAATTCTTGAATCATTTCGGGTCTTTTATTAAGATATGATGTTAAAGCACCTATATTACCTTTTTTATCTTCTACTACATCTTTGAGTGTCATATATAATATGTTTATTGTATTTATACAAATATAATAAAAAAAGTTTTAATTAAAAATTTTTTCTAAAAGTGTTTCTAAATCTATTGAACATTTTTTATTTTTAGATAAATTTTCTTTGGAATTAATGATTTCTAAATTGTGATAATTTCCTATTAAGGGTGGTAAAATACCATTTTTAAATCCTTCTGATATACTATATTTATGGTCGAGATGAAAATCTCTACTTCTTTTAAGATTTAAAGGATTTATTATTTCTTTGTAGTTTCGGTATGATTTATTGGTATAATGATATACCAATTTTTTATATAGAATGAAATCATTTGTATGTTTAATGTCGAATTTAAGAGAATCATAATAACACTCTTTACATCTACTATTTTTAGAATTAAAGAAATTTTTATATTTAATTGAATATGTGTGATTTTTTGGACATATAATTTCCATTATTGAATTTTTATTATCACCTTCGATTGTAATCAAATCATAATTAAACATATTCAATTTTTTCTTAACATTATCAAAATTGATTATGATTTGTCCTTTTTTAACTTTAACGCTATCTAATTTGGAAATATTGTTTTCTTTCCATTTTTTAGATTTTTCTAATTTTAAATTTTCAAGTTCATTTTCTGTGAAAAATTCGTCCCATTTTCTATAATCACCGAATCTTGGATTATTAGAACCTTTTGTTTGACATGATTTACATATTTGTTTTTCTGAATTACAGTTTTTACTTTTTAGATGATGGTTACTTGTTGAGTGTAGTTTATTTGGAAATTTACAACATTCTCCATCACATTTCCAAAGAACTTTAAAATTAGAACTACCTTTTTCTTTTAATGAATTAAAGTTGTCTATTTTTTCGTATGAAAATATTATTTTGATTTTGTATATAGGTTTCCAAACACCGATAATCATATGTGAAATATTTTTTACTATATATATCTAAAATTTGCATATTTAAAAAAATATGTTTATATTTGAAAAAAAATGTATATTTATATATGAGTGCTCCGAGAATACCAAGAAGTGAAAAATATTGGAAAAATAAAGGAATTAAGCCTAAAAGGGTTATGAGAAATGGTAAGAGAATAACAACATATAAAAATGTAATGTTATACACCCACGATGATTTGGATGGTATATACTCTGCAATTTTAATAAAAAACATCCTTCTTCAAAGAGGTTATAATATCATCGGTTATGGTATTGTTAATTATCAAGAAGGGTGGAAATTTACAACGTTAAACGAAGATGTTATTAATGTAGCTGTTGATTATGCGGGGTTTCATGAGCGAATAGATATTTATGTAGACCATCATGGGAGTGAAATAGGTGAAGATAATGTGGTTCATAAAGAGAAGGAAAAGGATAAGTCTATTCATAGACCTGATAAAAATAAAAGGCATGTAATTAATAAGGATTATGCAATTAAAATTGGTACGTGTTCTGCATTTGAAGCGGTAGGTTTACAATATAATATACCTCACGATTCTTTAACGTTACATCCTATTGATATGGTCGATTCTGCTAAATATATTCATTATGATGTAGAGTTTTCGAGTGTTATAAAATTCAATTGGGAGAATATACTTAATTCTAAAAACAAAAAATTAACTTTCACGGGTATGATTAATCAATTTATAAAAAGAGGAGACCATCATACTTTAATAGAAGTTATACATAATTGTGATTCACCATCTATTTATAAAATATATTTAAAATTAAAAGAGTTTTATAGTGGTAATAATCACGAATTATCAAATATTAAGGTTTTAATGAGAGCTAAGGCTATGAAACCTAATATGAAGATAAAGTTAGATAAAATTAGAAAATGTTTCATTAAAGATGGTATGTGGAGGATAAATGAAATGATTGAACGTACAAGACAAATACCATCTATAAAAACCGTATATACTGACCAAAAAGATTTCATAAACGATTGTTTTAACAAAGAATCTAATAGAATAGATTTATTGGGTAGGGGGTATCAAGTTTTCGGAAATCTTGCTTTTATACCAAGTGGTACGTGGTGTAATGCTATTAGAGCAAGAGCTATAATAGAAGAGGATATTAAAAGTGGTTATTTACCGAGTGGTGTGGTAGAATATATTTTATTACAATATGGTAATACTTTACAAATGGTTGCATATGAAAATATCAAACAAATACCAAAAGAAAAGTCACCCGTTTTAAAAAACGGAGATGTTTTAACTGAAATCGGTATTGGTAAGTATATGAGCAATTTATTGTATAATTTCAAAGAACATTTAGATTATACCGACCCATCTACTTATATTTCTACCATTGAAGATGAGATTACCGTAGGTGGTGGTCATTTTGGTATTGGAACTTTAAGTAATGTTTGTGGTAGATGTTATAAAGGTACATTCAGCGGTGTTAAATATATAGATATCTTTAAGAATAAAATAATACAAGATATTTCTACATGTAAATGGGATAAGTTGAATTTAGTATGGACAGAAGAAAGAGATATTCCGAGAAAAGACCCCGAAATGGATTCTAAGGTAATGTTGATTAAAGATATCAGGAGTAGTGGTGATAAAAAATCACATAAAGAGAAAAAACTTGGGTTTTAAAAATATTTTTGTATATTTTTTAAAACAAAAAACATACAAGATTATGATATACTATATATACTTATAATTATAATAATTTTATGGAGAATTTGGAAGAGTTTTTATGTAAGAAAGATGTTTGGTTGAATATTAAATCTGATGCGGTGGAAGTTGAGGAAATATCGAGAAATATAGGATTTGAGAAATTATACCCAAACTCTATTCTTGTATTTAAAAAATATTGTGTTTATAAAAAGAGAATAAATTCGTATGGTGAATATGTGATAATGAATAGTGATATTGAGAATTCGATTAAAGCAACACAATACCGTAGTAGTAAAAATTTTTATTTCTTATTTAGTTATAATAATGATAATGATTATTTATATTTTTATTCTGTTTTTATGAAAAGTAAATTTATTAGAAAAGTTAAAATAATGAGATTATTTAATAGTTAAATTATAAAAAAATAGTATTATATTTTTCAATTTCATCCTCGGATAAATATTTTATAAAATCTGTGATATCTATTTTATAATTTTTTATTAAGTTTTTAATATCTATTATATCAGTATTACTGAAACGATTTAATTTTAATGCTACGATAGCACTTGGTGATGCTATTTTAAATTTACCTTTATCGTAAGCGGTATTAAAAATCAATTCAACAAATTCTTGAGATAAACCTAAAAACGATGGTGTTAAAACTTCTATTTCAACATGTGTTTTATTATGTTGAAAAGCACTTTTTCTTGTTTTTTTAAATCCATATATTTCTGTAGGAATATCGTTACTTGTTAAAAACATAAAATCGATATCAGTGGTTGACCTTTCTTCAATATTATGGTTAACAAGTACCATACCATCAATTAATACTACATAACTCAACCATTTATTTGTTTTAAAATAATGCTGTCTGATATAATATAAAGCTAAATTATAAATATTCTTTGACATCAACATCAATTTATCTATTTCTTTTGAAATATTTCTATCTAAAACTATATGTCGCTCTACAAGTATCATGTCGTCAAATCGTTAATCATTTTTTCGGTATTTCTTTTATTTCTTTTTTGACCGTATATACGAGCACAAAAAGAAGTAATTATAGAAACAAAATCTTGTATTAAATCTTCTCTATCATTTGAAGGTGGGTTAATTACTTCTATTTGTCTCCCTTCATTTTCTAAAAGAGTTTTTATATAATTGAAACCAAATCGGGTTAATCTATCCGTGTGTTCAACTATAATTATATCAATATTTTTATCTTTAAGTAAATCTATTAATTTTGGTCTATTATCATTTAACCCCGAAGCAATTTCTTTTACTATTTTTGATATTTTATAACCTTTTGCGTTAGCATAAGACACAATCCTATCGGATTGTGTCTCCATATTAGATTTATTTTCTGTTGTGGAAACACGAGCATATGTTGCTACAATTATTTCTTTTTTAATTTCTTTGACTACATCATCAGGAACTACAATTGTTCCCGATGGAAGTTTATAAGCATTTGGTATTAAACCTTTATTAAAATGATTAAAAGCGGTTCTATAACAAATATTATATTTTTTAGCATATTGACTTAATTTCATACACTATATATAAAGTTATAAAAACACTTTTTCCACTTTTACATAAAAATTCTATATTTTTACATATATTTTAAATATGTTTACCACCCAATCTTTAAAAGCAGCATCAACTTCGGGATACCCCGAAGTACCTTCAAATAATTTAATTCTAAAATAATCTTTAAATGTTTTTATATTTTTCATATTAAAATCTAAATTTAGGTTATAAATGAATTTATAAAAATAATTTTTATTTAAAATTTTATCAGTTTTTACAATACAATTAGAACATATTTTTTCTAAATACATTTTATCATAATCGTTAATATTATGTTTTAATAATATTAAATTTATTATTGATGTGGGAGATGCTATTTTGAAATTATTTGATATGAAAGAAGTATTCAAAATATCGTAATATTGTTCATTATCAATTCCAATATCTTTAATATCTATGATATTTAGGTTTATATTATTTCTTTTATTAATATTATTTGGAAAATATTTAAAATGAATATTTGATTTATCTAAAACCAAAATATCAATAGTTTTACACATATATGGTTTTACATGATATGATATTGCGAGATTACCTATTAAAACAAAATCGTTATCGTTATGTGATAAATATTTTAATGCTGTTAGTACGTGAATATTCATGGTACTTTCGTACAAACTTCTTGAACCATCTTGCATTATATTCATTTTACCTATTTTTCGCATATATTATATATAAACATAACAAATATACTAAAATATTATTTAATTTAAAAATAAAATAATGATAATTATTTAGAGGAAATAATGAGGTTTTTATATATAAAACATAATAAAATTTAAATTATTGAGTATTTATACTTTAGAAATGTTTTTTGAAGCATTGAAAATATTTTAAATATTGTTAATAAAAAACAAATATTATATTATGAACTACACGTTAAGTAGCATAGGTACTACTATGCAGAATCCACAAGCATTTATTGCAAGAAGCAAAGAAAAGAAATTTGGTAGGTTAAAAATTTATCAGAATAATATTGTTTATCTTGAACAAGGCGAAGATTTTACATTCGAGTTATTTAATCCAACTAATCAGACAATTTTAACAAAAATTGAAATAAATGGTGAATTTATTTCAAATAATGGTTTGGTTTTAAAACCCGCACAAAGGGTGTTTTTAGAAAGGTATTTTGATATTGATAGAAGATTCAAGTTTGATATCTATCAAGTAGAAGATTTTGAAAAAATTAAAAAAGATTCTGATGATATAAATAATGAAAAAAATCATTTAGAACAAGAATTACAATTGAGAGAGCAATTATTAAATTTAGTTAGCGGTGATGAGAAAATAGATTTAGAAAGTAAAATTGAAAAATTGAAAACGCAAACAAATGAAATGAAGCTTATAGTTGATGAGTTGAATAATAAAAGTTTAACAATAAATAACGCTACGAAATTGAATGGTAATGTAAAGATTCATTTTTATAAAGAATATGTTCCTAATACATTAGTATTAGGTTCTACGTGGAATCAATTATATCCATATAATCCCATAATTTATGGAACAGGAACAATAACAACAAATACAACAGGTACAAGTGTTGCAAATTTAAATATGCTTAACTCGTCATATACAAATACGTCATATAAAGAAACAGGTAGAATTGAAAAAGGTGATATTTCTAATCAAGATTTTAATGTTGTTAATAATAGTTTTGAATTTTATTCATTTCATGATATTGAATATAAAATTTTACCATTTTCAGAGAAACCTATAGAAATTAAAGATTTGAGAAGTTATTGTAAAAAATGTAATAAAAGAATGAAATCCGAATGGCAGTTTTGTCCATCATGTGGTGAACAAGTAAAATTTAATTGACCAATAAGTAATTTCTTTCTGTATTTACGTATTTACATTGCCTTTTTCTTGTACTCACAAGTTGCCAACTGTTTGAAATATACTAAAAAGTTATGATAGAATGAAGCAAGAAATTAAAAAAAGAAAACTTCTAAGTTTTTCTAAGTTTTAATGAACGGTGTTAATAAAAGCAACTTCTTATCATATGTTAAGAAAACAGATATTTATTCTAATTTAAAATATATGGAAAATTTTGATAAAAAAGTATTTTTATCATCTATTAATATGAATAATCCTGAAATTAAAGAAATTGTTAAAATGACAAAGATTGATAATACTCCCGAAGCACTTTTAGAATTATTAGTTGGTAGAATGTTAGATATGATGATTGATTACAATTTGTATAAAAAGCATGGAAAAAATATATATTTTATAACAATGTTTCAGTCTCATAAATTAACGAGTGATATTGAGTCGTTAAGAAAAAAGTTTAAAATGTTTAAAAATAGTGAGAAATTCTTGGATTTTATAGAAAAAAGGTTTAAATTTGTAGCAAATGATACTTTGAGAAAAATATCAAAGACATGGGATTTATTTAAAAACGATAAAAAATATAAACCGAGTGTTATGGATAAGATAAACAAAAAAACAGATTCTAATAAAAATTTAGAATCTGAACAGAAAAACGAAAATCAATGGATAAATCAGAAAGCTTTGAAATATATCAAAAATTTCGATATTAAAAATTGGTTACCTATTAAAAAATATGGTTCGAATGATGGTACATCAGAAAAGCCTAATATCATCAATTAATTTTTTTAATTTAAAAACTAATAATAGTTTTAGTAATATAATAAAAGACGAGCTAATCCACGTAGTGTATTCGTGGTGATTAATGTGAACCTTGATTAAAAGTCTTTGAGGCTGCTCGAATAGATAACATAAAAATAAATATACACCGCTTAGATGTGACATTAAAAGCGTTACAATGGATGTCAAAAACTTCACCGTTTCTTCAGTTTCAAAGGTGAAAGTAGTTGCTCTGAATACTGAGCAAAAGGTTCACGTAACTATGAACTTATGAGTATTAAAAAACTGATGAGGTTTGAGTAGATGGTTACTTAGTTTTCATAACGTTGGAAATAAACTCATACTTATATATATATGACGACTGTTTATATAACAATGAAAAAGATGATGGTTGGAACAGCAACATACGTTCATCATCTTTTCTTAAAAAGAATGTGTATATGTATTTGTTAGAAGTTAGAAAAAAAACTATAAAATTCTTTCCGAAAATTCTTTAGATGTATTAATTGATATGATGGAAGAAATAACAGATATTTATGAAAAGAAAAATATTTTTTTTATTGAAGAAGAAAAAAATAAAAATATGATAGTTAGAGATTTTGCTACAAAAGATAAAGGATATTATTCATCATTGATTATATGTTCAGGTGTTGTAGGGAATATTTATAAAAATAGTTAATAATTATTATTAAATTGGAAGTGTCGCATAGTGGCAATTGCAAGGGACTGTAAATCCCTCACTCTTCAGAGTTACGTAGGTTCGAGTCCTACCACTTCCACAATACTGTTCACTAAATGAAACATATACATCTATTTAAAACTTTTAATGAATTCGTTACCGATGTTAATGAAGGCTTGATTAAAACTTCTGATTTATCATATGTTGTAGATAATTTAAAGTTTTGGATGAGGGATTTGAAATTTGCTTTTAAAATAGAAAATATAAAATATGATAAAAAATCTTTTAGTTTTAAAATAGAAAATTTTAATTATATATTTAACATCAGGGATGTATTAGAAATTTTGGAAAATTTTGCAGTTAATATAAATGGATATTTTCCTTCGAGTGTTGATGTTAAATTTTTTCATGGAGAAAAAAATATTAAATGGTATGATGATATGTGGGATTTTTTAGTAAAATCTTCAAATGATATTTTAGAAATTTCAATAAATTTTGAATCTAAATTTGATGATATTTATGTTCCCGAAAAAAATGTTATTTATCATATAACAAATAATAGTTATATTGATAAAATAGGAAAAAATGGTTTAGTACCGAAATCAAAAAATAAAATATCTACACATCCCGATAGAATATATTTTTCATATTCTATAAAAAGTGTTGAACATTTATTTAAAAAAATGAGATTTCTAATGTGGGAAGAAAAATTCAACAACTCTAAAAATTTAAAATCGGAGAAGTTTTCTATTTTAGAGATAAATATTGAAGATTTAAAAATAGTTTTTCGAAAAGACCGTTTCAAAAAGTATGTAAAAATATACAGCCAAGATATTTTTATTAAATTTTGTTTGAAAGAGTTTAATAAATTATTAAATTATATTAAAATCATTTCAGGATTAACGGCTAATCCTACGTGAAA
>JACCDZ011166268.1_pt1 | contig 10139 bp, 11 predicted proteins | sample 7449551 | NCBI WGS metagenome assembly JACCDZ01 (sample SAMN15323452, study PRJNA562643) | freshwater metagenome | isolation source: river surface water | place: USA:Blue River Watershed | collected 2017-08-18
GCCAGTTGATGTAAATCACAACTGCTGCAAGCGAGATCCAAAGCAATTGTTTTGGCTGTTTGAAGACTGAAAAGTATTCGGAGAACTTTCTAGTCAGCAGTATGACTCCAAGCCCAAATGCAAAACCAAAAATCACTCGCCAGACCACAATCTCAAACGGGTCGGCAAAAGAAAGCATCGCGATGACAAGTGGGAAGCTTCCCCAGATCAGATATGCGGAAAGCCCGTATCCGATTCCCTTGGCTTTTTCGTTCACAACCTAAATCTAGGGGTTAATGCAATAACCCCAAGCCGTTCTGGCTTGGGGTTATTGGAAGTAAAAAGAATTACTTGGTGATGATGGCTAGTACGTCGCGGGCAGAAAGCACTAGGTACTCCTCGCCGCCGTACTTTAGCTCGGTGCCGCCATACTTCGAGAAGATGACCTTGTCGCCAATTGCAACGTCAACCGGAATGCGGTTGCCCTTGTCGTCAACACGACCTGGACCAACTGCAACAACCTCGGCCTCCTGAGGCTTCTCCTGAGCGGTGTCAGGGATTACTAGACCTGATGCGGTGACCTGCTCGGCAGCCATTGGGCGGACAACAATACGATCTTCAAGCGGCTTGATTGAAACCGACATACTGACCTCTTCTTCGTTTTCTAAGTTTTAGGTGATTAGCAGACTCGAGGTGAGAGTGCTAACCACAACATTAGCACGGCCTGAGGCCAAGAGCCAAGGCGGCCGGTTGGTAGCCTTGAGCGGTGGAGCGCGAGGACTTTATTAGGCTGGCCGGTCAAGCCGGTCAGGCCCTTTTGGCCAAGATTGACTACTCCTCCTCTACAGACGTCTTGGCTCTGGTCTCCAAGCTTCGCTCCGAGGGCCATGACCCTGCCACGGTGGCCGCCGTCCTAACCCAGGCCAAGCTGCGCAAGAGGGCCAAGGCCAAATTCGGAGAATTTGCCGACCAGATGCTCTTTACCGAGGAAGGTCTTGAGCAGGCCTCCAGGCTAAAAGTTGCTGCCCTACACGCCGGGAGATTTAGGTTTGCTGGCATAAAGCAGGTTGCGGATCTGGGTTGTGGAATTGGGTCAGAAGCGATGGCCCTGGCATCCTTGGGCATCGATGTGCACGCCGTCGAAATAGATGAGGTCACCGCGGCAATTGCAACCTATAACCTGGCTCCGTTTGAAAACGCAACAGTTGAACTTGCCGATGTTGAACAAATTGATCTCTCAAGATTCGAGGCGCTGTTTTTTGATCCCGCTAGAAGAGATTTGACTGGACCTAAACGTGCCTCTGCCCAGCGCCACTTTGACCCAGTCCACTACTCCCCGAATTACAACTTCTGCATCGAATCGGCCAAAACCAAACCAACCGGAATCAAACTGGGTCCAGGTCACGACAAAAGACAAATACCTGAGGATTGCGAAGCGCAATGGATTTCAGTTGACGGCGATTTGGTGGAGCTATGTCTTTGGTTTGGAAAAGTTGCTCGCGAGAAAATTGCGCGCTCAGCTTTGTTGATTGACCAACAGGGCCAACACGAAATCACTTCTTCCGAAACCGAGAGTGCTAATGCACCACTTAGCGAGCTGGGAAGTTATGTTTACGAGCCGGATAATTCGCTTATTCGATCACGATTGATTGCCGACTTTGCAGCACCGCTAGGCCTTAGCTTGATAAGCCCAGAGATTGCCTATCTAAGCTCAGATGAAAAGATTGATTCGCCTTGGCTCAAAGGTTACGAGGTAATTGACAACCTGGTGTTTGATCGCAAGAAGCTGAAGGCTTACGTGAGAGAAAACAACATTGGAGTTCTTGAGATTAAGAAGCGCGGGTCCGATATTTCTCCCGAGGAGCTTAGAAAAGAGTTGAGCCCCAAAGGGGAAGGCGCCGCCACCCTGGTGGTTACCAGAGTGGGCGACGCCCACCGAGTGCTAGTCACTCAACCTATTAAGTGACTTTTCCGCTTGGACTAGTAGTCCCAGTCCATGCGAAACTTGTCCATGCCCATGCCATCCATGCCGTACTTACCCTTTAGGTAGGCCCCGGCAACTGCAAAAGCAATGCTTCCCAAAATCCAAAGAGCTATTGTTAGGTAGCCAATGATGGTTCCAGCAAGTGCTAGGCCGCGGCCTGACTCACCGGACTTTTTAATCTGGGTTAGGGCAACGTGGCCTGTGATGATTGCAGCAACTGCTCCAATGGAGGTCAGTGCTGTTGCGATAGAAACTACCGCGAGTGTGTTCAGCTGAGTGAAGTCGAACTTCTTTGTCTTGGTATCTGCCATTTATTGGCTCCTTCGTTAGGCTTGATGCCTATCTAAAGTTCACCACACCGGGCTGGGTAAACACTGGGTTGAAGTTGTGAGTAAGCTGTGAACTTCGGTAGCCTGAATGGCAGGGAGCTTCCTCAGCCCGCTAGTTGCCTAACCACCCTTGCAGGTAGGCTCTAGGCACCATAATTAGAGCTTCCGCCGCAGATCATCCAGATATCAGGAGACACTATGTCCGTGATTCAGGGCCAAGTCCACGTCCTAGACCCCATCGGCCTACATGCCAGGCCTGCCAGCCAGATTGTCAAGCTGGTCAAGGAGTCTGAGCTGGAAATCACTATCGGAAGGCCTGGAGAGGAATTTGCCAAGGCAAACTCAGCGCTGAGGCTAATGGCCCTCAAGATCAACTCCGGCGAGACGCTAACTGTATCTATCCCAACCGATGACCAGGCACTAGCCGATGGAATCATCGCCCAGATCCAAGAATTTCTAAAGGGCGAGTAAGTTGGCCTCACAACCTGGAGCCATTCTCAAAGGCCTAGGCGTCGGACTTGTCTCCGCCGTTGGGGATGTGATGGTTGTAAAGCAGTCTCAGCCTCTTCCGGAGTGGACCAAGTCCACAAAAACCAAAGAACAAGAATTGGCAGAGCTTAAATCTGCAATTGAGTTTGTTAGCCAAACTCTCGATGAGCTTGGAGAAAAAGCTGGCGAGACCAGCGCCGAAATCTTTGAAGCACTCAAGATGCTAATCGAAGATGATGAACTCATGGAAGTTGCAAGTGCCCACATCGAAAATGGCTGGGGCGCAGCTGCGGCAATTGGAAAAGCCGTCGATGAGTTTTCAGAACTGCTAAGTGGTGATCCGACCTTCGATGAGCGCGTTGCCGACTTTCAAGATTTATCAAAGCGTGTTCAAGCAAGGCTTGCCGGAATCGAGATGGCACTGAAGATTCCAGAAAAAGGAAGAATCGTTTTAGTAGGTGATGACTTCTCCCCTGCCGACACTGCACAATTCACCGAGGCGGTTGTTGGCGTAATCACACTGAAGGGCGGACCAACTTCTCACACCGCAATCATATGTCGATCAAAGTCAATCGCGGCAGTTGTCTCCTGTCCAGATGCTGCGCAACTAGAAAGTGGCGACCGTGTTCTGGTTGATCCAGTAGGTGATCGAGTTGTCGTTAGCGATGACGAATCCCTTGCGACAAAATCAATTGAGTTCATTGCAGTAAACAGCGAGCCGCTGGTCCCCGTTCGCGCCAACATCGGTTCGCTCGAGGACGCCAAGGCAGCCAGCGAAACCAGAGCCAACGGTGTTGGCCTGTTTAGAACTGAGCTTTTGTATCTTTCTGCCAAGACCGAGCCAAGCCTTGAGGACCAAATCGCCAGCTACACCGAAATCCTGAGGGCCGCCACGGAGGGGCCGATTGTGGTGAGAACCATCGATGCCGGAAGCGATAAGCCGGTGCCGTTTTTACACATGCCAGAAGAGGAAAACCCATCCCTTGGGGTGCGCGGATACCGCCTAATCATTGACCACAGGGCCTTTATCGAAGGTCAACTTAAGGCCCTTGAAACCGCCAGAGTCGCCTCCGGGCGCGAGGTCTGGGTGATGGCCCCGATGGTGGCAACCCTGGAAGAAGCCCAAGCCTTTGCTGATTTGGCCCGCTCAATCGGAGGCTACAAAGTGGGCATCATGGTCGAAACCCCTTCTATTGCCCTGATCGTCGATCAGCTTGGTGGAATCGTGGACTTTGTTTCGGTTGGCACCAACGATTTGTCGCAGTACCTGTTTGCAGCCGACCGAATGAACCCCTCTCTTGGAGCCTTGCTCAACCACTGGCAACCAGCACTGATCAAATCTCTTGCCCGTATTGCATCGGGTGCGAAGTCTGCAGGAATTTCCTCTGGTGTCTGTGGCGAGAGTGCATCCGACCCAGCCTTTGCCGTAGTGCTCGCAGGTCTCGGATTTGATTCGGTGAGCGTATCTAAGTCTCAGGTGACCGCAGTTCACAACGCACTGTCTTCACTTTCTCTGGCCGACGCCAAAGAAGTTGCAAACGCGGTGCTTTCGAAAACTACAGCAGAAGAATCCAAGGCAACTGCTCTTACCGAAATAGCTAATCGATAGCTCATGGAGTTTTCCAACTGGCTGATTTACTTTTTGGCAGTTCTGGGACTTACCTTTACCCCTGGGCCTAACGGCCTATTAGCTCTGACTCACGGTGCAATTTACGGCAGCAGAAAAACCATCGCGACCATCCTCGGAGGATCAGTTGGTTTTGCTACCGTGATTGGTCTTTCAATGTTTGGAATTGGCGCCTTGCTTGCAGCATCAGCAGAACTTCTAATCGTTATGAAGTTTGTTGGTGGTGCATATCTGATTTGGTTGGGCATCCAAGTCTGGCGTTCGCCATCACTTGGTGAATCAAAAGCTACAGTGTCGGTTGACGTCTCAAGTTTTTCGCTGTTCAGGCAAGGCGCCCTTGCGGCCTTAACTAACCCAAAGGGAATTTTGTTTTTCGTGGCATTCTTGCCGCAGTTTATTGACCCGACAATTTCGCTACTCACACAGTTTGTTGTGATGGCAGCAACATTTGTGATTATTGAGTTTCTCTATGAATACGCGGTGGCCTCACTGGCCAACAAGATCAAACCCTTCCTTGCCAAGTTTGGCAAAAAGGTTAACCGGATTTTTGGCGGCATCTTCATGGTTATCGGAGTTGCCCTGCCGCTTCGCGGCTAGACCGGGAGCGTTGAGTAAACCCCAAAGTCCAGAGCACTTGGGGCTTCGCCGGCCATGATCTTCTGGGCCCCAAGAGATGCAATCATGGCCCCGTTGTCTGTGCAGAGGCTAAATGTAGGAATCCGAAGTTCGATCCCAGCCTCGCTGCAGCGCTTACTGACCACCTCTCTAAGTCTTGAATTGGCAACGACTCCCCCGCCAAGAATCAGTCTTGGGACGTTGTGGTCCTGGCAGGCGTTGATGGCCTTTGTCACCAGCACATCAACAACGGCCTCTCGGAAAGAAGCTGCAACATCCGGAATAGAAATCTTCTCGCCTTTTGATTCGGCAAGTTCAACATGTCTTGCAACTGCAGTTTTCAATCCCGAGAAGCTGAAGTTGTAGCGGTGCTTTTCTTGGTCCTTAGGAAGAGTAAGCCCCCTTGGGAACCTAATCGCTTTTGGATCGCCGTCTTTTGCAACTCGGTCAATTTCAGGCCCGCCTGGATAACTTAGTCCCAGTACTCGAGCAATCTTGTCGAATGCTTCACCGGCTGCGTCGTCAATCGTCTCACCGAGAAGCTCAACATCGGTTAGTAGATCTCTAACCAACAGCAAAGAGGTGTGCCCACCGCTCACTAGAAGTGCAACGGTGGGAGTTTCTAGTTTGCCTCGCTCGAGCACGTCCACAGCTACGTGTGCTACCAAATGATTGACAGCGTAAATCGGTTTATTGATTGCAACAGCCAGTGCCTTTGCTGCACCTACTCCAACCATCAACGCTCCTGCAAGGCCCGGGCCGTTGGTAACCGCTACAGCATCTATTACGTCGAGAGTTATTTGTGCATCAGTAAGAGCTTTTTCTAAAGTTGCATCGAGAGCTTCTAGGTGAGCCCGGGCAGCAATTTCCGGAACCACACCACCAAAGCGTGCGTGCTGATCCATCGAAGAAGAGATGACGTTGGCAAGCAACTTGGTTCCTCGAACAATTCCAATTCCGGTCTCATCGCAACTGGTTTCAATTCCCAGCACAACAGGTTCAGCCGGATTTCTTGTAAACGCTAGTCGCATAACAATCGCCGCTACCCCGTCCGGACGGTAGTAATTCTCACGCCTATCGATTTGCTCAAATCCTAAAGACTCATAGAGCCTCTGCGGAGCTGGCCTGTCCTCCCTGACCTCCAGGTAAATCTCTTCAGCAGAAAGCTCGGAAGCCTTCTGAATCAGGGCCTGCATGAGGGCCTTACCTATGCCGCTTCGGCGCTGGGACGGGCTAACCGCAATGGTCTGGATGTCTGCGGAGGTGGCCTTCGTCACCTTGCTAAGCCCGGCGTAGCCGACTAGTTCCTGACCAATCCAAGCTGCCAAGTAATGGGTATGCGGTGCAACAAGCTCTGATCGCATCGTAGGTTTAGCCCAGGCATCGTTTCCAAAGCATGCTTTTTCTAACTGCATGATTGCTTCCAAGTCCGCCTCGGTAGCAATCTTAAACTGGAAGCTCATCCGCTTACCTTCTTGCCTTTAGCGGGAACTGCATCTGGAGCCCGGAGGTAATTTGCAATGACAGATTGCTCTGCCGTTCCTTCAATTTGTTTTGCTAGGGCAAGTAGACCAATGTTAGATGCCCTTATAGAAGAGGTTGCAAATTGATACCGTTGCCCACTTGCCGCAAGTTCAGCTTCTAACTCGGACTGCTTTTTCACTCCAGGTCCCAAAACTACTTTCGGAACTCCTTCAGGAGTTTTACTTGAGTACAGACCAAAGTACACCTCGGAGCGCCTGGCATCAGTCAAGACAAGCGTTGGTTCAGAAAGAGACTCGCTGTAGGCAATTGCATCGAGTGACCCAACACCGAAAAGTCGAACACGTGCACCTTGCGCAAACATTTTCGCCGCTGCAATTCCAACTCGCAGTCCTGTAAATGGTCCAGGCCCAATTCCAACGGCAACAGCTGTGATGTCAGACGGCTTCACCTTCGCAGCTTCTAGTGCTTTGGCAATCTGGATACCGATTTGTTCGGCGTGCTGCATCGTGTTTGCCTCGTATAGGTCAACTGCAACTTTTCCGTCAACCAATACCGAAACAGCCGTTCCAGCACTAGTGTCAATTGCAAGAAGCACGCTAGTCATTTAGTGCTCCCCGAAAAACTCAGCGACGTTGGCAAAGCGACCTTGGCCTTGAAGACTCAAAGTTCTAAGGTCCGTTTCTAAATCTCTTTCGATATCAATCGTGAGCAGTGATTCAGATAATCCTTCGGCAAAACCCTTGCCCCATTCGATGACTGAGATGCTTCTTGCGAAGTCGATGTCCAGATCGTCCAGTTCGGCGGGCGACGAAAGCCGGTAGGCATCGATGTGGTGGAAGGGGGTTCCTGATGCGGTCGGGTGGGTCCTGGCAATCAAAAAGGTCGGTGAAGAGACGTTTCCTTGCGCTTCCAAGCCCTCGCCAATCCCCCTGGTGAGTGTGGTTTTGCCTGCCCCCAAAGGACCATTTAGTGAAACTAGATCGCCTTCAATAAGTAGAGATCCCAGGCGCACTCCGAAGGTGTGCATCTGATCCTCGGTGGCAATTTCCAAAACTAGCGGCGCAGTTGCACCACTCACTTGAATACCCGCTTTGCCCGTCCGCCGATTCGAGTCACGATTTCATAGTTGATGGTTTCCGCTGCCAAAGCAAGTTCTTCTGCCGTTGGTTCACCCTTTGCGGCGTTTCCGAAAATGACAACCTCATCGCCGACGCTCACCGGGTCGTTGCCAACATCGAGGATAAATTGATCCATCGCGATACGGGCAAGAATTGGATAGCGCTTGCCGTTTAACAAAACGCTGGCTCGTCCAGTTGCAATTCTTGGCATACCTTCGCCATAACCAAATGGAACAAGAACCAGAGTGCTTGGGCTACTGGTTTTGTGTAGGTAGCCGTAACTAACTCCATGACCTGCAGGCACTTGCTTGACCGAAACCACTTCGGAACTAACCCGCATCGCTGGAATCAAACCAAAATCAGCTGCCTTGTGGTGTGGATTTGGATCCAGTCCGTAAAGCGCAATCCCAACTCTGACCATGTCAAGATGCGCCGCTTTCTGACCAAGAGTTGCAGCAGATGCTGCCAGGTGCCGAAGAGAAAACTTCGCACCCAAAGACTCAGCAAGTGCTACCGCTTCCTCAAAAACTTTGAGCTGATTGGCATCGTCTGCCTCACTTGTTCCAGAAAGGTGACTAAAGACTCCAACTAGTTCTACTAACCCCTCGTTCCTAAACTCAACAGCTTTCTTGACTACGGCTGGCCAATCACTGAGCGCCGCACCATTTCTGCCAAGACCGGTATCCACTTTGAGATGAACTTTGGCGGTTCCAGAAACTTTTTTCGCTGCCTGCGCTACCTTTTCTAAACCGGCAACGGTTGAAAGACCGATTTGGATGTTGTTCTTTATTGCCGACTCAAAGTCAGTATCCGACCCGTGCAGCCAGGCCAAAATCTCTGACTTTACCCCAGCCGCCCGAATCTGCTGAGCTTCCTCGAGGTCCGCCGTTGCCAGCATGTCGACGCCAATGGATTCCAGCTTTTTTGAGACCTCAATCATGCCGTGCCCAAAGGCGTCGGCTTTGACGATGGCCATTACTTTGGCGTCAGTTAGGGACTTTAGCTTTTTGTAATTCGAGGCAATTGCCTCGAGGTCGACTTCGATGGTTCTCAATTTTTGCCCTCGGCAATCACGTAGGCGATGGCCATCTGACCGTCATGACTCAAAGAAAGGTGAAGGTTTGAAACTCCTCTAGCTGAGACAGTCTGCTGACTTTCGCCAGTTAGCTCGAAGCTTGGCTTGCCAAAAGAGTCCTTGATTACTTCAACTTCTTGAAAAGAAAGCCCTTGGGCTTTTCCGATTGCCTTCATCAGAGCTTCTTTCGCAGCGAAGCGGGCGGCCAGCGAGTAGCTGTTCAGGTTTTTCTCAGCATCGGTGAAAAGGCGGTCCTTGAGCTTTGGGGTATTCGCGATCGCCGTTTCGAATCTGGCGACATCGACTAGGTCGACCCCGATTCCAACAATCATTACTCGACCGTGACCGACTTAGCCAAGTTCCTAGGCTGGTCAACATCGAGACCCTTGGCGTTAGCAAGCTCCATAGCAAATGCCTGCAGTGGAATAACGGTTAGCACAGGAGCCATCAACCAGTTGGTTTCGGGAACGTACCAAACGTTCTCGGCATACTTAGGAGCTTCGGTATCACCCTGTTCAGCAATTGCAATAACCGTTGCACCGCGCGCCTTGATCTCCTGAATGTTTGAGATAACTTTCGGGTGCAGCGGGTCGGCAGGCGAAGGCAAAATCACAATCACCGGTTGACCCTGCTCAATCAATGCAATCGGTCCGTGCTTTAGTTCTCCGGCTGCAAACCCTTCGGCGTGGATGTATGCAAGTTCCTTGAGCTTTAGGGCACCTTCCATCGCAACCGGGAATCCGACGTTTCTTCCAAGGAACAAAACTGTTCTGGCATCTGCCATCTTCTTGGCAAGGGCTGAGACTTGATCCAATGTTGCAAGCACTTCGGTGACCTTGGCAGGAAGCTTTAGTAGCTCTTTGCCAAGATCTGAAAGCTCTTTGGCAGTTAGCGACTTACGCCCAGTTGCCAAGAACAAAGCCAGCAAATAAACGGCCGTCATCTGAGCGGTCAGCGCCTTGGTGGAAGCAACCGCCACCTCGGGACCTGCGTGGGTGTAAACAACGGCGTCTGATTCTCTGGCCAAGGTGGCTCCCTGGGTGTTGCAAATTGCCAATACCTTGGCGCCTTGCTCCTTGGCGTAGCGAGTTGCCATCAGGGTGTCCATGGTCTCACCGGATTGGCTGATTGCGACAATCAAAGTATTCGGGGTAAGGATTGGGTCGCGGTATCTGAACTCGTGAGCTAGCTCAACCGAAACAGGAATCTTTGCCCACTTCTCGATTGCGTATTTTGCAATCTCGCCAGCGTAGCTGGCTGTTCCACAGGCAACGACGATAATGCGATCGATTGCCATTAGGTTTTTGGCATCAAGGCCGTCAACTTCTTGAAGCTTGACTAGACCATCGGAATTGATGCGACCCATCAAGGTGTCGGCAACTGATTGCGGCTGGTCGGAAATTTCCTTGGCCATGAATGATGGCCAACCACCCTTAGA
>JACCDZ011294428.1_pt1 | contig 10139 bp, 10 predicted proteins | sample 7449551 | NCBI WGS metagenome assembly JACCDZ01 (sample SAMN15323452, study PRJNA562643) | freshwater metagenome | isolation source: river surface water | place: USA:Blue River Watershed | collected 2017-08-18
CGATCGCACTTCCAATATCTTTCAAGTCCTGAAATTTATCAGGGGAGAAGGCGATTTGTGCTGACCCATCACTAAAAACGCTAAGATTGGGATAGGACAAATTTAAGTCGTCTTCGTTCTCAGTGATCGCTGCGATCGCAGAAAACGAAATAAAATGTCGGATGAGGTTAGTGAAGTTAGTAGTTTGTTGTTGCATTTTTTTCAGGAGGGGGTACAAAGACCCCCTTTTTGTTTTGGTTTACGCAGATTTTTTAGGAATAGGGTATTCCTGAATCAAGATTTCGGGAGGGATTTCCTTGTCCCCGTGAGAAGACTTGATTTTGATTGGACGGTTCTGTTGATCGACAACATTTTTGCCAAGTTGCTTCACGAAAACCTTAATATCTTGATTTTTGCAGAGTTCGGCTAAACTTGCTATTTGGTTTACAAAAGTTTGTCGAGCGTTGGCTCCCGATTCGCCGCCGATCACCGCCCAATCAATAGAATAGGGCAAGTTGGTAATTTCGCCAAGTAGCGGTTCAAAACTAACCCAATGTACAGCAGCTTCACATTCTAATAATTTCGGAATCCGTAGATCTGCATAATGTTGGTTCTCCGCCGTGACCCCAAGTTCAATATTCGGAATCGGCCAGATTAAATTCTGGCTTTGCTCCTCAGCGTGTTGTTGGTTCCGATTCAACCAATCTTCCAGAAGTAATCGCTGAATTTCTCGTTTGATTTTTTCCTGGGGATTTGACTTGAAAAATTCAACCAACCGATCTTCCCGTTTGGTTAGGAACTGGAACGTGATGTTTTTAGCGATCGCTGCGATCGCAAAGACTTTAATCAACCAACTATCAGGAACCCAGTCCCCAAACAAGTCCGTCATCGAACACATAAAGACTCGTTTGCTGGCTCGACTGTTGGCTAACAACATTAAATCTCGTTCGTCCAAAACTAGAAGTCGTAAATTAGGGATTTCTTCTAGGATTGTCGAGAAATATTTGACATCGGTATCGTCCTCGGCAACTGCTATTACAGTTACCAAAGGAATTTCTCTAACCTTGTTTAGAAATTTTTCAAAGATTGACTTTGTATAAGCAGAGAGGAAAAGGTGGGTGTTCACAAAAACAGTAATTTTTTGGTTCCCCACCTGAAGGAATTCCGGTAAGGTTTTTATGACAAACCCTTGTTGATAATCCAGTCCACTTTTCCAAAAGAATCGACTATTGAGATTAGCGTCTTCTGCATAGCAGTTTAAGCAAGCTGGCGATCGCTTAACACAAATATGTCCCCCATTTTGCTTTTTCCCATCCACAAATTTTAGAAAATGGATTGGGTTAGCCGTATCATCTGTCCATTGAATTTTAGTTGTCATGATGCTTGCCCTCTTCGCATATATCGTCTTAATTCTGCCCGTTCTCTACGCTCGTTAATTTCGTTCCATTTAGGATTTATAGTCAGTCTGTATTTTTCCTTGGATTTGACAACCAAAATCTTTTCATCTCCCTCCAGGTAGCCAAGAATCGTTTGTATTTTGTCCGTTTCGAGGGTCACTCCTTGATCTCTCAAAAACTCAATGATTGTATCTACTGGTTGAGGATTATCTTCACTTTCCAGAAAGCTAATAATCTTATTTTCAACAAAAGTTCTATGATTTTTGTTGTATCCCATTTTGACTCCTGTTAATTAAATTTCATTACCCCATGTATCCCACCCAAGTCGGTATTCACGGGCGAACAATTCAATGCGTTTGACTTTAGACTTGAATTCCTCACTCGGAATTAAGTCGATGAGTGGACTGGAATTTTTGTTGAGGTGATTTTCTAATTCAACCGCAACTCGTTCAAAAAAATCTTGGGCGATTTGCGGTTTTTCACTGTGTTTTTTGGTTCTAGGAGCAACAATAAGACTTGGTTGATCGGTGATTCCTAGTGTTGAAAACGCTGGAGCCTTGCCTTTGGTTGCTATCATGAGAAATTCATGGCAATTTCTACCCCAATGACCCGTCCCAATCTGGAGTTTTCCTTTTCCACTTATCTTGATCCAAGGGTAAAGATTTTTATAGTCAAAACCCCAAGCTTCTAAACAGTGAAATGCTACGTGAACATGATCCTTGGTTGTCCACAAAAATAGGTAACAGGGATTATCTGCGATTTCTTGAATCGGTAGATCCAAAATTGCTTGATTGTCCATGTTGCTATAAGGAGTCATCCCTCGGTGGGTTTTGTCAGATTCTCTTAGGTGATATTGCCAGGGGGGATCGGCAACAATGATGTTGTATTTTTGTGTGGACGGAAATTCGGGTGCTGTTGATGCGATCGCATTTTTTAATTCAATCCGATCTTCTAACTTGTGTTGCGATTTACTTAAAACCATTAGATGTACCCCCAAGATTTTCTGTTAATAATGTGACTTATAGTGGAGTTACTCACCCCATATTCTTTAGCCAGTGTTTTTTGCTTTTCTTGATTTTTAACAAAACGTTCTCTAATTTCAAGAACCTGATGAACCGATAACTTCGTTCCATAAGTTCCGCTATACAACTTGTCTATTGTGTTTTCCTGTGGGGTTCCCCATCTTAAATTAGAAATAGAGTTGTTCATTTTATCTCCATCTAAATGCCTAACTTGGTGTTTTGGAGATGGCTTATTCCCGTAATATGTTATTAATACCAATGTATGCACATAGACGGTTTTTCTTTTGTTGTTGACAAATAAATCGACAATTAAGTATCTATGTTGTGGGTATTTATTTCTTGCTCGAAGTCTAGGTCTAATTTCCTTTCCTTTTTTGTTAAAAACCTTACCTTCGGTCGATGCAAAGTACCCGTCAAAACCTGGTATTGGTTTAACAACAGAAATGTCTTCCATTTTTAGTAACTCCTAATTTTTAGGTAATAAAGATCCGAGAATACAGTTAACTATTGAACCGTTTACTGTTTCTACTTGAGCCATTCCCCCTTTAATAGACTTGATCACACCTATTCCTTTGTATTCTTGTTCGGGGAATTCTAGTACCAAGACTTCCTGATTTTCTTTGTAAAAACCAGATGAGTTTAGTAAATCTTGCGACACAACCTTCAATGCTTTTATCGCAGAGAATAAATTATTTTCTGTTTCAGCAAGACCTTGATTTGCCTCGTCTTTGCGTTGAATTTGCTCTTGCAACTGTTTGATTTCATACTCCAATGCAGCTATTTTTTTCTCTGCATTTGGATCGAGATCAATCTCAACTGGTGGCAGATTTTCTTTCTTTTTCAGTTCTGCGATTTTGGCTTCAAGGCGTTTAATTTTGTTATCGAATTTAGTTTGACCTACCATTCTGGCGATCGCTATCTCACCAGAATTAATCTGTTGTTTTTGGATACAGATTTCATGGCTTGCTAACTGACCGTCTTGTTTCCGCAAAGCACTAACTTCTAAATAGGTATCCCGAATATCAATAATTTTTGCTGGATAACCTGCTTTTCCGATTGTGACAACAACGTTATCTCCTTTTTGACAATCACTGATGGATGTCACCGACTGATATTCAGGGCAGTATGTTTTAGATTCTTCTGCCACCGGAGTATTAGCAAGTTGTTCTTTGAGTGTAAGATTCTCGGTTTCTAGTTCTACAACCGCTTCTTCTGCTTTTTGATAATTTTCGCTTAGTTTTGCGATCGCATCTTCTTTCTGTTGTAGTTCTAATTCTAGCGATCGCTTCACTTCGATTAATTCAGTGGAATCTTCTAAGCCCTCTAGTTTTTCTTGAAGTTCTCGATTTTTCTCTTGTAGTTCACTCAGTAGTTCAGAGCCTTCTAATTGCATAGGCTTGAGAAGTTTGTCAATCACCTGGTCGGGAAGTTTAGATTTCTCAATTAATTTCCAGGGGATTAGAATTTTTTCCGTTGGGTTGTCAAGAAGAGTGACTTCTCCAAGTTTTTCATTTTCTTCATTGAACTGCTGACCCGTTAAGATTCCCTGTTTATTGCAGTACACACCCCGTTGGCAAATCACTACGAATTCAGACGTTTTCGGTTCGGGGAGGATTTTTAGCTTGCGACCCTCAACTAATACTGTCTCCTCTTTTCCGTCCGGTTGCACTTCTAGGATAATATCACCACAGTCTTCTTCTGTATCGATAACATATCCTTTTGCTAAAGGGCGTTTATCAGTATCATCGGGATTTGCTTTGTCAACCCACGCTACTCGATGGGTTTCTTTCCACTCAGGGGGTTTTGTGGCTAGGGCAATATCTTTGGCTTTAATCGCCTCTTCTCCGTCAATAAGGGAACTTAAATAGGTAATCCCCTTGTCCGACAAGAGGTGAGCTTTATTGGCAAGTGCCTCAGCCGTCTTGAATCCATTCAAATCTGCAACCGAATCTACTAGATTGGCGATTATATCAAACCGCCCCTCGTTTTCGTTTGATGTTTCTCTGTAAAGAATTCTGGCTTGTTCCGCAATTTTTTTAAAAGGGGTGTAATCTTTAGTGATTTCCTTGTAAGCCTTGATATGACTCAGTTCATCCTCTTCATGGATGGCTTTATGGAATTTTCTACCTGTATTTCTGAGTAGTTTCAGGTACTCGTTTAAGATATCTGATAAGCCTGTCTTAAGGTCGTCAAATGCTTCTCTGACCAATTCCTCATCAATTTTGAAATAATTTTCAATATCAACATCAGGGATGGCTTTCAGGTTAGGGGTTGACAAAGGTGTTAGTTGTGCTACCATAGTCTTAGTTTTGATAGTAATCCGAAAGGGTTATTAATTTGGTAGTTGTGGCTGGTTCCTGTGGGGGAACCAGCCTTTTAGCTTTTTAACCACCGTAAATAAACCATACGGCAGAATGTCATACTTGTCAAGTGGTTTAACGGGTATTTAATACTTCCGGTTTTTCTCTGTTTTTATAAAAAAAATGCAATTAATATCGTATGATCAAGACAATCTATGTATAGGTGTAGCTAGGTAAAAACAATGGGGTACAGGAAAAGTAGCGAGAATCTAAACAGTATCTTGGACGAAATTGCGAGAATGTACGGAGAAACTGGTGCAAGTGGATACACAAAGAAAGCCAGCGATCGCAAACTAGCTCCAATACTAAGAACGAGTAGTGAAGGTATCAGGCTTTGGAGGAATGGTGAATCACGTCCCTCTGTTGCTTCAGAAGACGCAATTGCTGAAGCACTGGGATGGCCCCGATATCGATTGGTTGCCTTTTTGGAGGACGTAGATCCAATCGATCTAATTTGTTGGGGGGTTTATCTTTTAAGAAAAAAAGAATTAAATAGTAGAGATGAAATCTTGGAAGACAATAAATACAAGCAAATAGAAAGGTTGCAGCAAGCGATGATGCTACTTTCTTCTACGGATTTGGCTATTAAAAAACAATTGGGTGAAAATCGAATAAACATGATTAATTTGTCGGAAAAACAAGCCAATAAATTAAGTCGATTGATCATATTTTTAGAATCCAAGGAGGCTTCTGGATATGATTTTTTTGGCAGTCTTGATATTGCCGAAACAGAGAAAGAAAGATTGCACATGGTTATCCATTTTTGCCAGGTTGAGCGACCTATCCCTAGAGAGACTTTGGATATCCTATCTAGTAAGCTTCCTGTCGTTTCTGAATGGAATCCGATCAAGGTCAGAAACGTATTTTATAAAGACTGGAGCCAACTTCAAGAATCTCTTGATAATGGAACTCGGAGCTTGAATTAAACTTGAATTTCTCCTATGATGCCCCTGATAAAAAAAAAGAATTTAAAAAACCGAGAACAATATTACCTTGACCCCGTAAATGATTCTTTCTTCCGTTTCAACCCTTATTGCAGGATTATGTATGATCTGAATTGCACTTTCATTGATCATTAAACCGTACCTCTTTTTAAATTCACGATTATGATAAACAATGTTATCATTCAAGATCACCCCTGAAGGGTACGGTTTCTGGTTTGTCATCTCTGATGCGATCAGTAAAACTGATCTTTCTGGTTGGGTGTTTGAAATTGCACACCTCGCTTTTTGAAAAAAAATAGATGAGGGTTCTTTCTCCCATTCCTGGTTGTTGGTTGGCATATTATTTTAATGATTGAATTCAAAAAACACTTGCATTTTTTAGTTTAGCTTATAATAGGCATCTATAGTATTTATTTATTGGGATCAATATTAAAGAGGTTATTTACATGGGAAAAATGATTAACAAAGAATTGGATGTCAAACACAAATATGCTCTTTTAGTTAAAATACTGCGTTCATTTTTGAGTCAGAAAGAAATTGTTGGTGTTATTAAGAAGGTTAATAGAAAGGCAACCGTTCATCAATCAACGATTTCTTCGTGGGAGAGGGGCTGTGTAAATTTTAACACGCAGTATTTAGCGGTTGATGCTATAGGAAAAATCTTAGGGTGTTCTTCTTTGAACGATTTTAAGAAAATGTTACAGTCGGAGGATTATGATCTATTGATCAATAATTATACAGCATCATACTGGGGGCTTAGAATCAAAAGCTATCTTTTACAACAAAACGAAAAGAAAGAGCTTCTGCATCAGTTGACAACCTTTAGTACGGAATTATTTTCTCAAGGTAGTATTGGGGTGGTTAAGCCAATGGGGGAAGCCGCTACTTCTCGGTTTTCTCGGTTTCTACGTCATCTACGAGGGAGTTTTTCGCAGTTGGCATTTTCGGATTGGGTCAATTCATTTCATGATTTGGGAATAGAGATTTCTCAAGAATGGGTGTCAGCTAGAGAAAAGGGCAAAAAAAGTTACCACCCACTCCCTGTTCGCGTATTTGAAACTTTTCCTGTTTTGATCGGTGTTACCCATGAAGAATTTCTCGCTTATTTAGATGGCAACGATTCTGATGGTATTGTTCGTTTTTTTAACAGAAGCCCCGTCTGTAATCAACTGTGCTTATTGGGAAAGTCATTGTCTGCGAATGAGCGAGAGAATATTCAATCTTTTTTAGTAGAATTAATTAAGAAAGAGCAGGAAAAAGTGTTGACTCCTCTTCAGGAGTTGCTTCAGCTATATCTAAGAGATACAGGTAAAACCTGGAACGACCTTCTACTCCTTGTCGAACCCTATGGTTTGTCGAAACAAGATATTTTAGAAATCCAGAATGGTCGTCCTATTCCTTATGAGAAAACTAGGTTTTTGTGGGCTGCGATCGCAGCCCCTAATGGAACCACTTATTTCAAAAGAGAAGTATGGAACCGTGCTGTGGAAGAAACTCTCAACGATTTTGCAGCTTAAAAATGGATACTAATCAACTTAAACAATTGATTGATCGGTTTGATCAAGAAACGGAGCTAGAAACAAAGATGTGCCTAGCTAATGCAATGATCGATGTCATTAAGAAGGATATTTGGAGATTGGCAAGAGAAATGCGATCGCACCCTCCAAAACCCCAGAAACCCAAGTGGTTAGTGCTTCACAGAAATATCCCGTAGATACGGAAGATTTTTTGATTTGTAAAATTTAGGGGTTTAAAATGTTAACTGAAAACGAAATACTGGAAATTTTAGAAGATAATCTATTTTCTTGTTTAAGATATTTGATTTCAAGAGCTTTAGAGGACAAGAAAGATATCATTTCTGTATATAGTAATGATATGAGAACACGCTTTTATTAGGGGCGAATTGACGCATTCTTGCTTGTGTTGAGCAATGACGAATCAGAGCGAGAACGTATCAGAAAAGAAGGGTTTGCTAAAGCTTTTGAAAAACTCAGGGAACTCGATCTTCTTGATGACTTAACTCCTGAACAGGTTAATAAGATCATTGATTCTATAGGGGTTTGGACTAGACGATCGTATTAATTAATGGTAAAATTTTGAATGTGATTAAAGTTAAACAAGAGGGAAAAATATGATTCTCAAAATATCTGTTTCTGAGCGTGGCGAAGGTATTAAGCTTGAAAAAAGACAAACAATTTTCGCTAATGTAATAGCAGTACAGGTTCTTGAAAATGGAGAGAAAACCTATTTTCTTAAAGGGAAAGATTTATTAAGAAGTGACCATTGGTTGAGTACAAGTAACTTTTTGTTAAATAAAAAACAATCAAGATTTGTTTTAAAATTTGATTGTTCGTTTGAAGAAACGGCAGGTGATGAAGTTGAAATCATCTCCATTGGTCAAGGAATTGTTGTGGACGTTGTGGAAGTTGACAACTTCCCTTCGCTATAAGAATTGTGTTATCCTCAAGAGGATAATATATTTAACATTTGATTTTTTAAACCCCCAACTCAGGGAAATCTACTGAATTGGGGGTTTTTCTATGTCTCTTGAATTGCAATGTTACATTTTAATGTTTCAAGCGCGATCGCTAACTCTACAACGTCTACTCCAGGCGGAGCAAATTAAAGAATACGATGCTGAATGGTTGGACAACAACCAAACTATCAACCGTGACCAAGGTGGTAGGTTTGCGAAAAAGATTGATAATCTGGAAAACTACAAAATTGACCCTGACAAGGCATTAAAGGAATTTGAGGTTGTCGTAGATCAAATGGAGCAAGCCTTAAAAGTCTTGCCCCAGGAAGATCGGGAACGATTGAAAAGCTATTTGCTGTCCCCGGAAAATCAACGGGTAGTGGGAGACGTTTCAACTTACCTGCGACGCAACTATCCTCCTGAGTTTTATCGGGAATATGCCGGGACTGTTGAACGACTCAAAACCGATTTGGCTGATGTCTCAAATTTTGGAACCCTGAAAACTCGAATTAAGGATTTAGGGAAATTAGCGATCGCGCCTGGGGAACGAAAAAACACAGCTATTATTGGTGGGATTGTTGGTTGGTCGGTTGCAATTGCTTCTTACCACGCAGCTTATGCTATTGGTCTTAGCAAGACTATTGCTATTGGTCAACCTGGTATAGTTGCAACGCCCACTGGTCTTCATATTAAGAATTTTTTATCTCCCTTGATTTATTCGGTGGCGGGGGTAGCGGGAGGTTCTGCTTTAATTGCTGCGTATTTTTTGGGGGCAGGTTACATTGTATTGTCTAATGCAATAAGTGGACTAGACGATAAGCACTTCAAGACTCTAATCGATCCAGTCCTAGAGCAAGCTGCTAAAAACTATGATCCTTCTATTCCCCGTAATCCTAACCCGTCTATTCCCAAATTAGATCCTCTGACTAAATTAGGAGATATTGTCGCTCAGATCCAGAGATCGGCAACCGCAATTTTGGGTTCGATACAGAAATCTTCAGACATTACTAGGGAAGTTGCCTCAAACTTAATCCTTGATCCAAAGTTTCGGGAACGGGCGGGATTGGTTGCCGGGATGAGTTTGTCAAATGCAATCAAAACTGTAGCTGAGTACGCTAAGGTCAATCCTGAATTTATTGCAAAATTTGACCAATTCAATGAGCGCTGTCTTGGCCACTTAGCTGAACAATACAGTGATACCGAACTCGCTGAATTTCTAAGGCCCGACCCAATCCCCGATAATATCCCGTTCGAGAAACGCCTGGAATTGCAAGCTGCTCAATTTCAAGGGTGTAAGGAATTTTTGGAATTGCCTCGTACTGAGGAAGAAAAAATTGCGATCGCTAAAAAGGCAGAAAATTTAGCTGCATTCCTGAAAACCGGGGTTGGTGTAATTACCAGTGCAGCATTAGCGATCGCACCTGAAGTATTGTTTGGGATTTTTCTTACCGGGGGGACAGTTCCGAGTATCACGGCTTTATTGATGTCCTTTATCGCAAGTAGTGGTGTATCCTTCGCAACCCACAAAACTCTGGATTTGTTTCACCTAAAAGACGATTCAATGATTCGCCATGTTATTCAAGGGGTTGTAGATATTGGTTCAGCACTAGCATTCTCTACTGTGGCATTCGCGTTTGATTCTGTTGTTGTTAAGCCTTTTGTAAAAGCTAGAACAATTTTAATCAATCATCAGTTAAGGGACGCACGGATTAGAAATTTACCCGAAAGTAGTAGAAAAGTCTTTATAGATAGTTTAACCCATGTATTTAAAAGTGAAGAATATTATCGGTTTCAAGTCAGAGCAACTGGAGTTGATGTTAAATTGATTGATGATGCGATCGCTAACAGTAAAAAAATACTTGATAAATCCAGGTTAGCAATTCGAGTTCCCGATGAAGATGTGTTAGATAAGATTTTGGGCGATCGCTTTATGTCAACCTTTGAAAATAAAGCTCGAAATA
>JACCDZ010007613.1_pt1 | contig 10134 bp, 11 predicted proteins | sample 7449551 | NCBI WGS metagenome assembly JACCDZ01 (sample SAMN15323452, study PRJNA562643) | freshwater metagenome | isolation source: river surface water | place: USA:Blue River Watershed | collected 2017-08-18
CCGAGAGCTGTCATGTCTGTTCGTCCGATTCGCATAGCAACCCGCAAAAGTGCCCTGGCCCTGTGGCAGGCCGAGTTCGTCAAGGCCGCGCTGGAGCAGGCCCATCCGGGCATTCAGGTCAGTCTGGTGCCGATGGTCAGTCGCGGCGACAAGCTGCTGGATGCCCCTCTGGCGAAGATTGGCGGCAAGGGGCTGTTCGTCAAGGAGCTGGAAACCGCCCTGCTGGAAAATGCAGCGGACATCGCCGTGCACTCGATGAAGGATGTGCCGATGGACTTTCCCGAAGGCCTGGGCCTGTTCTGCATCTGTGAACGTGAAGACCCGCGCGATGCCTTCGTGTCCAACAGCTTTGCCAGTCTTGAACAGCTGCCGCCCGGCAGTGTGGTGGGCACCTCCAGCTTGCGCCGTCAGGCACAATTGCTGGCGCGTCGTCCGGATCTGAAAATCCAGTTCCTGCGTGGCAACGTCAACACCCGTCTGGCCAAGCTCGATGCCGGTGAGTACGACGCGATTATTCTGGCGGCCGCCGGTTTGATCCGCCTGGGTTTTGCCGCACGGATCCGCTCCTCACTGAGTACCGAGGACAGCCTGCCAGCCGGCGGACAGGGCGCGGTGGGGATTGAGTGCCGCAGTGCGGACGCCGACATCCATGCCTTGCTGGCCCCCTTGCACCATCGCGCTACGGCGCTGCGGGTAACGGCTGAACGGGCTTTGAACAAGCACCTCAATGGTGGTTGTCAGGTGCCCATCGCCTGTTATGCCGTCCTCGAAGGGGAGCAGTTGTGGTTGCGCGGACTGGTCGGCCAGCCTGATGGCGGCCGCTTGTTGCGTGCCGAGCAGCGGGCGCCGGCGACTGTCGCTGAACGCCTGGGCGTCGAGGTGGCTGAGGCCCTCCTGCAGCAGGGCGCGGCGGATATCCTGCGGGCGGTGTATGGCGAGGCCGGTCATCCATGAGTGACTGGCGCCTGCTGCTGACGCGTCCGGCCGAGGAATCACAAATCCTCGCCGCGACGCTGGCAGCGCATGGCGTGTTTTCCAGCAGCCTGCCGTTGCTGGCCATCGAGCCCTTGGCTGCAACGCCTGAACAACGCGCCGTGTTGCAGCAGCTGCAGCACTATACGGCGGTCATTGTGGTCAGCAAGCCGGCGGCGCGCCTGCTCTGCCAGCGCCTGCCGCAGGGCTGGTCGCAGCCCGCCGCCCAGCAATGGCTGGCGGTGGGTGCTGCGACGGCTCAGGTACTCGGCGCGCGTGTCGCGAATGTCAGCTGGCCGGAGACCGGCGAAGACAGCGAAGGGCTGCTGCAACTCCCGTCGTTGCTGGAGGCCCTGCAGATTGCGCAGCCGCGGGTGCTGATCGTCAAAGGTGAGGGTGGCCGCGAGTTGCTTGCGCAGCACTTGCGCACACGGGGGGTCAGCGTTGACTATCTTTCTCTTTATCAGCGCACCCTGCCGCATTACACGGCGGGTGCTGTGCTGGCGCGGGTACGTGACGAACAACTCAATGGCCTGCTGATCAGCAGTGGTCAGGGGCTGGAGCATCTGTTGAAGCTGGCGGCGGACGATTGGTCGCAGCTGGCGCGTTTGACGCTGTTCGTGCCGAGTGCGCGGGTGGCGGCACTGGCCCGAGCCGCCGGTGCGCAATGTGTTGTCGATTGCCATGGTGCCAGCGCCATGGCCCTGCTGGCCGCTCTGGACGCAGATACCGTCCCGGCGCAATGAAGCGAAAAAGGATAAGACTGTGAGCCAAACCATCAGCCCTGTTGAACCGCCTGTTGCCCCGCTGCCAGAACCTGCTGCGCAAGCCGCCAAAACTCCGGCCCGTCGCGGTGGCGGCTTGGCGATTGTGGCCTTGCTGGTGGCGCTGCTGGGCGCCGGCGTCGCCGCGTGGGGCGTGTGGCAACAGCAGCAGCTGGCGCTCAGCGCCACGGTGCAGGCACAGCAGGAGGCGTTGCGCCTGCAGTTGAGCGAGCTTGGCTCGGCTCATCAGCGTCTGCAGGAGCAAATGACCAGCTTTGCCCCGGTGGCTGAACTGGCCGCTCAGCAGAGATTGCTCGCCCAGTTGCAGGGCGAGCAGCAGACCCTCAATCAGCGTGTCTCGGCAGTACTGGGAGCCAGCCGGCAGGGCTGGCGGCTGGCGGAAGCTGAGCACCTGCTGCGGCTGGCCAGCTTGCGGCTGGTGGCCTTGCAGGATATCAACAGTGCGCTGGTGCTGGTGCAGGGAGCCAACAGCATTCTGCGTGAACAGGATGATCCGGATGCCTTTGCCAGCCGCGAACAGATCGCCAACCTGTTGCAGGCCTTGCGCAGTGTTGAACAGCCCGATCGCAGCGGCCTGTACTTGCAGCTGGCGGCATTGCGCGAGCAGGTTGCCACCCTGCAACCGTTGACGCCGGTCTTCGCCAGTCAGGCCCCGCAGTTCGATTCCTCGGCGGCCGACGGCGATGGCAGCAGCACATTTGCCCGTTGGCGCGAGCAGTTGTCGCGCTATTTCCGTATCCAGTTTCATGCCGATCAGGATGTGCGTCCGCTGCTCGCCGGCGAGCAGCTGGATCAGGTGCGTCTGGCCCTGAGCCTGGCGCTGGAACAAGCCCAGTGGGCTGCCTTGAACGGGGACAGCAAGGTCTTCCCGGTGGCGTTGGAGCAGGCCGCCGCGATCCTCAAGTCGACTTTTCAGCAGGATAACGCCCAGGCTCGCGCCATGCTGAAGGCCATCGAACAGCTGGCCAGTCAGCCGGTTTCGATCAGCGTGCCGGACATGCAGCCGGCGCTTTCTGCCCTGCAGGCCTACATCACACGCCGCCAGCAAGCCGAAGAACAGCCCGCTGCCTCGCCTGCAGGTGAACAGCCATGAACCGGTTGGCGTTACTGATTCTGCTGGTGGTGGCAGCGGCAGCCGCGCTCGGCATGGCCATCGCGCAGGATGCGGGATACGTGCTGCTGGCCTATGAAGGGTTTCGCTTCGAGTCGAGCTTGTGGGCCACGCTGGGCCTGATTGCTGTGGTGTGGGCCGTATTCTTCGGGCTGCGCTTGCTGCTGGGTTTGTTGCTCAACTCGGTCGGGCTGGTCAATCCGTGGTCGGGCCGCAACCGCAGCCGGCGGGTGCGCTTGTCTGCCGAACAGGGTTTTCTCGACTTGCAGGAAGGCCGCTGGGCGCGCGCGCAAAGACATCTGCGGCGGGCCGCGGAGGGCTCCGAACAGCCGCTGATGTATTTCCTGGGGGCGGCCAGAGCTGCGCAGCAATTGGGTCAGTCGGAAGAAGCCGATGTGTTGCTCGAAAGGGCCCTGGACAGCCAGCCCAAAGCTGAACTGGCCGTAGCCTTGGCGCATGCCGAGTTGCAAACCGCCAGAGGCGACGTTGCCGGCGCTCTGGAGACCCTGCAAGCGATGCGCCAGCGGTTTCCCGGACATCATCAGGTCCTGCGCGAGCTTGCCCAGCTGCAGCGTGACCGGCGTGATGCTTCGGCGCTGCTTGATCTGCTGCCGCCATTGCGCAAGAGCAAGGCACTGTCCGCCGCCGCGCTGGCCGAACTGGAGCTGCAGGTCTGGCAGTGGCGTCTGCAGGATGCCGCGCAGGACGGCATTACGCAGTTGGCCAACGCCTGGCAACAGGTGTCAGCCAGCCTGCGTCAGCAACCGGAACTGCTGCGGGTGTATGGCGAACAGCTGCACCGGCTGGGCGCTGATGGGGAAGCCGAGACGTTGTTGCGCAAAGCCATCAAGCTCAATTACGACGTCAGTCTGGTGCGGCTTTACGGCCTGCTGCGGGGAGAGCAGCCGCTGAAACAGCTGCAAGCAGCGGAAGCTTGGCTGACGCAACAGCCCAAAGATCCGGTGTTGCTCCTGTGTCTGGGGCGGCTTTGCCTGCGTTGCGAATTGTGGGGCAAGGCGCGGGATTATTTCGAGGCCAGTCTGATCTTGCAGGCCGATGCCGAAACCTGTGCCGAACTGGCCCGCCTGCTGGCGCGGCTGGGTGACGTCGGGCGCAGCAATCAATTGTTGCAACAAGGCCTTGAATTGCTCGGCCACACCTTGCCGGCATTGCCGCAGCCTTCTGCTGTGACAAACGCAGGATAGAAAAACCGCTCCTTTGACCGGTTTTAGCGCGGCTTTGATCTGGCGTGCCGCGCGGTAACCTTGAAAGCCGCGGGCGCTTTACTTACCGTAGCGGGCCTGAGGTATTTATCGCCCCCATTTCCGGAGTCAGCATGGCATTTTTCAGTTCACGTCGATTGTTTCTGCTGGCGTTTGTCGGCTGTGTGTTGATCATGCTCGGCGCGCTCTATCTTGAGCATGTGGTGGGTCTGGAGCCCTGTCCGTTGTGCATCGTGCAGCGGATTTGCGTGATGCTGTTTGCCGCAGTTTGCCTGCTGGCCGCGTTGCAAGGCCCCGGTAAAACCGGTCAGCGGGCCTATGCCCTGTTATTGCTGCTGATCGCGGCGGCCGGTGGTGGAACGGCGGCGCGTCAGGTCTGGTTGCAGTCGATGCCGGCTGAGCAGTTGCCGGCCTGTATCCCGCCATTGGACTACCTGATGGATTCCCTGCCCTTTCAGGACGTGGTACGTCTGGTGCTGCATGGCAGTGCCGATTGTGCCGAAGTCAGCTGGACGCTGTTTACCCTGAGCATTGCCGAATGGAGCCTGCTGGCTTTTGCCGGCATGCTGGCTTTCAGTATTCTGCAGTTGCTGCGCCGCGCCTGATCATTGCCGGCCCTGCCGGTTGATTCGCCGAGGAGACCTGCCATGCGTATGTTGTGTCTGGGATTACTCTGCTGGCTGCTTGCCGGTTGTGCACAGCATGCGGTTGATCAGTATGTCCAGGAGCAACCGGCCCTCGATCTGCCAGCCTACTTCAACGGTGAGATGCAAGCCTGGGGCATGTTCCAGAACCGTTCCGGTGAAGTGCTCAAGCGCTTTCACGTGGCGCTTACCGGCAGCTGGCAGGGTGACGTCGGCACGCTGGATGAGCGCTTCACGTACAGCGATGGCACTACCGAACGGCGGGTCTGGACCCTGCGCCGTCAGCCCGATGGCAGCTGGCGCGGCACGGCCGCCGATGTGCTGGGCGAAGCGGTGGGAGAGGTCTCCGGCAATGCCCTGCACTGGCGTTACCAGTTGCTGCTCAAGGTTGATGGCAGCACCTATGTGGTGGACTTCGACGACTGGATGTTCCTGCTTGATCAGCGCGTGATGCTCAACCGCGCGCGCATGTCCAAGTGGGGTGTCGATCTGGGTGAAGTGACGTTGAGCTTCTACAAGCCAGCGGATTAAACACCTGTATGAAAGTTTCTGGCGGCCCTGCCTTGTGGCCGCCGGGGTGGCGGAATACTCTGTTTTCGCGCGTTATTGGCTGCAAGTTCGCCGACAACGCCTTCCCAAGCGACATCTTATGAGGCATCTTGAGCCTTGAGGATCGCCGATAAAATCAAGATAACAAGGGAAGCGAAAGCATCATGTTAGAGAGCTGCCAGAATGCCCAGGAACGCTGGGGTGGACTGCACCTGATGATTGACCGCTGGCTCCAGGAGCGGCAACAACTGGTCCGCGCCTTCAAAGCCCTGAACGCCGACAAGCATGCGCCCGCGGCCAACGCCAATGATCTGCAAGGCTTCTGTGAAGTGCTGGTCGACTACGTGTCGGCAGGGCATTTCGAAATCTACGAACAGCTTATGCAGGAGGCGAGAGCCTTCGGTGACAAGCGCGGGCTGGATCTGGCCAAGCAGATTTACCCTCGTATCGAGGCCATCACCCAGGCGGCTTTGGCATTCAACGATCATTGCGATAACGGTGATGCACGTGACAGCCAGTCACTGCATGCCGAGCTTGAGCAGTTGGGCGGTTTGTTGCAGGAGCGCTTCGAGCTGGAAGACTGCCTGATCGAAGTCCTGCACAACGCGCATCAGCAAGCACCGGCTCAACCCGCCTGAAATAGCCGGCCAAGGCACCCGGACTTTGGCCTTCGCGGGGCAGTCAGTCGTGCAGGTTTCACCCCTCCTGGCGTCGTTGATTATGACAGGCAGATGAACATGTAGCGGGGCCGCGTTTGAAATGCGACCTGCTTCTGGTCTGCACGACTGGAGGGGGCTACCATAGGGGAAACCCATCCGCCAGGAGGCGTGTCATGCCGTCAAAGAAGAAGTCACATCCCACTCCGCTGCATTTCCTGCAAGCCATGTCCGAGGACCTGGTAGCCAGTCTGGAAAGCGCTTGTGCTGAAGCCATGAGCAGGGCTGAATCGATTCTCGGCAAGCTGGAGAAAGAACGTGGTAAAGCGCAGGAAAAGCTCCACAAGAATCGTGTGAAGTTGCAGGACGCTGCCGCCGCCGGCAAAGCCAAGGCTCAGGCCAAGGCACGCAAGGGCGTAGCCGAAATGGAAGAAATGCTTGATTCGCTGAAGGACCGCCAGGCGCAAACGCTGCAATACATGGCTGATCTCAAGCGCGATGCGCAGGAAAGCATGAATCTGGCTCAGGGTGTGAGCAAGGTCCGTGAAGCAGTCAGCAAGGCGCTGATTACTCGCGAAACCAAGGCTGTCGCCGCCAAGGCTCCAGCGGCAAAACCGGCTGCCCGGGCCGCAGCAGCGAAAGCGCCAGCGGCAAAAGCCGCCGCCCGACCTGCAGCAAAACCGGTGGCGAAACCAGCTGCCAAGGCACCAGCCAAACCGGCTGCGGCGACTGCGGCCAAGCCTGCCGCCAAGCCGGCTGCAAAAGCACCGGCCAAGCCGGCAACGCCAGCGGCCAAACCGGCCGTCGCACGCAAGCCGGCGGTGCGCAAGCCAGCTGCCGCCAAACCGGCTGCACCGGCTGTAGCGCCCGCAGCACCGGCGGCCAAGCCAGCCGTTTAAGCCTCAGCAGCCGCGGTGCGCAGTGCTTCGAGTGCATCGCGGTTGTCTCTGCCGGCCATTGCGGCCAGTTTCCCCAGCCAGTCGTCCGGCGCCTCTTGCGGCCAGGTCTTGCAGTGCTGCTCCAATTGCAGCAGCAAAGATCGTTCGGCCTGAATCTCCAGTGATTTGATCTGCTCGCGCAGGCCCGCCAGTTGTTGATCCTGCAATGCGGCTTCTCGCCAGTTGATGCGCAGCTGGCGCAAGGGTTTGACTACCTCGTGTTGCCATGGGCGGGCGAGTGCCTGCAGTGCAGCACAACGTGGCTCGGTGCAGGTGACATTACGCTGTTCGAGCCAAAGAGCACTGAGCAGCAGGCAGACATCCGCGCCGCCCGCCTGCAAGTGCAGCAAGCATTTCTCCACGCCGGGGCGCCCGTAGAGGTTTTGTGCAAAATCCCACAGATCAGTCGACATGCTTTACTCCGGACGTTGCACCGATGAAAGCTGATAGACTCCGCCGCCGCAGCGCAGCAGCGAACCTTGCTTGTAACGGCTGCTGGTACCCTAATTCGCACGGCCCGCGGGGCCTGCAGCCTGCCTTGGACTGGATCCGATGATTCGACTGCAAAATCTTGTTCTCCAGCGTGGCCCGCAACGCCTGCTTGATGCTGCCGAGCTTACTCTGCATCCGGGTCAGAAGGCGGGATTGATTGGTGCCAATGGTGCCGGCAAGTCCAGTTTGTTTGCCTTGCTGCGCGGTGAGCTGAGTGCCGATGGTGGTGATTGCCTGATGCCGCCGGACTGGCGGATTGCCCATATGCAGCAGGAAGTCAGTGATCTGGAGCGCTTGGCGGCCGACTATGTGCTCGATGGCGACCAGCATCTGCGCGCTATCCAGCGCGAGCTGGCGATGGCCGAAGCCGCCCACGATGGTGCCGCCATCGCCCGCCTGCATGTCGATCTGGACAGCGCCGATGGCTACAGTGCCGATGCGCGGGCGCGCAAGCTGCTGGCGGGTCTGGGCTTCAGTAACGAACAGATGGACCGGCGGGTCGGCGATTTCTCCGGTGGCTGGCGCATGCGCCTGAATCTGGCGCAGGCGCTGATGTGCCCGTCGGACTTGCTGCTGCTTGACGAACCGACCAACCACCTCGACCTGGATGCGATTCTGTGGCTGGAAGACTGGCTGAAAAGCTATCCGGGAACCCTGCTGCTGATTTCCCATGACCGCGATTTTCTGGATGCCGTGGTCGACCATATCGTGCACCTAGAGCAACAGAAGCTGACGCTTTATCGCGGCGGTTATTCAGCCTTCGAACGCACCCGCGCCGAACGTCTGGCTCAGCAGCAGCAAGCCTTCGAGAAGCAGCAGGCGCAACGCGCGCACATGGAAAAGTACATTGCCCGCTTCAAGGCACAGGCGACCAAGGCCCGTCAGGCGCAGAGCCGCATCAAGGCGCTGGAACGCCTGGAAGAGCTGGCGCCGGCGCACGTCGACTCGCCCTTTGATTTCACCTTTCGCGAGTCGAACAAGATTTCCAGTCCCTTGCTCGATCTGGCCGAAGGCCGCTTGGGTTATGGCGACAAGGCGGTGCTGGAGAAGGTCAAGCTACAGCTGGCCCCCGGTGCGCGCATCGGGTTGCTGGGGCCCAACGGTGCCGGCAAGTCGACGCTGATCAAGACCCTGTCCGGCGAGTTGCAGCCGCTGAGCGGCCGCTTGCAGCGTGGCGAGAATCTGTCGATTGGCTATTTTGCCCAGCACCAGCTGGATTCTCTGGACAACCAGGCCAGCCCGTTGCTGCATCTGCAGCGCATCGCGCCGACCGAGCGCGAGCAGACCTTGCGTGATTTTCTCGGTGGTTTTGATTTCCGCGGCCCACGCTGTGACGAGGCGGTGCTGAATTTCTCCGGTGGTGAAAAAGCCCGTCTGGCATTGGCGCTGATTGCCTGGCAACGCCCCAATCTGCTGCTGCTCGATGAGCCGACCAACCACCTCGATCTGGAAATGCGTCTGGCCCTGACCATGGCCCTGCAGGAATTTGCCGGGGCGGTGCTGGTGGTTTCCCACGACCGGCATTTGCTGAAAAGCACCACTGACGAATTTCTGCTGGTGGCCGATGGTCGTGTTGAAGCGTTCGACGGCGATCTGGAAGATTACGCGCGCTGGCTGGTGGATTTCCGCGCGCGGCAACAACCGGCTGTGACGGCTGAGGCCGGCGCGGAAAAAACCGACAAGCGTGCCCAGCGGCAGGCTGCGGCAGCCTTGCGCCAGCAGTTGGCACCGCACCGGCGCGAGGCCGAGAAGCTGGAAAAAACCCTTGGCCAGCTGCATGAGCAGCTGGCAGCAGTGGAAGCCCGTCTGGGCGATGCAGCGATTTACGACGCCGCGCGCAAAGACGAGTTGCGTGACCTGCTGGCTGAGCAGGCCAGGCTCAAGGTGCGTGAGGCAGAACTGGAAGAAAGCTGGATGACTGCGCTGGAACAGCTGGAGTCACTGGAACAACAGTTGGCGCAGGCCGACTAGAATCGATCAATCGTTGTGAACTGAGGTTTTCCCATGGAATTCTTGATGACCCCCGAACTCTGGGTGGCATTTCTGACGCTGACGGCGCTGGAAATTGTGCTGGGTATCGACAACATCATCTTTATTTCGATTCTGGTCAGTCGGCTGCCCAAAGAGCAGCAGGCCAGGGGCCGCATATTTGGCCTGGGTCTGGCGATGTTCACGCGCATCGCGCTGCTGTTGTCGATCACCTGGGTGATGCGCCTGACTACCGACCTGTTCCACGTCTTCGGTCAGGGAATTTCCGGCCGCGACCTGATCCTGTTCTTCGGCGGGCTGTTCCTGTTGTTCAAGAGCACCATGGAGATCTATCACAGCACGGAAGTGGCCGAACAATCCGAGCAGGCCGGCGGCGGCAAGGCTTATGGCTTTATGGGCATCATCGTGCAGATTGCCATCATCGACATCATCTTCTCGCTGGATTCGGTGATCACCGCGGTGGGGATGGTGGAGAACGTTCCGGTGATGATTGCTGCGATCGTCATCTCGGTCGGCGTGATGATGCTGGCGTCGGGCACCATCAGCGAGTTCATCGACAAGCACCCTTCGCTGAAGATTCTCGCGCTGTCATTCCTGATTGTGGTGGGTACCGTGCTGGTGGCTGAAGCCTTTGAAGTGCATGTACCGAAAGGCTATGTGTATTTCGCCATGGCCTTCTCGCTGGCGGTAGAGGCCATCAATATCAAAATCCGCACCGCGATGGGTAAGAAGTCCCAGCCGGTGCAGTTGCACAAGGGCTCGCCGGACTGAAACA
>JACCDZ010004391.1_pt1 | contig 10129 bp, 9 predicted proteins | sample 7449551 | NCBI WGS metagenome assembly JACCDZ01 (sample SAMN15323452, study PRJNA562643) | freshwater metagenome | isolation source: river surface water | place: USA:Blue River Watershed | collected 2017-08-18
CAAAGATAAATTGGCAGCTGAATTGAAAGAAAGCAAAGAGTTGGTTTACTTGATCAAAAAATCCACAACGCAAGAATTGAGCAAAGCGGAAAAAGAAAAAGTAAAAACGCAATTCATGGACTTGATCAAATCCATGCCGGCGTTAGCAATCTTTATTCTACCCGGCGGTGCATTCATGTTGCCAATCGTGTTGAAGATTATTCCAAGCTTGATCCCATCCGCCTTCCGCAACAATGAAGTAGAACCCTAATTGTAGACCATGAAAAACACGCTGCTTTGTTTTTTTCTATTCGTTTTTTGCTCCGTTTCGTTCGGACAAAAATTGGAAAAGATTGCCAAATTGCCAGAAAAGTTAAACGAAATTTCTGGTCTTTGCTTTTTGAATGATACCGTTTTAGTTGGACACAACGATGGCGGGAATGATCCTATTCTTTACTTCATCAACCTGAAGGGAAAGGTCATTCACTTGGTAGAAGTTACCGAAGCAAAAAACAACGATTGGGAAGATCTTGCAACCGATGGAAAAGGACATATTTACATTGCGGATATCGGAAACAACAACAATTCGCGCAAAAAACTGCACATCTATAAAATTCCGACGTGGAATATTTTGAAAAAAGACAAAGTAGCAGCGGAAGAAATTGAATTTACTTACGCCGAGCAAACGGAGTATCCTGCCGACGACGACGACAAACACTTTGATGGCGAAGCATTGGCTTACTTCAAAGACTCGCTCTACATCTTCACCAAATGCCGCACGGAACCATTCGATGGAAAAAGCTTTGTGTACACTGTTTCAACTACTCCCGGAAAATATGAATTGACCAAGAAAACGGAAATCTTTCTTGGAAAAGGCACCATGTACAAAGACGCGGTTACCGGAGCAGCAATTTTTGGTGACATTTGTTACCTGCTCACCTACAACCGTATTCAAATTTATAAAATCAAAAATGGGAAATTCGAATTTTTCCGAAAAATAACGTTGCATCCCTTTACCCAAAAAGAGGCGCTTGCAACGCGCGACAACAAAGTCGTTTACATCACGGATGAGAAACACAAAATTCTCGGCGGAGGAAATCTCTACAAAATCAAATTGCATGAAAAATAATTCCATCAACTTATCGCACTATGAAGCCGTCATTTTTGACATGGACGGCGTACTGATTGATTCAGAACCCGTATGGAAGATTGCGATGGAAGAAGTATTTGCAGCAGTAGGTTGCAATTTGACGCGCAAGGATTTTGAAATGACTGTCGGATTGAGGCTCGACGAAGTGATTGCATATTGGTACAAAGTAGCTCCTTGGCCGCTTGCAGGTCCTGACGAAGTGCTAAAACGCATCATCGATCGCATGGTTGAACTGTTGAGTCGCGATGGAAAACCACTCACGGGCGTCATCGAAACCCTATCGCTCCTCCAATCGAAAGGCTTGAAAATCGGATTGGCAACATCTTCCTATCAAGTGTTAATCAACTGTGTTTTGTCGACCTTGGAAATTGAATCCTATTTTTTGGTGGCGCATTCTGCCGAGCACGAAACCCACGGGAAACCACATCCTGCGGTGTATTTGACAACTGCTCAATTATTACAAGTCAATCCACTCAGATGCTTGGTGATTGAAGACAGTATCAACGGAGTAATTGCTGGAAAAGCCGCCCGAATGACCGTAGTTTGCATTCCTGAAAAAACACACAATCCAAATCCAAAATTAATTGTTGCAGATTACCTTTTTGAAGATTTGAACGCTTTCATTCAAGCGATCGAGAAAAATTAATTGGATTTTATTTGAGTTGAACAGAAGTTGCAGTATCCAACGCTTCTCCAAACCAAATGCACGCATATCCATTGAAAATACCAATTCCAATGGCGTTCCATTTATTGTCTTTCCAAATGCCTTGATTCAAAATCACTTGATTGTGACCACTGCTTTTCTTCCATAAATCCAAGGCTTCTTGGGGAGTTATATTCGAATAGGAATAACTTCCCGCTGAAATTTCATAACCCGAGCTTGAATAACTTGTCAATTCGTTGGGCTTCGACCACATACAATCGGCTTTTTTGTGATCGGATGTATAACAACATGGAGTCCATTTTCCTTTTTCTGACCAACTATGCAAATTGCAAGGCGCATCTCCTAATTTCTGATTTACGACATCTTTCGCGTGTGTTTGCGCTACAAACGTCAGGGAAACAGAGATGGGAATCGGAGGCAATCCTTTGGATTTTCGATACGCCATTACCAAATCGTATAACTTTTGTTCGTCTTGACTCAATTGCTGTGCGGAAGAACTCAACGCAAGCGATAAAAAACAGGAAACAACGAGGAGTGTGAAAAATTTCATAGCTTATTTTTAAACGAAAGGTACAAAAAAAACGGTTTGAATCTTGAGATTCAAACCGTTCAATATATTTTTTTTCTAATTGAAAATTTCAAACAACACGGGTCTACTCGGAGTTGCGTCGTTTTCGAAAGGTGCTGTTTGCAAATTCAAGATGTAATTACCGTCTTGAATTTCGTCCTTGACATAAATAAATTCAGTAATCGTTTTGTCAAACTGCGGATTTTCAGGAACACCCCAAAACGCATGATGAAATGCCAAAACACCGCCATCTTCTTCCCGATCCACCGATGGCAAATCAATCAACAAATGCTTGATTCCTGCAGCGTTCAATACATCAATCGCCTCTTTTTCGATGTACGGCGGATTGGTAGAGGAATAATTTTTCTGCTTTTTGACAAGGTCATTCGGCAACGTTCGAATCACCAACGCTTCTGTCTGAACACCGTCTAACAGCACAGCCAATTGCGCTTTAGAAATCACTAAATCTGTTGCCGCAGCCGACTCGTTCCATCGCTTCTCAGGTTCAACAGAAATGAGAACCGCCTTGAAAAAAGACGTTTTCAACTGTTCGTTAATCGAATAAACCGTTTCCGTAATGTGACCCAAACATTCCGTATGCGTGCCGTGACCATGCGGATTGAAATAAATATCTCTGAAATTCACACCACCGCCTTCGAGCACCGACCCTACAAATCCATTCGCCCGCACCACTTCAAATCGAGGTGGCTCAACGTACCATGCACGAGGGTTTTCCGAATTATTTGACAAGGAAATTGAAATATCTAATCCTTTCGTCGTATCCAAAAATGCGTGTGAATCAAGAAATAATTTCATGGGTTACATGTGATTAATTAGAAACGAGTACGAGGCTTTTTCAAATTCGTCAACATTTGCTGATATTCTGTCTTAAATCCTTGATTTCCGGCACATCCTAACGTTGTCTTTGCATTTTTGAAATGCTCAATTCGGTTGGTTGGATTGGGGTGTGTACTCAAAAATTCAGGTTGTTTTGCCCCGCCCAACGCGTTGATTTTTTCAAAGAAAGCAGCACCCGCATCCGCGTTGTATGCTGTTGGACAAAGGTACTCTACGGAACGTTGATCCGCTTCGGTTTCGTGTTCACGTGAAAATTTTAAGCCTACGATTCCAGCTGTAATTTCTTTGATTTGTTTTCGGTCACCTGCAATGACATCCAACAACATTTGTACACCGTACAACTTGGTCATCTGACGTGTAGAATGACGCATATCCGCGTGTCCAATTTCGTGACCCAACACGCCTGCAAATTGATCTTCACTGTCTAAAAACTTCAACAATCCGGTATACACATAAATGTAACCTCCAGGAGTACAGAATGCATTCAACGTACTGTCGTCCTTGATGATGCGAACTCTCCACTTGAAATCATCTTTGTGTGTCACTTTCCCGGAGTTCAAGATGTTGTTTCGCACTTTATACACGTAGGCATAGATTTCCTTGTAAGAAGCTGAATCCAACAACGGATATTCCGTTGGATTTCCGTCAATTTCAGCCGCAACTTGTGCACCAAAATCTTTGTCTTGTTGAATTGTAAAAATATTGATTCCATTTTCTTTTGCCTTGTTGACAATGCTACAAGCTGTTAAAATTGCGACAGCAACAAGTGCTAAATAGATACGATACGTAATTTTCATGTGTACTTTATTTGTTTTTTATTAGATATTACAACGAAGGAGTTGGAAACATTCCGATGACAAGGACCATGGAAAATACTCCCAACAGATAACCGCTGATGGATTGTCTCAAGGTGTGTTTTCCGAGATACATACGAGAAGTCATGACGGCGCCACCGATCAATACAGCGATAATCAACAAGTTAAAATTGAACAGTTCTTGCGTTTGAAAATACATCACTAAAAATCCAAACAACATGCCAGCGCCCATGGCGTGCAAACTGATTTTTTCGTAGCGCGTAACGATTCCAGCAACGGAAGCAGCGAGCATTCCAGCCCAAGGCAAAGCAAAAATCACCGTTGGAATAGCCGTTCGTGGAATCTGCATGTACAAAAACACGCCCAACATACCGCAATAAATGATCGTCACAGTGATCGGAAATCCACGCTCTTCGCGGTTGTCCAATTCAAGCGTTTCGATCCGGTTTTGGCGCTTCAGCATCAGCAACGAAAACCCTGGAGCTAATACCGAAAGCAAGAAAAAAAGCAACAGAATATGCCACTTAAATGCATCTGGCATCAGGAATAAATTGGCTTGCATTTGCAACGCGCTTTCACTCTCCGACGGAAAATACATCCCGATCAATAAACCGTAGATTGGCATCAGCATTGGCAAAAATACCCACGATATCGTTTGTGCTAAAAATCTCATTTACAGTTCTTTTCTTAGTCTTGCAACGGGAATATTCAATTGCTCACGGTATTTTGCAACCGTTCGTCTCGCAATGTTGTATCCCTTCTCTTTCAACAATAATGCCAAACGATCATCCGTCAATGGCTTCTTTTTTTGTTCCCCTTCAATCGCTTCCGACAAAATCTTCTTGACTTCCCGTGTGGAAACCTCTTCCCCAGAATCGGTTGAAAGCGACTCCGAGAAAAAATATTTTAATGGAAAAATTCCATACGAAGTTTGAACATACTTACTATTCGCTACGCGCGAGATAGTCGAAATATCGAGGTTTACGATGTCTGCTATGTCTTTCAAAATCATTGGTCGAAGCATCGTTTCGTCACCCGATAAGAAATATTCTTTCTGGTAATTCATGATTGCATCCATGGTGAAAAGCAAGGTGTTTTGACGTTGACGAATGGCATCAATAAACCATTTTGCTCCGTCCAATTTTTGTTTCACGAAGGTCAATGCTTCTTTATCCGATTTAGAGGTCTTTGCCCCTTCAGAATAGCCGCGCAACATCCGTTCATATTCCCGACTGATTTTCAATTCAGGTGCATTTCTTCCGTTAATTGATAATTCCAACCTGCCCTCAAATTCCTGAATCACAAAATCGGGAATGATTTGTTGCATGGATTTGGCGGATTCTTTCATCGATCCACCTGGCTTTGGATTGAGTCGGATGATTTCAGCAATTGCCTCTTTCAAATCTTCGTCTTCAATCTCGAGTTTTTTCTGGATTTTGTCGTAATGCTTCTTCGTAAACTCTTCGAAATGATCTTGGAGAATTTTCTTTGCAGTAAACTTCGTAATGTCTCCATCTTGTTTTCGCTCCAATTGAAGCAGCAAACATTCTCTCAAATCACGTGCGCCAACACCGGCTGGATCCAATTCTTGCACCAACGACAACACTTCTTCCACTTGCGATTCGGTTACAATCACATTGGCAGAGAACGCCAAATCATCGACGATTGCCTCCACTTCTCGATTCAAATAGCCCGATTCGTCGAGGTTTCCGATAATGGTATCTGCAATCAGAAATTGCGTATCGTCTAAATCCAATAGATGCAATTGTTCGGTCAATTTTTCTTGAAACGATTGCTCGCCCGATAATGGAATTACCCGTTCTTCATCGTCTTTACTGTGGTTGTTTACTTGTGTTTTATAATCTGGAGTATCGTCGTCCATGTAGTCCGAAATATCGAAATCGTGGTCGTCGTCGTTGACCGAATCATCTCCATCGTAATCGTCATTTTCGTTCTCGTATTCTTCCTCCTTGTCTGCACCTTCTTCAAGTGCTGGATTTTCCTCGATCTCCTGCTTGATTCGCTGATCCAATTCCATGGTAGGCACCTGCAACAATTTCATCAACTGAATTTGTTGTGGAGAAAGTCGCTGTTCAAGCTTCTGAGCGAGATATTGTTTTAATGCCATGGTTTGGTAAAAATATTGGCAAAAATACGAATATTTTTTGTGCTTTTACAGCGATTCATGCAGGTAATTTTGAATTCGTCTAAAAGCAACTTTTTGGAAATGAATGGTTTTAATCGCCTGTGCGACCTACAAAAAATTAGCGTTGCGACACCGCGCCTTTTTCACCTTGAGGAATTTCTAAAATCCACGTAAAATAGCCCACAAAATGGGAATCGAAGAACCCTTTTTTTGCATCGTTTTTTTGGGGAATAAACAAGCGGTTTTTTGCTGGTAATCCATTGATTCCTGATTGAGGCGCAACGCCGTCTTGCAAACACGGAGCATCTGAATTTTCTAAATTAAATCGACTTCCATACTGCCACACTTCTTTCCATTCCCTCGTATTTACAGCACCTGCTTTGGCGTTTTCAGGCGCAAGAATGTAAAAGCCACCCAACTGAATTTGATTTCGCACCGATTCCACAATTCCAAGTGAATACGCAAATCCCATGCTGTGTGCCACAATATAAACGGTATCGTTCTTGGAATAACCAGGTAACTCGTTCAATATTTGCAACAAATTTTTTCCCGCGATCTTTCCATGTGCCTGTCGATACCGAAAGCCAGCTTTGTTGGAACGCATTTTCAACATGTTTTCGGTATGCGATTTTTGGACAACGTATCTGCGCACATCTGTATTATTCATCCAATAACACGTGTGCTTTTTCAGATTCGAACATCGTTTGGGAAATACTTGTGCGATGCGGGTAAAATTCAAAATACTCCGATAGTTGGACGTTGCAACCGAAAAATGACCATCCGCATAATACGTTTCCGTTGGGTTGATGCGCTGTTGCAACAACAAATTGATCTGATTCCAAGGCTGCCAATAATCGTACCGATCAAAGTTGTAGATGTGATTCGACGAATTTTTGTTTTCAAGTCCTTTTTTGAAAATATCCTGAAAATTCTCTTCCACCGAATGACCAACCGACGTGGGACGATATCCGTTTACAAAAACCAAAATCCGTTTCGGAACATCGATTTTGAAGTTGTTTTGAACCAATTCGTTGCCGTCGTAGGAATACACTTTTTGCTGAATGCGCTGCTGATTTTTATCCACATAATTGAAGACCAAATAGTGATTGGTCACTTTCTTGGATAGTTTCCATGCGTCAACCGCCAGCGTATCCGAATTATGAAGAAAACGCATTTTTTGAACCCGATTAGCGGCATCCAAGTACACCTCAAAATACAAAACAGGCATGCGCTTTTTGACTTCCCAATGCGTATTGTGTTGGATCAAAATCTCAGCTTCTAAATCATCTCCGCGCTTTTTGCGAAAACTAGGATTTGTCATCAAACGCTTCTGTACCGTCTCAACTGCTTGCTGATCAAGTTCAGGAAGTGGCCCTGAAATGATTGTAAATTGGTCGATAATCGCATTTCCCCACGCAAATGAAAGATATATCCCATAACACATTCCGCCAAAAAATCCCCAAACGAGTACTTTTCGAAAAAAGCGTTTTCGCCATTGTTTCATCTCCCAGAGTCGCCTTAGCTGTTTGCGGATAATGCGAAAAAGAATCCAAAATCCCACAAGAAACAACGCATTGAAAACAGTAATGTAATAACTCCCCCATTTGTAAATGGGTTTCATCCAAGTGTATTGGAGTTGAAACCGAGACGTCAAAAAGTTTTTTCGGTACGGGCGTTGAATTGCATCCAAGGGATCTGTCGATGGTAAATCAATCCACCCGTTCGACTCTTTCCAAAAATAATACGCAATCGTTCCATTGTTTGTGGGTACATTTTCAAATGCATCAATTCGAGAAAATGTCCGCAAATCGGAGCGCAACGCCGAAATTTGTCCCATCGTAAGTTGGGTCCCACCGAGCGTGTCCATCAAGTTTTCCGATCTATTTTCCAAACTGTCCAGCGATTCCCAAGCAGGTTCAAGCATTCCCATTCCGATCCCCAAGGTACGTGCCAATTGCGTAGCCAACGATTGCTCACGAGCTTGAAACGGTACAAATCCAAGTGCTTTATTTTTAAGCCTATAACCCCCATTTGTAGCGTCTGAAAACTGCGGAATGACAAACAAATAGTAGGCATTTGTGGGCATCTGCGGATTTAGCTCGAAAAATTGATCTCGCAACAAACGCATTTGTCCCGCGTAAATTGGCAACGAATCAGGTTTCGAAAAAACCGTACGAGACGAAAAAACCTTCGTTTTGAATACGGGCATGAACTCCACATCCAATTGAATTCCGGCCTGACGAAATATCGAATTTACGCGGATTTCAAGGGATTTTTCGGAACTAGAAATCGGCACAAGTGGTACAACGACAACCCGTTGCGTCCGCATTGGAAGGTAACAACTTGCCCATTTATCCACCAGTTGCGTCGAATTGTAAAAACTGAAATAGTGCTTTTTGCGCTCCAACGGAAGCCGAAATTGAAAGGTAGAATCGTCGACCCATTCAATCGGAATCTCGGTCTTTCCTTCCCAACACTTCCACTCCGTTTGTCGGATTCGTTTTTTAGTCCTAACAACAACGCGTTGTTGAACGACTTTCTTTTCCAACGAAACACAAAACGTATAACTTCGCTTTGTCTCTTCCAGCAAAAATGTGGTTTGAATCGTTTGATCGGCAATCGCTTGACCTCTATGGTATGTGATTGCTGGCTGTTGTTGTGGAATTAGTTCAAACGCTGGCTGTGCGAACACCTCAATCGAACACAACAAGGCGAACCAACACAAACAATTTTTCCATTTCCACATGCGACAAATGTAATGGAAAATGAATTAACCAAGGTGTTTTAATACAGACACTTTTTTGACCGAACTCGTTGTTTTACCGCGTCAAAAATGACCTGTCCTATCCTTGTTTTTTAACGTATTTCGTCAAAATAACGATCGTTTGTCCGTCCACCTTTCCTTCAATTTGATCGGTATTGTCGTGCACCAAGCGAATCATGCGGACAGCTGTTCCAATTTTTGCATTCAAACTAGAACCTTTGACATCTAAATCTTTGATCAACGTCACAGTATCGCCCTGTTGCAAAATCACACCGTTGCAGTCGCGGTGAAACGCTTCATTCCCGTCCGAATGTTGATCTCCAGACGCTTCAGCCCACGCCAAAATTTCTTCGTCCAAATACAACATGTCCAAGTTATCAACAGCCCATGATTCTTGTTTCAATCGATTTAGTAACCTCCACGAAACTACTTGCACAGCAGGGAATTCACTCCACATCGATTCGCTCAAACATTGCCAGTGCTTGGTGTCTAATTCTGCTTTCTTCTCGATTTGACCAATGCATGTAGCACAAGCATAGATGGATTCATCTGCAAATTTACCCGTTGATGCAGGGACAAAAAATTGCTGTAAGTTTTCCGTCGACTTACATAATTCGCAAGCGTTTCCACTTCTTTCTTTCAAATGCTCAATTGGTTTCATTCGGAGTATTTTTGATATTAAAAATGCGTTATACTTGCTTTAAAAAAGCGCGCAACGCTGGCTTCAAAGGTACCGATTTTTAACTGATTTTGAATTTTAAATACGCACTGTTTCAAAAAAAAACCTTCCACCAAACGGCGAAAGGTTTCAATCAAATAGTGATGTCTTTAAAATTCTGCGTTTCCAGGTGTTCTTGGAAATGGAATTACGTCACGGATATTTGTCATACCAGTCACAAACATGACCATACGTTCGAATCCGAGTCCAAATCCAGCATGTGGAACCGTTCCAAATTTTCGTGTATCCAGATACCACCACAAGTCTTCTTCATGGATTCCAAAATCGGCGCATTTCTTTTTCAAAACATCCAACCGCTCTTCACGTTGCGAACCACCAACCATTTCGCCAATTCCAAGAAATAAAATATCCATCGCAGCAACAGTTTCTTTCCCGGGCTCACAACCGTCGTTTGCACGCATGTAAAATGCTTTGAAAGAAGCTGGATAATCGGTGATGATTACAGG
>JACCDZ010253802.1_pt1 | contig 10128 bp, 12 predicted proteins | sample 7449551 | NCBI WGS metagenome assembly JACCDZ01 (sample SAMN15323452, study PRJNA562643) | freshwater metagenome | isolation source: river surface water | place: USA:Blue River Watershed | collected 2017-08-18
CAACTCTGGTTCTCAATCCTCGTTTAACATTCACACCTCTGTTGTCATTTTCCAGTTTCGCCTGTGATCCTAGAATCATAAGTAGGAACTTTTCACTCGGATTGTTTGAAAAGCTCTGACCAAAGGTCCTTATCTCTTTAAGTAGTCCTGCATCCATGAGGTCTACGATCTTTCCAAGATCTCCTGCGTTTCTTGAAATACGATCAGGAGCCCATGTTAGTATGCCGTTGTACTTTTTCTCCTTTATATCCTCTATTATCTCGTTAAAAACCTCACGTTGTCCTGTTTCTTTAGCCGAATGGCTTTCTCTCTTCATTGTCACTATCTCTAGATTTTCTCTCTCGGCGAGCTGTAACATCTCTTTAACCTGTGAATCTATTGAAAGTACTTGTCTTTCTTCGGATTCGGTTGATTTTCTTGCGTAAAGGCAGTATTTAACCTTTGTTGCCACTTGTGCCAATTGTGGCATTTCATAGCCGATTGGTGCTGTTGTTTTCATACACATCATTAATGACGCAATAGCTCTTGGAAGTCTAGGGTGGGTGAGTTGTTAACTATTGGCCATAAATACCTTATATTTAAAGGATAAAATATATAATTGACAAAATAGGTATAAATAGTGTATAATATATGAGTAAGTACCTTAACAAAAAGTTCAAACTCGCCACAGCGTAAAAAACCTTTAATTTAAGGGTTTTCTCCGCTGTGGCGAAAAGGTGAAATACCCCTTGAGCCTTCGGGAACAATCCGTAGAAGATTCGAAGATTGAAACTGACAGCATCAACAAAACTGCAAATGAAAGGACGCTATCATGGCTACCAAACAACAGATCCCCGTGCTCGCAGGGTCAATCGTGAGCAATCAGGGAGGCTTCGAGCCTCTTTCAACAGATGACGCCCAGTGGGTCATTGAACATCCTGAAGAAGCGATCAGGCTCTGGGTTGAGGCGACGACAAATCGCAACAAGACCTGGACTGTTCCGCTGATTCAGAAGCGAATTCTCACTCCGTCTCGAACCATCACCTACGGTGGTATCGCCAAAGGTGATCTTGTTCAGAAAGTCGCAAAGGAACAAAATCTCGGCGACTGGGCGAAAGACCTCATGGGCAAGCCAGCGTTTACAACGGCTGAAATGGAAGGAAGCACTGACCTTGTCTTCTTGACTCTCGGTGCTGATCTTGGCTTCACTAAGAATCCTCGCACCGACGAGTTCATGACGGCACAGTTCTGTGCCGCTTGGAGTGCTCAGTATCTTGACGGTCAAGTGATCGAACTCTGCCAACCTGAAGATGGTCCTCAGCTCCGCCTGCAATACGACGACCAGCCTAAAGGTGAAGTCGTTTGGTTGGCAATGGAACGGATTACCGACTCTGATGGTGACCCGGGCGTGTTCAGCGTCGAGCGTCGCGGCGATGGTGGTCGTTGGCTCCGTGCCTCCGATGCCTACCCTCGTGACGCTTGGGTTCTCGACGGCCGTATCGTGTTCCGTCTTCGCAAAGTTACTCAGTCCTAGGATCTTGGTCACTTTGACCTCCTTTGACCCTTTGAACTTTGTCCTTCACTCCGCACGTTACTGAAAGGTAGCGGGCGGAGTTTTTTCATACCAACATTTGTGCTAGATTAGTATTGGTAGTAGGTGAATACGTGGGAGGTCAAGGCTTCCCGCTACCGAATCCAGTATCTATGTATCCAGAATATGCACGATCAAGGTTTTGCATAGCGTGGTACATATAGAAACTTCAAAAAAATGAAGATACTTGGTGCGTCACTTTGGTTGATTATAAATCACAAATAAAATGCAACGCTTGGATTGTCGAAAGACTCTTTGGGTGTGGTGTCACGGAAGAAGTGATGTACAACAGTCCGACTCTGATGGTAACCCGAACGTGTTCAACGTCAAGCATAACGACGATGGTGATCGTTGGCTCAATGCCAACTATGCCAACCCTAATGACACTTGGAATCTCGACAACCGTATCGTGTTCCGTCTTCGCAACTCTCTCATTTCTCTCCCAATCTTTTGGGAGAGTTTTGTTTTTCAATCTGACCGCTCCAACCTCCAAGCATTTTTCCTATTTCTTCAATTTGGACTGAAATGGCAATATATTTCTTGTTGTCTACAGATTTTGCTTCCCAAAGAACCATAAGTAAAACTTTGATCGTATCAATCTTTCTAATAGCTATACGAACCCATGTTAATTTCTCATCTTTCTGTAAGAAGCTAGCAACACTGACAGACTCAATCACTTCTACAAATAATTCGTCAATACGACCACCAAGTGAATGTCTGTGTAATTTTGGAATATGTTGATAATAGCTAAACCACAAAATATACAACGTTTTTACCTTTTGCAAAAGAGGCAATAATCGAGGGGGGGGGGGTAGACTTACTGGCATGGCTGTTTGTATGCATAGCTACCAAGATATCATATCCCACGAAAATTTACTTGATGCATGGAAGGAGTTTGTTTGTGGAAAAAGGAATAAGAAAGATGTTGAGATATTTCAAAGACACTTGATGAGCAATGTTATTTCTCTTCATGATGATTTGATTTCTAGGAAATATCGACATTCTCCATATGAAGCCTTTAGTATCTCCGATCCAAAACCAAGAAATATCCATAAAGCTAGCGTGAGGGATAGACTTTTGCACCATGCGATATACAGGAAGTTGTATCCATATTTTGATAAGCAATTTATACACGATTCATATTCGTGTAGATTAGATAAAGGTACACATAGGGCTTTAATACAATTTAAAAGATTTGCAAACAAAGTAAGTTGTAATCATACAAAAACTGTTTGGATTTTAAAATGCGATGTGAGAAAGTTTTTTGCAAGCATAGATCAGGATATTTTACTTGCAATATTACGTAAGCATATAGTTGATGACAATATCTTTCTTTTGTTGCAAGTTATTATACAAAGTTTTCAAAGTACTGGAACAGGGAAAGGTCTACCACTCGGTAATCTCACTTCACAGCTTCTTGTAAATATTTATATGAATGAGTTTGATCAGTATATGAAAAGAGTTTTGAAAGCAAAATATTACATTCGATATGCTGATGATTTTGTGATTCTGTCACGAGACAGGAAACATCTTAAAGAGATATTAATTCAGATAGAAATATTTCTTATTGAAAAATTAAAATTGCAGTTACATCCTGATAAGGTGTTTATCGAAACTTTGGCTTCAGGAGTAGATTTTCTCGGCTGGGTTCATTTTCCAAAACATAAAGTTTTGCGAACTATCACAAAGAAACGAATGTTTAAAAAACTCAAAGACAATCCGAAAGAGGAAACCGTTCAGTCTTATCTTGGATTGTTGAGTCATGGGGATACATATAAGTTAATAGATTATTTATCTCACATAATTCCTAATTAATGTGGAAAATATACCTTTTTCATGTTATAATATTAAAATTGTGAAATTAAATGTTTTTAGAATACCAAAAGATAAAGTAAAAGATTTGAAAGATAAGATGAAACATCTAGGTCTTACGGAGCTGGATTCTGATGCTCAAAAAGGTTATACAGGAACTTTTTTCTTTTCAGGTGAACCGACTCCTACAGAGATACCTTGGGTTGGAACTTACTCTGAGTTTTTCAAAGATAAGCCTACGAATAAAATATATTATGCTATTTACATATGGGAAAACTCTAAATATTGTTTTGCTATAAGTTATGGTAAGGCTCACTTTTATTTAAGACCTTTTTGTGATCTTGATTTTGGAACAGTCATTGCAAAAATAATTGCAAATGAGAAAGATGTGAGACAAAAATCGTCAAAGAAATTTGCTGGAAAAAAGAAAAAGGAAATAAGAAGCTATACCAGAAACAGTAAATTAGATATTGAAAGTGGTGAATCAATCGATTACTTACAAGCTGCAATCATAGATGATCATAAGTTAGATTTTGGAAAATACGGAAAATTCGGTTCTTCAATTCAGGTGAATCCCGATATTGGTAAGGAAAAATTACCTGATTTCTTTAATTCATTAGAAGTAGTCTTAGGGTTGAAAGAACGTTTTTCTTTACCAAGAACATCAATCATTAATAATACAATATTGTGTCAGAAATATGAGGCAGGTTTGATTACTGAAATTATGTCGACCGCACCTAACACTGACTTCTCATCAAATTCACATGAATTATACGGAGTAGACTTTATCTTTTCTGGACAAGAGAAATATAAATTTAGTTGGAGAGGATGTGAATCTGGACAGATGCCTGAAATTTCAATAGACTCATTGAAAAACTTCATGATAGATAATGCTATTCCTAATGACGACTTACTATCAATTAAAGTTGAAGTTGAGAAGGAAGATGTGGCTAAATCATTTTCAAAATCGGTAAGAGATTCATTGGACTATATTGTTGATGATGAAATGGTTATTTTGTCACAAGGTCACTGGATGAATTTCAATGAAGATTATATTAATCAGCTTGATGAATATGTTGATGGAATCACTATTGATACAACGGAAGAAAGTTTAGTTGAAATAAAAGAAATGACTGAAGATGCCTTCAATAAGCAATTAGCTAAAGATTTTAGTTATAATAATGCTGATAAAGATTTTTCTAAAATTAAAGTAGCAACTGGCACGCTTATTGAAGCATGGGATTTGCAGAAGGATGATACAGTATTTGCTGTTAAGTTTGGTACTACTCAAAAATTAGGATATGTATGTGATCAGTCCATGAACACTCTCGAACTTATTAATAAAAAAGCTAATACAAAGAAATTACCTATCAAATTTAAAAATTATTGCCTATGGCTTGGTTTTAAAAATAGATCTGGAAAGATTACAAAACTATCCGAGATTAATTCAATTATCTTTAAACAAAAGATTGAGTCATGGGCTAGAAAATGCTGGGAGTATGGGATTGAGCCTAAAATTAAAATAAGTTACATAAGATAATTGTTGGTAACTAGCCCTTCGCAACCCTCCAAATGTAAGCTAAGCTATCAAAAGATAGTAATTTTTGCTATCATATTACCAACAACTGAATAACAGACCTAACCCCTAGAAAGCCTTTAGTTTCCTAGGATATGGTCGAAAATCCCGTCCAAAGTAGAGAACTCCTAGTCAGAGTCTGCTTTGGACGGTCATATCTGGAAACGGGTATGGGTATGCCTTACGGGGTATATCGGATCTGGCTAGGAGCTTTTTGCTACCTATCTAGTTCACATAACAAAACCGTCCAAACATAATGACTGCAAACAAACCAACTTTTGGTGATTCTTTTCGATATTTAATAATTGATCGTATTAAAAACTTTTGGGGCTATGGAAATCTAGATAGTGATGTCTGGCTTGTTGGCATGGAAGAAGGGTATGGTGAGAAAAACGAAAGCCTTGAACATAGATTTAAAGCAACCTCAGGCGCACAAGTTTTTGACGTGTATGAGGATTTAAAAATAGATCCTGGTCATGTCTTTTGGTTTGAAGAAGGTGCACCAACTCAATCTACATACAGAAAGTTGATATACATTTACCTATATTTGCAGAACAGGGAAGAACCTCATCTTGAAGATATTAGAAAGTTTCAAATCAAAGAACTTGGAAGAAAGAAGTCTAATCATGCACTTCTTGAATTGATGCCTTTACCATCAAGATCAATACAACCCAAGGATTGGCTCTATACAGATGCTTTTGTTGAAGGTTTGTCCTCAAGAAAAGAATATTTAAAAACATACAAGCCAGAAAGAGTAAAAGCTCTCGGTGCATTGATTAAAAAACATAAACCAAAGATTGTCTTATTTTATTCCTTCACATATCTGAAAGAGTGGGGCGAGGTGATAGGTGTGGAATTGCAACAAGTAATTCCTAAGCGATTGTATACAGCAAAAGACAACGATACGATGTATATCGTTGTCCCTCATTCAACTTCACGCGGTGTATCCAATGCAGAGTGGAAGAATATTGCTGAGAAAATTATTGAGCTACGTTAATGGTTTGAAATGGTTCAATACCTTTGTCTTTGAAATCAGGATGGTCGCTCGCTTTGTATAATTCTATACGACTTACTGGTTCAGACTGCTCTTTCATTGGTGCCTTAGGTCTGTAATCAGGATGACAGTTGCTTAGTTGAAATCGAATCGCCTGCATATCTCCGTTTTGAATGTGTTTTACCAAATACGAATGTGCTAAGTCGTTGATGAATGTCTTACCTAGATCGATTGCCTCAAAAGCTTTTGCTCCAAATGGTCTATCTTCGTCAATCCACCGATAGTATGTTTCTCGACTGATGCCTGTGCGCTTACATGAAAACGATATGTTTCCTGATTCTGTAAGATACTCAAGCATCTTGCTTTTACTATTGTCCATCTTCAGTTGAGCCACTGTTTTTCTTGTCATGTGATTTTCCTGTAAGTTTTTCAAATCTCTGAACAATTACTTCACAATAATCAGGATCCATTTCGACTGTTACACATTTTCGACACATGTGTTCGCAAGCAATGAGTGTACTACCACTTCCTCCAAATGGATCATATACCGTATCTCCAATACTTGTTGAGTTTAGAATAAGTTTTCTCATAAGCGAGATGGGTTTCATAGTTGGATGTAAACCACTTCGTGAAGGCTTGGGTGAGAATATAACCGACTTATCTTTGCCTCGTTTGAAATCATGTGTACCATACCATCCGTACAATATGAGTTCGTGTTGAGGAAGATAGTCAAGTCTACCTATAATACATCGATCCTTAACCCAAATGATAAGCTGTGCTACTTTCATACCAACCTCAACACATGCTTGTCTAAGTGAGAAAATCATCTTGTCAGAATTAAATATGTACATACTATTTTTCTGTGCCATGTGCTTTAGTGCAAGAGTTATCCAGTTCTTTGTGAAAGAAGTATATTCGTCATCAGACATGAATCCATCATTTGCAATGTCTTTGTCTTTTGCGATTTGTTGGAAATCCCTCTTGCTCGCGGCATAATCCACGCCATATGGTGGATCCGTAATGATTGCATGTATAGTTCGACCTTGTAGTATCTTTTCAAGATCTACCTGTGAAGAATCTCCACATATGAGTATATGTTCTCCGAGATGTATAACATCCCCAGCTTTAAATCTTGATTGCTTTGTTTCCTGTGAATTTTTCATATCGGTTTAGAATTAGCTGGCAAAATATTGGATTCTTTTCGACTAAGAATGCCTTGCGTTTTAACTGCTCACACGCAAGTAGTGTTGACCCTGATCCTCCGAAAAGATCGAGTACGATATCTCCAATCTTTGAACAGCGGAGAAGTGGTTTCTCGTGAAGGGTAAGTGGTTTCTGAGTTGGATGTTCATACTCATCGCTTGTAATTCGTTTTGCAAGCCATATGTCTATCATCCCCTCTATATCATCAAGTGTTGCGTTTCCAACTCCGATGTCCTTGTTAAGAATCTCTGCAAGCTTTGTATGCTTTTCAGATAGGTGGGGTTTACCCATAACTCCATACACGCAAGGTTCATAGAGTTTTGAAAATGCAACTTGTGGTGTTGGATTCATGTTGTTCTTGATCCATAGACATGTTCGTTTGTAGGTAATACTTTTGTGAGAAAATATGTGTTGAAGTAGTCCAACGTATTTTTGATCACAATACCAGAAGTGGTGTGAATCTTTATGGCTTACTGATTTTGCAGAATCAATAACTTCCTCAAGAAACTCGGAATACTCCTTATCTGTCTTTTTGTCGTCTACATTTCCACCATAGGATTTCTTACCGCCAACACCTTTGTTGTAATCCAAAGAGATGTTGTATGGAGGATCACAATAGACAACGTCTACAAGATTCCCTTCAAGAAGCTTTTTGACTGTTTCCATATCGGTACTGTCTCCGCATGTGAGCTTATGTTCTCCTAGTTTGAATGTATCGCCAAGCTTGATATCTGTTGTCTTTGCTTTCTCAATCTCTTTTTCAATCTTAAACTCATCATCTTCGAGTTCAAGGACGTCGTCCCAAATATCTCCAAGATCTATGTCACTGAATCCAATGTCTAGAAGAAACTCAGTATCAAAAGCCTTAAGTAATTCAAAGTCCCATGACCCTGTGTTCTTGTTACTTCGAAGTAGATATTCCTCACACTCTTTTTCTGTAAGTGTTCGTGAGGGGATTCGTACATCTATAATCTCATCAGCTCGACCAAGTGCTATGAGAACTTTAAGACGTGCGTGTCCTGCCAAAACTGTATTGTCAGTATTGATTGCAGGAATCTCTGCGAGGTTAAACTTTGTAATGCTCGCTTCAAGGTCTTTCTTTTGTTTATCAGAAAGAGAGCGAGGGTTTTTGTTGTGTGGAATCAAGTCAGAGACTTTTCTCTGTGCTGTTGTCCAAGTAAGTGTATGATTCATGTGTGTTGGGTTTATATTAGTAAGTCGGTTGCATATGCAATCGATACTCTAATTAAACACCCTGTCTCTTTCTTCATTTGGGAAATTATCACCATCTATTTCCCGAATCTATTTTTACGAAGCTCTTTAAGCTCGCGAGCGTTTTCGTATATCTTTTTTGCTCGATGTTTTCCTTTAAATTCAGCAACAGTTTGTATATATTCTTTGTCTGGATTTTCATTTTGCTTCTTTACCTCAGCGTATACTTTTTCATCTTCTATACGTCTATCGATATTTTTTAGAGGTTGAAATGAAGATAAGGTTTTTATACTACTTACTTCCATTTGTAAATCTTTGAATTCTGGTTCGGTAAGGTTTGTGTATATTTTTACATCTGCTTCAAAGCTTGTATCTTGGCTTGGTATGATGTTGTAGTTTGTCATAGGAGCACGGATAATATCATATGCGATATATTGGTGGACATAGTAATCAAAGTTTCTAGGAAGTTTTTTTACACGACATAGTTGTGTTACTTCAGATGCGTAGCACGCCGTAGCTTTGTTGTAATCTTTTGGGTATTTTTTGCGTATCTTTAATACTTCTGCATGAAAGTCTGGGTCTGATATCAAAAGCTTCATGTGATCTAGGTTTTTCTGTCTTGCAGACAGGGGAATGTGATATGTCTTCATATATTACATTATATCAGAGGTCAAAACCTTATTTTTAAAGGGTTTTATTGAAAAAAGGTCGATTTTGGATTTGCTGGGTACCCCTGTAACATTTGTAACTATTTTTAAATCAAATTTTAAGGTATTATGGGTATATGGAAACAACAACAATACAAGATTTACAAAAGAAAATAGAGGAAGCTATACAGCTCGCTTCTGAGTCTATGGCTTATGACGGCGAACATCACAAGGTTTGGTACATAGACCAGATCGTGAGAGTTTTGGCAGGTGATAAGTATGATGAGGTTGTGAAAGAGTCAAAGAAGGATGAAAATGGGGAAGATGCTCATAGATGGGATGAGGGTATACAGCCGTAGTTTTATATCTAAAATGAACAGAACTACTTTTATGAAAAGCATAAAAGAATTTTTCGGAAAAAAGTTTGAAAAGATTAGGTTTAACAAGGATAAGGTTGTACCTCTTATTTTTGCAGTCACTCTAACTGTTATAGGCTTTCAGGACACACAAGGTCAAATAATAATGTTTTTTGGATTTGTTATATTTTCTTTGATATTTCTCTTATTTTCTATATATGCAGGAATGGATGTGATGAAAGCACTTTTCTTTGTAGGTGCAGAGATATCTCTTTTAATATTCATTGCACAATCATATTGTGGTGTTAAGGTTCGGGTTACTGAAGGAAATGAAGCCTTAAAGAGTATTATGATTCTAGGGTCAATGTACATACTCTTTAGGTTTTTCAATCAGTTGTATAAGACATTCAAAGAAAATTTGGCAGATCTACCTAAAAATCTCGTCTCATGGGAAAAGCTTGTTGTTTACTCACTGTATATATTCTTCACCGTTTTCTTTGTTTGGGCACTATATTTGATCGTGTATCCAATCGTCACTGATCTGTGTATTTACAAGAACTAGACCCGACCCACAGTCCTCGGAAGCGATACTAAAAACCACCCAAAATACCCTTACAACACTTGAAACGTTTGGTACTTAACCCGAGTGTCCCGCCAAATTAAAAACACCTTATCGGGGTGTTTTTAATTTAAGGAGGATAAGTAGACGCCTGCGCGTCTACTGTGTGAGATTCGAAAAGCTTTTCTATGTTTTTGGA
>JACCDZ010294468.1_pt1 | contig 10127 bp, 10 predicted proteins | sample 7449551 | NCBI WGS metagenome assembly JACCDZ01 (sample SAMN15323452, study PRJNA562643) | freshwater metagenome | isolation source: river surface water | place: USA:Blue River Watershed | collected 2017-08-18
CAGTAACGGCCGCTCCGGCACGGCGAGTGATAACCTCTACCTTGGATGCAACAATGAATGCGGAATAGAAACCGACGCCGAATTGTCCTATCAGCTGGGCATCCTTTTTTTGGTCACCGCTAAGTCCGGCTAGAAACTGTGCTGTTCCTGATTTTGCAATAGTGCCGAGATTGCTGATGGCTTCCTCTCGGCTCATGCCTATGCCGTTGTCGGAAATCGTAATGGTCCCAGCTGCCTTGTCGAACTCTATCTTCACGTGCAGATTGGAATCCGATTCATATAGCTCAGGGTTCGAAAGTGCTTCAAAGCGCAATTTGTCTGTAGCGTCAGAAGCATTGGATATAAGCTCGCGAAGAAATACTTCCTTGTTGCTGTAAAGCGAGTGAATCATCAAATGCAGAAGTTGCTTCGCCTCGGTTTCGAATCCTCGAGTTTCCTTTCTGGTTTCTATCGACATTCAGTACAACCTCTTGTTTATCCGAAATGAAAAAGGCCCGGTCTCTCATCGAGCAACCGGGCCTTTTGTGGGGGCGGGCCCCCGGTATTTCAAGAAGCGACAGACTCAGGAACGATAGAAATCGATCGCATCTTCCTTGCGCATACGAAGATTTTCGGCACGCGCCTTGCTGTTTTCGATGTAGTTCAAGAACGAAGCGGCTGATGCTTCACCCTGCTCCTGTGCACGACGCGCAGCTGCTGTTGCTTCATCAAATTGGTCAAGCTCCACCAGTGCACGAGCCAGGAACAGCTCCGCATCTCCCACATTTTCAAGACCACCACGATTAAGCGCTTCACGAATTGCAGATACAGTATTCTCGTAGTCGTGCATCATGTAGTAGATGTAACCCAGCTGATCATACGAAGCTCCGGTTTCGCCCATTTCAGCTGCTTTAATAGCAGGAGCGAGCGCCATTTCGTACTCGTTAGACAGCAGGTAAAGTTGTACCAGACGTTGGAGATTCTCTTCGGTCTCTTCGACAACACCTTCTTGAATACCTTTCTCCAGTACCTTTGCCCCCTTATAAGGAGCATCGATACCAGCGAGAGATTGCGCAAGATTGACGTACTCAGATTCGCTGGACATGTATCCCTTCGCAAAGGTCACGGACAGAGTCTCGATTCGCTTCTTGTCGTCATCAAGGTAGCCGTAAATTGCGGAAAGATTTCGCCAGTCACTGGGCTCATCGAACAAGGTGACCATCTGCTTGGTAACACGCTCTGCGTTCACGTAGTCCTCAAGCTCGATGTACATCAGGTTCAGCAGACCATAAACATTCTTGGCAATATTTCTGCCTGCCGCTGAGAGCATTTCCATGTGATTGATCAGGAATGGAATCGCTTCATTGTACTGGGCAAGGTTGTAATGAGAGTTGGCGAGACCGAGATAGACGTTCTCGTTTTCCTCTTCAGACAACTCGCGCCAGCGAGTGAATGCGTCAATCGACTCGGTGAACTTCTCCTCGCCCATGTAAAGCTGCCCAAGCGCCATGAGAGCACGCAAACGTGAGTCAGGTCGCAGGTTTTCAATGGTCAGGATCTTTTCAAATGTCTCCAGGGCCATTGGGATATTATCGGTATTCAGATAATAGTTGGTGTAGAAGTTCAGAACCGTGGATTTTTCGAAGTCATTCAGACGATCGTAACGCTCGTTGAGTTCGTCGAGTATGACTTTGGCGGCCTCATAGTCAGGCTCCGCGCCCTCTTCCTCCGGGCTCATCAGTTCCTGAATCTCAGATACCTGGTTGAATACCCGCTCGGTCAGAACGTCAGACGACCGTGTGGGTGGAGGAGCGCGCGGGCCATCCTCTTCCTCTGCCGCCATTGCATTGAATGAATACAGAGAAGCTGACGCCAAAACACCTGCCATGGTGATGGCAGTCAAAATCTCGCGGGATAGCGCCCTTTTGAGAAATACTTTCGACATCACTGTTCACCTTCAAGCTGATAGCGGAATACGTACTGCACATTGGGAACTTCGACGCCCTTGCCATCTACCACCTTCGGCTGGAACTTGAACTTCTCCGCTGCACGGATTGACGCTGTATCGAAAATTTCAGGCGGTTCTGCGTCTACAACAACAACATCACGGACTCCGCCAGTTTCAGTTACGGTGAAGCTGACCTGGCACCACCCTTCGATACCTCGAGAGGCTGCTCGTGTTGGATATGTCGGGGTGACGTTCACAAGAGGCAACATCTCACCGTCAGTAATTGAGATGCTAGCTCCACCGATGGCCAGATCCGTTTCAATCTCTACAGCGGCACGCTGAATTGACAAACTAGGACCAGCATCCACGGCTACCTGACGCTCCTGAATCTCGGGAGGAGGAGTATCAAGTTGCTCGATAGGCTCAGGCCTTTCGATTTCTCGGACTACCTCCATCTCTATCTCGGGCATCGTCGCATCTACAATCTTGACGACATTGACGTTCTGCTCGATCTGCGCTCCAGTGGCAATCAACGCCTGCATCACAAAGAACAAACCAAGGGTAATAAGCAACGCCAGAATCATCGAAACAAACCATCTGATCGCAACCATAGTCTATGCCTCCGTTGATATTGAAACGTTTGCTATCTGTGCTTCCCGCGCTGCGCGCAGAATATCCATGACGTACTGGTTGCTCGCGGCACGGTCACCTTGAATCACGACTGACGAGTTGGGTGCCTCTGCCAGTCGCAATTCAAATCGAGAACGGATGAAACGGGGATCTACCTGTTCCCCGTCAATCCATATGTCCCCTTCAGGTGAGACCGCAATCAGGATCAAATCCTTCGATTTTGGTTCTGCTGTCGAAGCGGCAGGTTTGTTGACTTCGATACCGGCTTCAGTCACAAAAACTGAAGTCACGATAAAGAAAATCAGCAGGATGAACACGACGTCGAGCATCGGAGTCAGGTCGATCTCCCCGGGGCCTTCGTCACTTCTTTTCTTCATTAGACCACTTTTCATTTTTATGCCTTCTAAAGTGATTAGTCGCTCAGCGCCAGATTATCTTCGAGAAGTGAAATATCTGTCTCCATCTTATGCTTGAGCCAGTTCGAAGCAAAAATGCCCGAGAGCGCGCCCACCATGCCCGCCATTGTCGGGATAGTCGCTTTTGACACACCGCCGGCCATCGATTTTGCATCTCCACCGCCAGTCAATGCCATCACGAAGAACACCTCGATCATGCCCGTTACTGTGCCAAGCAGGCCCAGCAACGGACAAATCACTACGAGTGCTTCGATCAGCGGCATCGAGGATCTCAGGTCCAGGGAAATCTGCGAGATCATCATCATGCGGATCTGCCTGGCACGCCAGGAGCTCTTATCGGCCCTGGCATTCCATGTGGCAAGTGTGTGCTTCACATTCTTGGCATGAGTCGAGTGCAGGAACCACACTCGTTCGAACACCAATGAAAAGGTGAGCAACAGTAATACGCCGATAACCCAGAGCACGCTACCGCCTCTATCCATGAAAGCGACAATCGCATCGTAAGCATCCATTAGAGCGAAAAACATAGTGAAATCCTCGTTTTAAGCTTGCGCCTTACTTGTTGGCCGCTTCGGATTTGCGAGCAATGATGCCTGTGGCCTGTTCTTCCATAATGTGGATGATGTCGTCAGCTTTACCCTTCACCCACGCGTGCATGAGGATGGCCGGAATAGCTGCAACAATACCCTCTACAGTGGTCATCAACGCCATGGAGATACCACCCGCCATGATCGTCGGGTCACCGGCACCGTACACAGTAATCTGCTGGAACACTTGAATCATACCGGTCACCGTACCCAGCAGACCCATCAGCGGAGCAATTGTCGAACTGATCTTGATCAAGGTCAGGAAGCGTTCCAGTGCAGGTGTTTCCTGGAGAATCGCTTCGCCAAGCTTCAGTTCAAGAGTTTCTGAATCGACATTGGCATTGGCTTCCGCCACCAGCAAGACGCGACCCAGCGGGTTGTTCTTGTTGGGCTTGTCTGCATTCTTGATCTGCGCATTCACACGAGCTGCCACGATGGTCAGAATGAACGAACGGATAAGAGCGATGAAGACAGCAATTGCACCCACTCCGAGAATGGCGAAACCGATTACCCCTGAGTTGTCGCGTACTTGCTCGGCAGCTGTCGGGAAGTTGATCAGGTTGGCCATCATGCTGCCACCCATTGCGCCTGTTGGGTCAATACCGACGCGGTGCATGCCGGAAGTGGCATTCTCAAGGGCGATAGCTGCACTGACGATGTCAGGGGACGGCTGTCGCGGCAGCACCTGGAGGTGACCTATCGCACCTGAGTAGCTCAGGTAGTCGCCGTTGGAGATTGAGTTGAACGCGCCGATTCGAGTGACGGTGCGCGAGGACTGCTCGCCTGAGGGCAGGCTGACCATGGCGTCATACTTGACAACCTTGCCTGACTCCACCAGCTCTTGCTGCATGAAGAACCAGAAACGTTCGATCTCATCAATACGAACCTGTTCTGTGTCACTGGCTACACGAGAGATGAAGTCATCCAGGAATTCCTCACGACCTTCGTACTGAGCGCTGATCAGGGAGTTCTCGAACATTGCACGGAAATCCCCTGCAACGCCCTGGATGGTACCAAGCAGTTCGTTGAGATCAGCACGTGCAGTTCGCAGGGCCTCTCGTCGTTCAGCGATCACCAGCTGATTGGCGTCAAACTGGGCGGTCAACTCAGCGTTGGTAGCATTTTCCTGCTCAATTCTTGCCTTGGTTTCGTCAAGAATCTGTTGCTGCTGGTTGGCCTGCTGCTGGAAGCGCTGTTCGCGCTCACGATGCTCTGCAGACTGAGCTACTCGGTCCGCCTCGACGTTGCTCAGCAATTCAGCCAAAGTGGTCGCCGGCTGCTGAGCGTAGGACTGTGACGAAATGGCCAAGAAAAGGCCGGTCACGGAAATACCTGCAAATTTGATTATTTTTTTCACTGTGCTGACTCCGGTGCAACGATTGGAAGATCCATGATGGCGGGCGATACAAGCCCGCTGGATACGCTGATAGCTCGCTGAACTGCTGTTCTGTACTCGACCGGGTCAAGGGTGACCCAAGCACCTGCGGCTTTATCCCAAGCACCAGTCATCGTGCGGTCCTTGGTCTGATACAACAGAGCGATGCGGCCTACACGCAGAATGTCCACGTCACGATCCACACCTTCGAGATTGAGGGTTGTCGCGTAAGTTTCGTGGGTACGGCCGTAATTGTTTTCAGTTTGGTACAGCACCAGAATCTGGCGGAATTTCTCTGCTACAGAGACGTCCGGGCTGTCGATTGCATCACGAGCGAATTGCAGACGAGCTCGACGCTCTTCCTGCTGGAAAGGCAGGTCCAACTCAACGAACTGCTCAATGCTAGCGAGCATTTTCGTCATCAAGAGAGGCATTTCCTGGGTTACAACAGCAACGTCGGTAATGGACTGCTGCAGGGTGGCAATATTTTCTTCCTGAACGGATATCTGCTTGCGCAGACCGGCATTCAGAACAAGCATTGCTTCCAGGTTGTCATTCTCAAGCTTGAACTCTTCGAAGAGAGTGCTGGCTGAATTCGATAATCTGGTCACGGTCTCCTGCGACGCAATCGCTGCCTCGTTCTGCTGCTCTATGATATTCAAGGCCTGATCGATGATGCTCGTATCAATCTCAGCTGCTTGAGTCGCGCCAGCTACCATCAACGATGCGAAAGGAGCTAGAACCTTGTAATAAAATCGACGGTTATTCATGTGCCATCCTATTATTGTATTTACCAATCAGGGTTTGTAAGCAGGCTTTACTTCGATGCCGGCCACGCACCCTGACAACTTGTGTTTGAGTGAAACCAATCCTGTCTTCTCTGCCAGGACTCCCCGCATGTTCTTCCCTAAACAGAATCGGCAGAGGCTCCGTTGCGCATCCTATTACTCGCATTGGTTACCTTTTTACTCAAAACGAAAAAAAATGAGTTTTAAGGTAACCGATGTGGGTAACACTTTCATTTTCCTAATCAAATTCGACTTTCCTTACCGAATTCTTAGGCAAGCCTATCACAACCCGTCCGTTTTTTAGAACCTTTTGGCGCATAAAATTTAACGGAAATCGCGGTGCACGAACTCCCCTTAATGCGCCTCATTCGGGCTACCAGCCAGTTACTTGCTTGATGGCTTTTCCGATGTCCGCAAGACTCTTCACGGTCGTCACACCGGCATCCTGCAACGATGCAAACTTCTCTGCCGCTGTTCCCTTGCCGCCCGAAATGATCGCTCCAGCATGCCCCATTCGCTTGCCGGCAGGAGCAGTGACCCCGGCGATATAGGAAACCACTGGCTTGGAAACATTGTTCTTGATGTAGGACGCAGCCTCTTCCTCGGCAGTACCGCCAATCTCACCAATCATCACGATCGCTTCGGTCTGATCGTCTTTCTCGAACAGGGCCAGAATGTCTATGAAATTGGATCCAGGAATAGGGTCTCCGCCGATGCCGACGCAAGAAGACTGACCGAAGCCGAAATCAGTGGTTTGCTTTACTGCCTCATAGGTCAGTGTGCCTGAGCGGGACACAATGCCGACCTTGCCAGGCTTGTGGATATTGCCCGGCATGATGCCGATCTTGGACTGACCAGGGGTGATGACACCCGGGCAATTCGGCCCGATGAGGCGTACGCCCAACTCGTCGCACTTCACCTTGACGTCAAGCATGTCAAGGGTCGGTATCCCTTCTGTGATGCACACGATCAGCTTGATGCCTGCGAATGCAGCTTCAAGGATCGAGTCCTTGCAGAACGGCGCCGGGACATAGATCACGGATGCCTCGGCACCAGTGTCGCGAACGGCATCCTTCACCGTGTTGAATACAGGAAGTCCCAGATGGATCTGTCCGCCTTTGCCTGGGGTCACGCCACCCACCATGCGGGTGCCATACTGAATTGCCTGCTCAGAGTGGAAAGTCCCCTGAGAGCCCGTGAAACCCTGACATATGACGCGGGTTTCCTTTGTCAACAAAATGCTCACTTCACACCCCCTGCGGCGGCCACAACCTTTTCTGCAGCGTCGGTGAGACTGCTGGCAGCGATGATATTCAGTCCACTGTCACCAAGCACCTTGCGGCCCAGTTCAGCATTGTTTCCTTCCAGACGCACCACCACGGGGACGGTCACACCAACTTCAGCCACCGCACCAATGATGCCTTCTGCAATCATGTTGCAACGTACGATTCCGCCAAAGATGTTGATCAAGACGGCTTTCACGTTTGTGTCCGACAAGATGATCTTGAAAGCTTCCGTCACGCGCTCCTTGGTAGCACCGCCGCCCACGTCGAGAAAGTTGGCTGGACGGCCACCATGCAACTGGACTATGTCCATGGTTCCCATGGCGAGACCGGCCCCGTTCACCATGCAGCCGATATTGCCATCGAGCGCCACGTAATTGAGCTCCCACTTGGCGGCGCGGGCTTCGCGCTCATCGTCCTGACTCGGATCATGCATGGCGCGCAGCTTCGGCTGCCGGAACATCGCATTGCCATCGATGTTGATCTTGCCGTCAAGGCAATGCAGATTGCCCTCAGCGGTTATGACCAGCGGGTTGATTTCCAACAAGGCCAAGTCGAGATCTGCAAAGAGCTTAGCGAGACCCAGGAAGAGTTGCGTGAATTGCTTGACTTGAACATCGTTGAGGCCAAGCTGGAATGCCAGCTCACGTGCCTGGAACGGTTGCGCTCCACAAAGCGGGTCTATCACGGCGCGAAGTATCTTTTCCGGAGACTCCTCAGCGACTTTCTCGATCTCAACGCCACCTTCTGTTGACGCCATGAAAACGATACGACGGGAGGATCGATCCACTACTGCGCCCAGATACAGCTCCTTGGCGATATCCGTACAGGTCTCCACAAGAATCTTGCTGACAGGTTGGCCGTTTGCATCAGTCTGGTAGGTCACCAGGTTCTTGCCGAGCCATTTTTCGGCAAACGCCTTGATCTCTTCCTTGCTGGAGACGAGCTTGACTCCCCCTGCCTTGCCGCGACCGCCAGCATGTACCTGCGCCTTCACGACCCATTTGCTTCCGCCCAGCTTGTCTGCGGCAGCTGCAGCGTCTTCAGCGTTGTCCACCGCAAAGCCCTTCGAGACCGGCAGCCCATATTCAGCAAACAACTGTTTGGCCTGATATTCATGTAAATTCATTCTGCATCCTCGTGCATCTTGCTTGTTTAATTAAATGCGAATCGCGCATCAACGCTTGCGTTTGTTGACCATGTGCACCGCGTGGCCATTGGCGGCCAGCGCTGCTTCGTGGATCGCCTCTGACAAGGCCGGATGCGAGAACATGGTAAGGCCAACATCTTCTGCACTGGCACTGAACTCCATGGCGATCACCATCTGCTGCACGAGATCGGCAGCGCTCGGACCGATGATGTGGCAGCCAAGAACGCGATCGGTCTTGGCATCTGCCAGGATCTTGACCATGCCTTCCGTATCGTTGGCCGCCATCGCCCTGCCGTTGATGCTGAAAGGGAACGTGCCAACGTTATACTCACGACCTTCCTGCTGCAGTTGCTGCTCGGTCTTGCCTACCCACGCAATTTCCGGATGGGTGTAGATGACAAATGGAACCAGAGAGTAATTGACCTGTGTCTTCTTGCCGGCAATGCGCTCGGCAACCATGACACCCTCCTCCATGCCCTTGTGAGCCAGCATCGGGCCACGAACGATATCGCCCGCTGCATAGACGCCAGGAACCGCTGTGGCGCAACTGTCGTCAACTACCACGAATCCGCGCTTGTCCAGTTCCACGCCAGCAGCCGGATCCAGCAGATTCTCGGTCAGGGGACGACGACCCACAGCCACGATCAGCTTGTCGAAGGTGGCTTCCTGCGGACCATTGGCGTCGGTATAGGACACAGTGACGGACTTGGTCTTGCCCTTGTTGATCTTGCTGCCCGTGACCTTCGCTCCCAGCTTGATGTTCAAGCCCTGCTTGGTCAGGATCTTCTGGGCTTCCTTGGCGATCTGGGTATCCACTGCAGGCAGGAAGGCTTCCATGGCCTCCAGAACGGTGACTTCCGCGCCAAGCCGCGACCAGACACTGCCGAGTTCCAGACCGATCACTCCTGCACCGATCACACCCAGTCGCTTAGGTACGCTGCTGAATTCCAGCGCCCCGGTGGAGTCAACGATGGTTTCATTGTCGATTGGCGTGGGCGGAATGTTGATGGGCACCGAGCCTGCGGCAAGAATGATGTTGTCTGCGGAGATCTCCTCCGTGCTGCCGTCCTGCTTTGTCACCTGAACCCGCTTGCCGGGAAGCAGCTTGCCGAAACCTGCAATACCTTCCACCTTGTTGGCACTGAAGAGCGACTTCACGCCCTGAGTCAGCTGACCGACGATCTTCGCCTTGCGCGCGATCATTGCCGGAACATCGATGGTGACATCGCCTGTGGAAATTCCGTGTGTGGCGAAATCCTTGCGCGCTTCCACATACTTGTGTGAGGAGTCCAGCAACGCCTTGGATGGGATGCACCCTACGTTCAGACAGGTACCGCCGTAGACGGCATTTCCCTTGTCATCGCGCCACTTTTCCACGCACGCCGTCTTGAATCCCAATTGTGCGCAGCGAATGGCGGCAACGTACCCAGCAGGCCCTGCCCCGATCACCACCACATCATATTTATTGCTCATAATTTTCTCGCTGTGTGCTTTGCGTCAGTATTAGATTTCCAGAAGGATGCGTGCCGGGTCTTCCAGCAAATCCTTGATGGTCACAAGGAATTGTACGGCTTCCTTGCCATCGATCATGCGGTGATGATAGGACAGCGCAAGATACATCATCGGTCGAATCTTCACTTCGCCATTGATTGCAACCGGGCGGTCCTGAATCTTGTGCATACCAAGAATCGCAGTTTGCGGAGGGTTGAGAATCGGGGTGGAAAGCAACGAGCCGAATACCCCGCCGTTGGAGATCGTGAAGGTGCCACCGCTCATCTCGTCAATGGAAAGCTTGCCGTCCTGCGCCTTGAGACCGAACTCGCGAATCTGTGCCTCGACCTGGGCCAGACTAAGGTGATCTGCATTGCGCAATACTGGCACCACAAGCCCGCGCGGCGAGGACACGGCCACTCCGATATCCTGGTAGCCGTGGTACACGATGTCGTTGCCATCAATCGAGGCGTTTACGGC
>JACCDZ010565083.1_pt1 | contig 10126 bp, 10 predicted proteins | sample 7449551 | NCBI WGS metagenome assembly JACCDZ01 (sample SAMN15323452, study PRJNA562643) | freshwater metagenome | isolation source: river surface water | place: USA:Blue River Watershed | collected 2017-08-18
CCGCTTGTCATTTTTCCGCTGCGACCCAGATGGGCTGTGATTCGGCGCAGGGTTAATCACCCGTCACCCGCCCCCCGTCACCCGTCACCCGTCACCCGTCACCCGTCACCCGGCACCCGGCACCCGGCAGCGATGCCGGCGCTCCTGCACCTTGTCACCAAGGGGCCGCCCGACTCGCTGCAAGCAGGGGTGACAGGGCCATGAAAAAAGGCGGGATGGCCCGCCTGTTCTTTGTGCTTGCCCCGGGCTTACCAGCTTCCTGAGGCGCCGCCGCCGCCGAAGCTGCCGCCACCGCCGGAAAATCCGCCGCCGAAGGAGCCGCCGAAGCTGCCGCCTCCACCCCCGCCAAACCTGCTGCTGCCCAGATTTCCGCTGGCGAAGATGGCGGCAAAGATGGCAATGAACAGGGCCATGAAGATGGCGGCGCCCAGCATGAGGGCGACCGCAAAGGCGGTGCCGAAGCCGGCGACAGCCGCGCCTCCGCGACCAAACAGCAGGCGACCGAAGAAGCCTGCGATGATGCCGGCAATCAGGGCTGCCGTGATGGTGTCGCTGGTCTTGTCCTTGTTGCGCTGCTGCTGGCGGGAATTTGCGGCCGGCAGGTTTTCGCCGCTGATGAGCTTGATGAGCGCATCGCAGCCGGCATTGATGCCGCCGGCAAAGTCACCCTGCTTGAAGTGCGGCGCCATGATGTCGTCCAGCACCTGCTTGGCGCGGGCATCCGGAATGGCGCCTTCCAGACCATAGCCAATCTGCAGATTGGATCGGCGGTCCTGCACGGCAATCACCATGAGCACGCCATCGTCCACGCCCTTGCGGCCCAGCTTCCAGCTGTCGGCCACGCGGAAGCTGTAGCTGAAAATGTTTTCAGGTGCGGTGCTGGGCACGATGAGCACGGCAATCTGGCTGCCTTTTTCCTGAGACAAGGCGAGCAGCTTGCTGTTCAGGGCGGCAGTGTCAGCCGGGCTCAGCAGGCCGGCCAGGTCAGTGACAGGTGCGGATAGTGCCGGGACGGGCAGGGGCTGGCCGTCTTCCGCCCATGCAGCACTCAGCCAGAGCAGGGGTAACAGGAGGATGAGGTAAAGCTGGCGCATGCAGATTCCTGTTTGCAGAAGGGGCTTTAGCCGCGATGCCTGTTCTGATTGCGGCCATCGTGGCTAAAGCCCCTCCTGCGCAAGCGTTATTGCGCGGGCGCAGCGCTGGCGGCCGGTGCCGGTGCACTGAAATCCACCACCGGCGGCTTGCTGATGGTGGCTTCATTTTCCACGCTGAAATTGGCGCGTTTTTCCAGCCCGAACATCTTGGCGGTCAGGTTGGAGGGGAAGGAGCGCACGGTGACGTTATAGGCCTGCACGGCCTGGATATAGCGGTTGCGGGCAACCGCGATACGGTTTTCCGTGCCTTCCAGTTGCGCCTGCAGATCGCGGAAGTTCTGGTCGGCTTTCAGTTGCGGGTAGTTTTCCGCCACTACCAGCAGGCGCGAGAGAGCGGAACTCATTTCGCCCTGGGCCTGCTGGAATTTCTTCAGCGCCGCCTCGTCATTCATCAATGAGGCATCGGCCTTGATGCTGCCGACACTGGCGCGGGCATTGGTGACTTCGGTCAGCACATCCTTTTCATGGGCGGCATAAGCCTTTACCACGTTCACCAGATTGGGCACGAGATCGGCGCGGCGCTGGTACTGGTTGAGCACTTCCGACCAGGCGGAGTTGGCGGCCTCGTCCTGCGCTTGCAGGGTGTTATAGCCGCAGCCGGAGAGGGCGAGTGCCACGAGGGCGAGCAGGGAAGCGGAAACAAGGCGCAGGGTACGCATGGCAGAGACTTTCCTGGTAAGTGGGTGATGGCTGCAAGATAGGGCCAATGCGGGAGATTACAAGCACAGAATTGCTACGCCCTGCGCTGGCCCGGGCCTTGTCCGCGCCCGGCCAAGCGGTATAGTCGAACGACTTTGAGGGGTCAGAAAAATGCAAAAGCCCGCCGCCAGAACACCTATGGCTTTTTCCTTCCGCGTGGATCTGCGCTGGTGCCTGGATGAGCTGCTCAAGGATGGCCGTTTGACTCAGCGTGATGTCAATCTGGCGTCCACCACCCCGCGCACCCGCGAACAGCTCAACTGGCATCCCTTGCAGATCGTGGCGCATTTCGATTTTCCGGATGCCAGCGGCAAGGCGTCGGCGCTGACACTGGATGTGCTGACGGCCTGGCTGGCCGAACGCGCCGGGCAGGCCGTATTCCATATTGATCCGATCAAGATTCGCGCCGGCGAAGTCACGCAGGCGATGTCCTACAAGTATGCGGACCGCCACGCCATTCTGGCGGTGGCACTGACTCAGGATGAGGTCACGATAGCCTCGGCCCAGCCCTTCCATAACGAATGGGAAACTGACCTCAAGCAGACGCTGCGTGGCAAGACCATCAAACGTGTGGTGGCCAATCCGGCGGACATTCACCGCTACACCATCGAATTCTATCGTTTGGCACGTGCTATCGAGGGCGCCAACACGGCCGACTCGGTGTCCAGTCAGTACGTCAGCAATTTCGAGCAGTTGCTGGAGCTGGGCAATGCCAATGCCTCTCCGGATGCCAATGACCAGCACATCGTCAATATCGTGGACTGGCTTTTCCAGTATGCGTTTGATCAGCGCGCATCCGATATCCATCTGGAGCCGCGTCGTGACATCGGGCGTGTGCGATTCCGTATCGATGGCGTGCTGCACAATATTTACGAGTTTCCGCACCTCATCATGAATGCGGTGGTTTCACGTATCAAAATCCTGGGCCGCATGAATGTGGCAGAAAAGCGCAAGCCGCAGGACGGGCGCCTGAAAACGCGTAATCCCAAAGGTCAGGAAACGGAGCTGCGTCTTTCAACCTTGCCGACTGCCTTCGGCGAAAAAATGGTCATGCGTATTTTCGATCCCGATGTGCTGGTGCGCGGCTTCAAGGAGCTGGGTCTGGTGGGAGAGGATTTCGAGAAGTGGCAAAAGATGGTGAAGGAGCCCAATGGCATCATTCTCGTCACCGGCCCGACGGGATCAGGGAAAACCACCACGCTTTATTCGACGCTCAAGCAATTGGCCACGGACGAGGTGAATGTCTGCACCATCGAAGACCCGATTGAAATGATCGAGGGCAGCTTCAACCAGATGCAGGTACAGCACAATATCGATCTGGATTTCGCCGGTGGCATACGCGCCCTCATGCGTCAGGACCCCGACATCATCATGGTGGGTGAGGTGCGCGACCCTGAAACTGCCGACATGGCCATACAAGCCGCACTCACCGGCCATCTGGTGCTGTCCACACTGCATACCAATGACGCACCGTCCTCCATCAATCGTCTGGTGGATCTTGGCGTGCAGCCCTTCCTGATTGCCGCCACCATTCTTGGGGTGATGGCGCAGCGCCTGGTTCGCAGGCTGTGTCCGCATTGCAAGGTTGAGGTGGATTGTGACGAGGCGGCGTGGATGGAGTTGACGGCACCGTGGAAGGCGCCGGTGCCGAAGAAGATTTATGGTCCCAAGGGCTGTCTGGAGTGCCGTGATACCGGCTATCTCGGGCGTATGGGTATTTACGAAATCATGTTGCTGTCAAATGAGTTGCGTAAGGTCATCAGTGATGGCGCTGCGCTGGGTGATATCAAGAAGCAGGCCTATAAAGAAGGTCTTTTACCCTTGCGGCTTTCCGGTGCCCAAAAAGTGGCGCAGGGCATGACCACGATTGAAGAAGTCATGCGCGTGGCGCCGCTGAACTGAGTTCGTTCATTTTATTTATCAATCAAGGAGAATTTTCAATGGGATCTGCCGTTCTGTTTCTGATTGTGCTGGCGGTTGTGGTGGTGGTGCTGACGGTGAAGCAGGTGCCGCAGGGCTATCACTGGACGCTGGAGCGCTTTGGTCGCTATACGCGCACCATGGAGCCCGGTCTGCAATTCATCATGCCTGTTTTCGACAAAGTGGGTGCGCGCCTGAACATGATGGAGCAGGTGCTGGACATTCCTCCGCAGCAGGTGATTTCGCGCGACAACGCCATGGTCACCATTGATGCCGTCTGCTTTTACCAGGTCTTCAATGCTGCCCAGGCCGCTTATGAGGTGAGCAATCTGGATTACGCGATACGCAATCTGACCATGACCAATATCCGTACTGTCATCGGGTCGCTGGATCTGGATCAGATGCTGTCACAGCGCGACCACATCAACTCGCAGCTGCTCACCATCGTGGATCAGGCCACCAATCCCTGGGGCATCAAGATCACCCGTATCGAAATCAAGGACATCACGCCGCCGGCAGATCTGGTGAATGCCATGGCTTCGCAAATGAAGGCCGAGCGTACCAAGCGCGCCCAGATTCTGGAGGCTGAAGGTACGCGTCAGGCGGCGATTCTGGCGGCAGAAGGCAAGAAGCAGGCGCAGATTCTGGAGGCTGAAGGCGAGCGTCAGGCAGCCTTCCTTGAGGCCGAGGCGCGTGAGCGTGCGGCGGAGGCCGAAGCCAAGGCCACCATGATGGTGTCGCAGGCCATTGCCAAGGGTGACATCCAGGCCGTGAATTATTTCGTGGCGCAAAAATATGTGCAGGCGCTCAGCCTCATCGCCTCCAGTCCCAATACCAAGCTGGTGATGATGCCGCTGGAGTCCTCGCAGGTGATTGGTTCCATTGCAGGCATTGGCGATCTGGTGAAAGAACTGCAGACAAAGAAGGTTTGAGCATGGACTATCTCAATGCACATCCGGCATGGTGGTGGCTGAGTCTGGGCATTGCCCTGCTCATCATCGAGATGATTTCCGGCACACTGATTTTCTTTTTCATCAGTGTTGGCGCTTTTCTGGTGGCCTTGCTCACCTGGGCGCTGGACCTGGGCGGGATCGCGCAAGGGCTGGTGTTTGCCCTGACAACGGTGGCAGCAGTGGCCGCCTGGCGCAAATTCCGCCCTAATCCGGGCGACAAGCTGGAGCAGTTGGCGGGTGCTAGCGGGCTTAATAACCGCCTTTCCCTTTTTGTGGGCAGGGAGGCGGTGCTGGAAGAGTCTTTGCACAATGGTCGTGGTCGCGTCCGTCTGGATGACAGCTACTGGAATGTGGTGGGTGATGACCTCCCGGCCGGCAGCCGCGTGCGCATCGTGGCGGTGGAGGGCATGACCCTGCGTGTGCAGGCACTTTGATGCTTGCCTGAGACAAAACTGGGCCATGAACTGGCCTCTTCTGCTCTTTCTTGAGGATGGCGGCCTGCGCACAATGCGGGGCCGCCATTTTTATGGCCCCCAAATTCCAAGGAGATTGCCGTGGCCCAGCAACGCATTGAAATCGTGAAGGAGTTTGCCGCTCCGGTTGACCGTCTGTTTGCCTACCTTGGCGAGCATGAGAATCTGGAGGCCGTCTTCGGTCTGCCCAAGATCAAGCGCATCAGCGATGGCAAGGGTGCCCGCAATGGTGTGGGTTCGGCGCGTGAAATGAAGATCCTGGCAGGCCCGGCTTTTGTCGAGACCGTGACCGCCTACAAGGAAAACGAGCTCATCGAATACCGCATCACTCGCGGCAGCCCGCTCAAGAATCATCATGGTGTGATGCGCTTCTATCCCACCTCCACCGGGGGTTCGCGCCTGCACTACACCATTGTTTTCGAGGGCAAGTTCCCCTTGGTTGGCGAGATTGTGCGTGCGGGACTGGATCAGGGCATTCGCCGTGGTCTGGACAAGCTGCGGCTCTGATTGCAGTAACTGCGCTGCTGTAAAAAGCCGGTCTTGTGACCGGCTTTTTTTGGGGTGTCGCAGGCCACAGAGCGGCGTCGGGGCTCTCCGTGGCCTTCTGTGAGCCCTGGGAAGGTGGGTCTCAGGGCTCCGGTAAGCTCGGGGCGCGGTTGCCACTATCCGGACTGAGCGGGCGAGGGAGTTTTGTTGTGCTGTCGCGACAGGGGGTTGCAGGCCCAGGCCGATGGCTAGTCTGCGCCGCTCTGATTTGGCGGAGCGCAGTCAAGCAGGTGGACGTGTGCGGGGTGTAAAAAGAAAAAAGGCCTGACGAGTCAGACCTTTTTCTTGAAATTGGTGCCAGGAGAGGACTTGTTAAAATCTTCTAATTCATTGATTTTGAAGTGAATAAAAGTAATTGATTTCTATGTTACCCAATGCAGTTACCCAGTACTTTTTCGCTACCAAGCCCTAGTGTTTTTTGTGGGCCCTAACCACAACATGTAGTGGTTCTCTCGTTCGTCGGAAAACGCCATTTTGAGCGTCCTTGGGTAACTCTCTTTTTGATGAAGAATTGGTCGTCGAATTTTGACGAGGCTCTCAGGGTGTCATCCATAGGGGAAAGTTGCGCCAAAGGTTCAAGTCCCAAATGCAGGGCTTGATAGGCTTTTCAAAGAGGTAATGTCAGGTGCCTGCTGTTACGCCGGCCACCGCGCCTAATGAGCTGCCGGGCTTGCCCTTTATAGTTCAGGCTTGGTGTTGAGATTCTGCGCCTGAGTCTGAAGTTTGGTGATGTCCGCCGGATCCTCGCCTTCCCCTTCAGCATAGGCAATGAGATCCGCGTAATCGACAACTTGGTGTGCTGCCACCATGACGGCCTGTTGCCACGACTGACGATCCTTCCAGTGCCACCAGGATGCTAGGCGATCCATGACGCACAGGGTTGGGGTAATGACGCGCAATGGCCCCCATGGGGTCTCCAACTTCGGAATATCGCTGGCCTGCACGCAGCGGTTACCAAACTCCAGCGGCGCCGCCGGGAACTCCAAGAAAAACTCAGTCGCGGGGTGGTAGAAGTGCCGGTTGTCATCAGCAAGTCTGAAGCCATGGGGCTCCAGCATCTCTGATAGGCGCTTGCGCCGCTCTACCGTGACGAAATCGAGATCATTGGACTGGTACTGGTTCTCAGTGTAGATGCTGACTGCTCCCCCTCCGGACAGCGTGGCCGTGATGCCGGCCGCTTCCAGTAGCTGGCTAACCCAGGCAGCGAGCTCCACGGCGGTTGTGCTGGCGGTAATGTTCATTGGTCAGGGCCGGTCAGAGGGGTTTACCGGAGCGACGTGGGCGCCGGCGCTCCCGGAAATACTTCTCTGTCATCTCGTTTGGAAGGCTTTCCAATTCGGACTCCAAGAAGGCTCGCAGATTCTTTGTCGTCCTGCTGCTGGGATTCCAGGTAAATAAGCGGGTATTGCCGACCATGCGGCTGACCAGAATGCCCTCCCCCTCAAGTCGCTTTAGTTGACGCTGGATACCCGTGAGGGGCACGTCAAAAGTTAACGCAATGCCGCGAGCATAGCCCTCGCCGTAGTTCTGCAGGTACAGCAGGGCCTGGGAGGCTGATCGGTTGCCAAAGACAGCATCGAGGGCAGGTGTCACGTAGACGTCCTAATGACCACAAAGTGTGTTTATATAACCACGAACTGTGGTCTTTATGAAGGGGGTGTGGTGGAGGCGACGTCCCTCCGCTATTGAGTATGACGCGGCTTTGTCGCTCCCTCTTTTTATTTGCTGAGCCTCGTTGAGACGACCTGCTTGAACGCGTTGGAAATCCTGGTGTCCTCTTGGACGCGCTGCCAGTAGCGCTCCGCTAGATCCTGTCCCCGTGCCCAATAGGCCAATGTGTCAGTGCGTGGCCGTACTGTGGGGAAGGCGCGCTCAATGACCTCATTATTCACAGGAGCAAATGCCATCGGCAGCATGTCGTAGGCAGGGGCCAGGGTGAGCCGCCCGGCATCGTCCATGAAGAATGAGATATTGCCGAAGTGGCGATCTGTGTTGGCAATGAGCTGGGCAAACACGGTGCGCCGGAGGAGGGCATCATGGTCGGCCTTGTTGATTTGGCGGCCTGCGAGCAAGGCAGCCGCTGCTGCCTCCCAAGTCTGCTCTTTCAGACCCAGAAACTCGGCATTCACCGCTTCCAGCGACACCATGCCGCGCCGGCCCGCCACGCCAATGCGGTCAAAACGCTCGACCTCCAGAAAGGCACGGCCTCCGGCCATGATCAGCTCCGAGTGGGTCGCTAAGCCGTGATCTGCCTCTTCTTCAGTTAGAAGTTGCAGAGCCAGGTGCTCACACATAAGCAGATCAGCCCAGCGCTGCCCGGCTGCGGTGTCCATGGGCGGGGAGAATTTCACGAGTACTTCTTGGTAGTCGCTGTCTCCCTTCATGCGAAGGGCGGAGAACTTGGGTTGCTCACCTCCAGCAGAGGAGCCGTATCCCGAGCCCTGTAGGGTATTGGCGGCAAGGACAGGATAGGCGGTTGTGCGGTCAGGCAGGGCAATCGCCATTGGTTGGTGGCGAGCCTCACGCTCAAGCCAACCCTGAAAGGCAGCTTCACCAATGATGAGGTCGCCAGGACAGGAGGAGCCATACAGCGTTAGCCATTGCAGAATGTCGTCACTGCTCCAGTCCTGCCAACGACCGGGAAGAGAAAGCTCTGGATGCTGTTGCAGGAGCGCTCGCCCGAGAAAGCCTTGGGGGCGCATGTCCCAGACAAACCACGGTAGATCTTCAAAGGTCTTGCTGTTGCCCGCCTTCCATTGCACGAAAAACGGTTCCCCGGCCAAAGCGATCAACTCGCCGACGCATTCTGGGGTGCCGTCTGTGCCGATGCGCGTTATGGGAAAACGATGGCCCATGTCGCGGATGCCACGTACCAAGGCATACCGGGTACTGCGCGCCTGGCCAAGCACGGCTACCTGGCTGCCCAAGCGGCCCAACGCTCGTGACAGTGTGGGCTGGGAGACGTCCAAGTCCGTAGCCAGCTCCTTTGCAGTTCGAGGGGCTGTTTGGCGTCGGAGACTTTGCAGCAAGCGCTCATCAAGGTTGGGGCTTGTCATGGCATGCTCAAAGAATGAATAGATAGGGGAGTGCCTATTTGGCTGCAGCCTTCGTAGATTTTGGCCTTCATGCCAATATCTTTATCATTTTTGATTTAAAAAATGAATAGATATTGGCATTTTCATATGGATTGATATTTCATCTAGGGAGCGGCTGCTAAGGGGGCGTATCTGTACGTGCCGAAATCATTGATGGATAACCTTCTGCCGCCTTGATCGACTCCGGTACTGCGCTGCCCGTGCGCTTTGCCGCTACATGCGGTGTCACACCGAGTGCCTGCAGGTTTTTTATATGCCCGCTAGCGTCATAGCCCTTATCAGCGCCCAACGTGGCGCCGGACTTCAGTCGTCGTGCCGCCATTTTTTCAGCAGCATCTCGTTCAGCGTAACCGTTCGCCTGCATCGTCTCGACGTCCACCACCAGACCATTACGGTTCTCACTCAGGATGTGCGCGAGATGGCGTAGCTTGGACTCGGCAAACTACGCTTTCTTGTAGAGCTTCGCCTCCGGGTCTGTGGTGGAGACATGCGTTTCATTCGAGCGCGACTCATCCTTGAAGTCCACTTCAGGATTCCCGCTGCCCGTACCTGATGGCGGCTCTGCATCATCGTCGTTACGACGCACGAAACTCTTGTGCGAGGCCCATGCCTCAATCATCGAGCCATCCACGCTGAAGTGTTCGTCAGAGACCAGATCGGCCCACTCCGCCACACCCAGCACCTGATCAAAAAACTGCCGCAACAGGCGCTGCTCCAGAAGTCGGTCGCGATTGGCGCAAAACACCGTCAGCTCCCAAACAGGCTGATCAACGCCAAGGCTTACGAACCAGCGAAAGAGCAAGTTATAGCCCAGTTGCTCCATCAGTTGCCGCTCGCTGCGAATGGTGTACAAAAGCTGCAGCAAAAGGGCTCGCAACAAGCGCTCCGGTGGAATCGATGGCCGCCCCATGCGGGAGTAGCGACGCTGGAACTCGTCGCTCATCAAACGAAGAATGCCATTAACCACCATCTTCATCTTGCGTAGCGGATGGTGGGCAGGAATGCGGTCTTCGATGTCCACATAGCTGAACATCGCACCCTGGATAACGTCTTTGCCGCGCATGTGTTCTTCACATCAGGTGATGAGGCGTGAATTATCGCCGGATGCAGTGACTTTTTCACCAGCCTGTTAAGGGAGCAAATGCAAGGCATTCTCTGCCAAGCCGAGGGCATGCAAGCTGTAATCTACTGAAATAAATGGCAAATTTTCGGAAATGCCATGTGGCGGGTTTGACTGAAGTGCGTACAGGGTCTGGGCTGTTGAACTGCATCCCAAACTGACCCAG
>JACCDZ010889156.1_pt1 | contig 10126 bp, 10 predicted proteins | sample 7449551 | NCBI WGS metagenome assembly JACCDZ01 (sample SAMN15323452, study PRJNA562643) | freshwater metagenome | isolation source: river surface water | place: USA:Blue River Watershed | collected 2017-08-18
CTCATTTTTTTGTTTCTACAAATATGGTTTTAATGTAAATCCAATTGCTATCAAAAATTCTCCAGTCACCACGATGATTGATTACAAGATATAAAATGAGTTCGTCTTTCATGTCGTAAATATTAAATGTCCGTTCATCTTTTACAGTCAAATAGCATGAATAACCTCCATGTTCATCCTCAATGTATGTCCTGTTCTTGTATTGTATTGGTAGATTGGTTTTTGCTGTGGTTGTTGTCGTATAGCCGCTTTGGGATTTGTTGGTAGGGTAGGTATAGGTGCTGTAATAAAATGTGTTGTATTTACTGTCAGGTTCTATCCATCCAGGTTTACCTGTGTAGGGGTTTGTATTTCCTTTCGTTGAAAAGTTGTCTCGGTTTGTTGAGTTCGGGGCTGTCCTGAAATACGGTTGAACATAAGTGCCGTCTTTACGATAATAACCGCTCACCTTAACGTGTCGAGGATTTGTCTGGGCAAAAGTTAAAAAAGTCGTGGAAAGAAATAGGAGAACAAATAGGATTGATTTTGTGAAAGTCGCTGTCCGCTGCTGCCAAGTGCGTTGGGGCAAAAGCAAATGTGCTGCAACTGTGTCAGCTTGTGCGATGGGTTGCAGCTCTTTTGATTTTGCTGAAGCGTTGGCTTGTCTGTTCATTTACTCTGTCGTTTTATTGTTGCACTGTCGTCTTTTAGCATGACCGGTAACGTTTCGGGGCTTGGCGTAGTGGCGGTTTTACAGCACTACTGTTGATACGAAGCACCAAAGTTCAAATTTAGCAAAAAGTTTCATACGAGGCACTTCGCCCGCCATTACGCCAAGCCCTTGTTATCGGCTGCCCTTCTGTCTGTCAGGTTGGTTGTCTGTCGTGGTTGTTGTGTCGTGTGTGTGGTTGGTGTATTTTTATTTTTTCAAAGAGGGGAAAGAAAAAAATGAAGTTTTAGAGGTCGGCAAAAGGCACACTCTTTTGCAAACTTTGGTAGGTGCGTTGGCTTGTAGCGGTTTGCAAATGTGTGTGCCTGTGTGTTGGTTCTAACTCGTCTTTTTATAATTCCAAATCGCCAAACCATTTAATAAAACGGCAAACCCAATCATAATAACAAAATGATTTTTGATGTCGGAAAACCCGCTTCCTTTCAGAACAACCATTCGCACTACTTCAATGAAATACGTTACAGGACTGCATTTTGCTATGATGTAAGCCCATTGCGGCATTCCGTCAAGCGAAGTGAATAAACCACTCATCAGCATAAAAATCATAATGAAGAAAAACGCTACCGACATTGCTTGTTGTTGTGTTTCGGCAAATGTGGAAATAAGCAAGCCTAAGCCCAATAATGCAATCAGATAAATGGACAAATAACCATACAGTAAGAGTAAACTTCCGACAGGAACAATACCATAAACCAACCGTGCCACAACAAACAACCCGACACTAAAAACAAACATTCCGATTATCCAAAACGGAATGAGTTTGCCCAAAATAAACTGATATTTTTTTATGGGTGTTACGTTTATTTGTTCAATCGTGCCAGCTTCTTTTTCTTTCACAATGTTCAATGCACACATATACGCACCTACCATTGTTACCAACACAACTAAAATTCCCGGAACCATAAAAAAACGATAGTTCATAAACGGATTGAACCAATTTGAAGAAGCAACAGTAATAACAGGCGCAGTATTAAATTTATCGGATTGAAACCATTGCAAACGAATATCAGCGTTGTAAGCCGTAATAATTTGATTGAGATAAGCACCGCCCAAACCTGCTTTCACGCCATTGATTGCATTAACAGCAATAAATAATTTTTGCTCGTTTTCACGCACTAAGTTTTTTTCAAAGCCTTGCGGTATTTCCAAAATCAAATCGGATTTGTCGCTTTCAATCTGATTAAATGCACTTTGAAATGAATTACTGTAATCAGCCAAACGGAAATAACCCGAAGAAGTAATTTTTGAAATAAGATTGCGTGAAAATGTGCTGTGGTCGTGGTCAACGATTGAAATGTTGATGTTCTTTACTTCATAATCGGCTGCTAATGGAAGTATGAGCAACTGCACTATCGGAACAACAAAAATCAACGGCAACAATGCTTTGTTTCGAAAGATTTGTTTGAACTCTTTTTGCAATAAAAATTTTAGTGTTCTCATACTAATCGAGTTTTAAATTTTTTGAAACTCACTACCAATAAAAAAACAGTCATTCCGAAAAGCACCAATGTTTCTTTCCATATAGCACTAAATCCAAGACCTTTTATCATTATTGATTTTACAATAGTGTAATACCATTTTGCAGGAATGATATTGCAAATTACCTGCAAGGGAACAGGCATATTTTCAATCGGAAACATAAATCCTGTAAACAACATTGTAGGAACTAACATTCCCATCAATGAAATCAGCATTGCTGCCTGTTGCGACTGTGCTACGTTTGAAATAAGCAAACCCAACGAAAGAGCTGTAATAATCAGCAAAATACTTTCTGCAAACAGCAATGAAATACTTCCGTTAATCGGCATATCCAAAAGAGTTACGCTTAAAATAAGAATGACGGAAAGGTTTACAATGGAAAGTAATAAATACGGAATTGCTTTTGCAATAATCACTAAAAACGGATTGAAAGGCGATACCAACAGCACCTCCATTGTTCCATTTTCTTTTTCACGAACAATGGAAACAGAAGTCATCATTACACACACCAACATCAGCACCAATGCCATTACGCCCGGCACAAAATTGGTTGCCCCTTTCAATTCGGGATTGTATAACATTCGTATTTCGGGAACAATGCGAAACGGAACAACATTGTTTTTCATTAACTCCTGCTGATAATCCATAATGATTGCCGTTGCGTAATTTGTCAATGTATTAGCGGTGTTCGGGTCGGAAGCATCTGCAATAATTTGAACTTGTGCCTGATGAAGATGTGAAAGGTCGTTGTTAAAATTGGCAGGAAATATAATTGCCAATTTTATGTTCCCCGCTTTAAATGCTTCTTCAATTTGTCGGTGGCTGAATAGCGTTTTTTGAATATCAAAATTTTGACTTGCTTCTATTTTGTTGATGATTTGCTGTGTGGCTTCGTCTTTGGCATAATCGCAAATAACAATTTTGGAATTTTTGATTTCGTTTGTGAGAGCAAAACCAAATAAAACAATCTGCACAATCGGCAAGCCGAATAGCATTAACAGCGTTTTCTTATCACGGAAAACGTGATAAAATTCTTTTCTTACAAATGTCAAAAACTGTTTCATTTTTCTTAGTCTGCTTTTCGTTTTGCACCTCTTGCCAATTCAAAAAACACATCGTCCATTGATGAAGCGGAAAATTGTTTTTTCAAATTGTCGGGGGTGTCCAACGCTTTTATTACTCCGTCCACCATCATCGAAACTCGGTTGCAGTATTCGGCTTCGTCCATATAGTGCGTGGTTACAAAAATGGTAATGCCTCTGTCTGCCGCCGAATAAATTAAATCCCAAAACTGCCTGCGAACAATGGGGTCAACGCCTCCTGTGGGTTCGTCCAAAAACACAATTTTCGGCTCGTGCAAAATGGCTACCGAAAAAGCTAATTTCTGTTTCCAACCCAAGGGCAATGAAGCAACCAATTTTTTAGCTTCGTTTTGCATACCCAATGTTTCAATCAATTGATTGCTTTTTGCTTTTAGTTGCTTATCCGTTAAACCATAAATACCGCCAAAGAATTGAATGTTTTCCAACACTGTTAAATCTTCATACAAGGAAAATTTTTGGCTCATATAACCGATGTTCTTTTTAATTTCTTCGGTTTGTTTGTAAATGTCAAAACCTGCAATGGTGGCATTTCCCGATGAAGGCGTTGAAAGTCCGCAAAGCATTTTCATTGCGGTTGTTTTTCCTGCACCATTCGCACCGAGAAAACCGAAAATTTCACCTGCATATACTTCAAAGGTTATTTCGTTTGTAGCGATGAAATCGCCAAAACGTTTAGTGAGTTTGTCTGTCTTTATTACGGTTTCGTTTGTCATTTCAGTTCATCAGTTTTATGAAACAATCTTCAATGCTCGGTGTGATGTGTTTGAGTTCAATGTTTTGATGATTGGCTTTTTGTAAAATGTGTATCAATTCATTGTGCGAATTTTCATTGTCATTTTGAAACGTGATATGATGAAACTCGCCAAAAGCATTGCAGGTTTTTATTTCGTTATTTTTTCGCAGGTCGTTTAGTAACTTGCTCATATCATTTGCTTTTACGGCAAAAAGATTTTCTGGAAACTGTTTTACAATTTCATCGGGTGTATCAATGGATAAAATTTTTCCGTTTTGTATGAGTGCGATGCGTTCGCAAAGCGTGGCTTCGTCCATATAAGGCGTGGAAACCAAAATCGTAATGCCCTGCTGTTTCAGGCGTTTCAGCATTTCCCAAAATTCTTTTCGTGAAACAGTATCCACACCTGTTGTCGGTTCGTCTAAAAACAACACTTTCGGGCGATGAATTAAAGCACAACATAGAGCCAATTTTTGTTTCATACCGCCCGACAATTTTCCTGCCCTACGGTCTTTGAACGGTTCAATTTGAACATAAATGTCTTTAATCAAATCGTAATTTTCTTTTACCGAAGTATTAAAAACAGAAGCAAAAAAGTTTAAGTTTTCTTCCACCGATAAATCCTGATACAACGAAAATTTTCCGGGCATATAGCCCACACTACTGCGAATGTTTTTGTAGTCTTTAATTACATCAAAACCGCTTACAGAAGCATTACCGCTATCGGGCAACAACAAGGTTGTAAGTATGCGGAAAATACTTGTTTTACCTGCTCCGTCTGCACCAATCAAACCAAACAATTCGCCCTCATTTACCGAAAACGAAACATCATTCACGGCTTTCACTTCGCCTTTGTTGTATGTCTTTACAATATTATGTAACTCAACATCTGCCATTGCTATTGAAATTTTATTTCGCCATACATACCAATTTTGTAAGTGCCGTCATTCTTCACTTTTACTTTAATGGCATACACCATATTCGCTCTTTCATTTTTTGTTTGAATGGTTTTTGGCGTAAACTCTGCCTTGTCATTTATCCAACTAATCGTGCCCTCTGTTTCTTTGTAACCGCCTTTGCCGTCATCGGTAAGCACTTTTACTGTTTGGTTCAGCTTTACTTGTGTCAGTTGGTCGCCTGTGATGTAAGCCCGCAAAATGATGTTTGACAAATCGGCAATTTTGTAAAGCGGTTTTCCTGTTGCCGTCATTTCGTTGGCTTCGGCATATTTTGTCAAAACCGTTCCGTTTGCAGGATTAATGATTTTGCATTTTGCTAATTGGTCGTTTAACTGTTCCACTTGCACCTGCAACGGCAACACATCACTGTTGATACTTTCGGTAGAAATATCCAATGACGATTTTTGTGCTTCAATTTGTTTTTTCAACACATCAATTTGTGCATTGATGTCGTCTAATTGTTTTTGCGGTGCGGCATCGCCATTTACCAAATTGGTAATACGCACTTTTTCTTTTTGTGCAGTAGCAAGCTGCGATTGCAAAGCGGCTAACTGTGCCGATACATTGGGCTTTCTGCTGGCGGTGGCTTTCGTTTGTGCCAAGAGTTGTTTTTTCTTCAAATACAACTGTGTGTTGTCAATATAACCGACAGTTTGTCCCGATTGAAGCATTTGCCCTTCTTCAAGTTCAAACTGCTTAATTGTGCCTGTGGCTTCCGATGAAATAATTCTTTCTTCTGCTTCAAAACTTCCCGAAGCGTCAAAAGAAGTTTTGTTGTTGTTGCAAGCTGCAAACAATGTTGCAATGCCTGTTACAAATGCGATAGTTTTTATTTTTCCCATTGATTTTATTTTTTGATGTTTAATTGCCTGACATTGTTTGATAGTTATATTGAGCCATTAAAAGCTGTATTTCGTGCAAAATCAAATTTTGCCGTGCTTGGTCTTCTGCATTTACAGAAATAAGGTAGTCGTTGGTTGTTGCCGTTCCGTTTTCTAACTGTATTTTCGTTGTGTTTTTCACGCTTTCACGAAGTGAAATAATGTCGCTGTCTGTTTCAATCAACTCCTGCACTTTTGTTATTTCCGAATTTTGTTGTCGTAAATTCAGATTGGTGTTGAATAAAAATGTTTCCCGTTGAATGTCTATGAAATCCTGATTGACTGCAAGGATTTTCTTTTCTTTATTGTAAGTATAAAAACCTGTTAAATTCCAATTCAACCGCAAACCACCGATGTAGTAACCTTGCACATCGTTACTCAACATATTTAACGCAGGTCTGCCCAAACCACCTTGAAAAAACAAGCTGAAACGTGGAAGATTTTTTGCGGTAATCAGTTTGTTTTGCAAGTCAAACGTTTTTTTCTGCAAGTCGTAAAATTTCAGTTCGGGACGATTGATAGTGTTGGAAACAAGTTGCGGTGCGGGTTTCAGCAAAGTTGTATTTTCGTCAATCGCAGTTCCGATAAAATGCGACAACATTTCGGCATATCCTTTTCGGGTTGCTTTCAATTCAATAGTGCGTTGGTTGGCTTTCAGCAATTCCGCTTTCAAAATGTTTACGCTGCTTTTAGTTGCTGTGCCGTTTTGAATGGCAACGTTTGTTTTGTCAATACCGCTTTGAATGTCTTTTTTGAGTAAATCCGTTTGTTTTAGTTGTTCATCAATCAACAATATGCCGAAAAAAAGTTGGTTAATACGTTCTCTCAGTTTGTAAATTTCAACTTCCACTTTTTGCGTTTCCACTTGCATATTTGATTCAATCAAATTTTTATTGTCTTTCACCACAAACAAATCGGTAATGGGTTGCGAAACTTCACCGTAAAGTCTGTATTGGTCTTTACTGATTGTCGGAATGACCATATTCGGCAACGAAATAGGAATTTGCGTTACGGCAGATTGATAAGTCGCCTGTCCTACAATATTGAACTGCGGCAAATAACCTTTGTTGGCATTGTCAATAGAATATTCTTTGGATTTCTCTATTAGTCCGTATTGCTTTATCAACGGAAAATTCCTTTTTGCCATTGCCAAACAAGTGTCAATGCTCAATGAATTATTTTGTTGTGCCGTAGCCCAATGCGTTGAAAACAGCATTATGCCAATCAACCAACTTACTGCAAGTTGTTTATTTTTAATCATTTTATTTATCATTTTGTTTTAATCATCTGTTTAATAAATGGGCAAAAAAATTTACTTCGCTTTCATTGTTGCTTTTATCCAAACAGGAATAAGTTTTTTACGGTCTTGCATTAGTTCATTAAATTGCTTGTTATTCATTCCTCCAATTCCTTGTAACAATGGCTGTGCGATAAAAGGAAACACAACCAAACTCAATAAATTCATTAAAAAATGTAATGGATTTGGTTCGGTAATTTTTCCTTTTGCAACGGCATCCTGATGTTGCTTGAAAAATGAAGAGTTCATTACTAATTGCTTAATCGGTAATTTTTCTAATAATCCTTCAGCATTGTTGCGAATTTCACTCAACATAAAAATCGGGACATTCGGCTCTTTGATAATAAGGTCAATATACTTTTCAGCAACAAGTTCCACTTTTTTTTCTAAGGTGCTTTTTTCATCATTCAGCACCATTGCCATATTTTGCATAAAGCTAAAAAGGGTTTCAAACATTATAGTTTCAAACAACTTTTCTTTACTGCGAAAATAGTAATTCAGCAAAGCAAGATTTATGTCCGCTTCTTCGGCAATATCTCTTGTCCGTGTAGCGGCATATCCTTTTTTATGAAACGCTACACGGGCAGCGGATTTGATTTTTTCTTCCGTTGTCGTGTCTAATGCTTTCGCTTCTTTCTTCTTTGCCATTTTGCATTAAAATTCGTTTCGGGGACAAATGTAGAAATAAATATTGAGTATTCACAAACGTACCACTAATTTCCAATAGTAGCAATTACGAGCCTGTCAAAGAGTCTTTTTCCAAAATATCTACGGTTTAGTTTGTAGCAAAATTCGTCAAGATAAGCTTGTAAATACTTTCCTTTGATCATATGATACACTCCTAAAAGATTTCTTTTTGCATTACTGATTGCAATATGAACCCATTTTAGAGTTGTTTTGGTTGTTTCTTTATCGGATTTTGAGGTAATATGAGTATCTACAATTTCAGCAAAGTCAACGTAACTGGTACTTTTATCAGAAAAGATGATTGCATTTTGGTTAATGTATTCAATAACAACGTTATTCAGTTCATCTTTCTGATGACTTTCTAAAACTTGCATTTTAAAGTAACGGCAATGGGAACTCATATTACCAGTTTCCAGGTCTTCAAGCGGTGTAGACTCAGCCATTACAGCAACATTAGCTTGACGCTGACTGCCACGTCCTCGCTTTAATGTGGTTTGCTCAGAAACGGCTTGTTCAAAATAGCCTTCATCAAATTCCACAGAACCACTCAACTGATAAAGGCTGTTCCGCTTTCCCATGCCTTCACGTATTTTATGCATTAATCTCCACACCGTTCCATATCGCTTATGACCCAATTGACGTTGCATTTCAAGAGCTGAAATACCTTTTTTTGTACTACTCATAAACGCCATGCATAAATACCATTTGTGAAAAGATAATTTTGCTGATTCCATTATTGTTCCACTTCTTAAAGTTGTCCTAAAACGACATTCTGAACATTGCCATTGCCACTTACTTTGAAGCCAATAATGCTTGGTTCCGTCGCATTTCTTGCATTTAATTCCTTGCTTTTCTCGTTGCTCTTTGAAATGTTGTTTGCAGCTATTCTCATCAGGAAAATACTGTAGAAATTCAATGATTGTCATATCCTCTTTTTTAACAAAGATTCAATCGCAACTTCGTAAACTTTTTACGTTGTGGTATATTTGTGAATACTCAATAAATAAATTTTTGAATTGAACAAATATTTTAATCATTTGATTAAGTAACTGTTTAAATTTTATTCAATAAAAATTTTAAGGAAGCTAAATACAACATAGCCTGACTTGATTCTAAAAGATATTCGAAGTCTTTGCTTAGCCGTCTGAAGTTTTCTAACCAAGAAAAAGTTCTTTCAACAATCCATCTCTTTGGGCTTACTTTTGCTTGCGATTTATCTTTTATTTTTGGAGATATTTTAAGCGCATAATTATACTTTTGTTTTGCAGTATCTATCAAAGAGCCTCTGTATCCGCAATCAGCATAAATCGTTTTGATACCAAAGTTATTTTCTTTCAAATCTCTCATCACTAAACTTGCTCCTTTGCTGTCATGTATGTTTGCTACATGAACTATGTTGGTTATGATATTTCCCATTGTATCTACAACAATATGTCGTTTTCTTCCTTTTATCCTTTTGTTACCGTCAATGCCTCGCAATCCGCCTCTGCGCGTAGTTTTTACAGATTGACTATCAATAATGCCAACACTACATTGTGCGTTTTTTCCATGATGAAGTCGGACAGTTTCTCGTATCATATCGTTCAGATAAACAAAAACTTCATCATCTCGCCACTTGGAAAAATAATAATATACCAACTGCCATTTTGGAAAACTACTCGGTAACATTCGCCATTGGCAACCTGTGATTAACACATAAAAAAACGCCTCAAAAATTATACGCATTTCATGTTTTCGTTTTCGGCTGTAATTCGGAACATATTTTTCTATAATTTTCCACTGTGGTTCACTTAAGGCTTTTGCATTCATATTTATTATGGATTGTCGTAAACCCTAAATAATCTGTTTTGCTTTTGCCTTTTTGAACCCTATAACATTTTTCCTAACTAAAATTTAAACAGTTTCTAAAAATAATTTTAGGTTTGGGGTGGTGGGTGGGCTTGGCTCTTTTGAGGCTGTTGTGTGTTGGATTTTGTGGATAGGACAGCCTCAAATGTGCCAATGGGGTTGGCTAAAACTTCATTTTTTTCGTGCGGTAGGGAAAATAAAAATACAATAGGGTCGGTTGTCGTGTCGGGAATGTCGGTCGGTGTGATGTTGGATTTTGGTATGTCTGTTGATGTCTGCACGGTGGTCGGTTAGGGTTGCCGATAACGTTGTGCGGCTTTGCGTTCGGGCGGGAAATCGAAGCACAAAAGTTGATATTATTACTAAATTTCAATTGAAAAACTGCTGTTAAATTTTGCACTTCAACCCGCCTGACGCAAAACCGTTGTTA
>JACCDZ010060130.1_pt1 | contig 10125 bp, 3 predicted proteins | sample 7449551 | NCBI WGS metagenome assembly JACCDZ01 (sample SAMN15323452, study PRJNA562643) | freshwater metagenome | isolation source: river surface water | place: USA:Blue River Watershed | collected 2017-08-18
CCGCAAATGAGTCCGGCCACTGCCGCCAAAGCACCCGGCAGACCAAAGTACTTGCCACCCAGCATCAAACACAAGTTGACCACATTGGGCCCAGGCATCACTTGGGCTACTGACCATTCTTCGACAAACTGTGCATGGGTGAGCCATTTTCTTCGCTCGACCAACTCGCGTTGGACAACCACCAGCACGCCCCCCACACCTTGGAGGGCCAGCAACGTGAACACAATGAACAATTCCGTTTTCGACTGGGGTTGATGGAGATTGGTGGCTTCTTCAGACATGGCGGCATTATCGCTGAGGCCGACGCCTTAAAGGTCTCTTTAGCCGCCGCTGTGAGCTTTGGAGACAAGCTGAGTTCAGCCTTCGATGTTATTGGCAAGCGCTTGTTGGGTTTTAGAAAGACCTTTCAAGTGACGCACCCCCCTCTGAGGCCCTAAACTCGGGGGTATTCCCTTTCTATCTAGGTCCATGAACGCCTTCGTCGACGTCTCTTTTTTTCCGCGTGAAGCCAAACCCCTGAACAGTTATCGCAAGTTCTGGGCATCCCGCTTTGGCACGGCCCCATTCTTGCCCATGAGTCGTGAAGAGATGACGCAATTGGGTTGGGACAGTTGCGATATCGTCTTGGTGACGGGTGACGCTTATGTGGACCATCCCAGCTTTGGCATGGCCGTCATAGGTCGTATGTTGGAAGCACAAGGCTTCAGGGTTGGCATCATTGCGCAACCCGATTGGCAAAGCGCCGAACCCTTCAAAGCGCTCGGCAAGCCCAATTTGTTTTGGGGCGTGACAGCAGGCAACATGGACTCCATGATCAACCGTTACACGGCTGATCGAAAAATTCGCTCGGATGACGCCTACACGCCTGGCGATGTTGGCGGCAAAAGGCCCGATCGTGCAGCCATTGTTTACAGCCAACGATGCAGAGAGGCGTTTCCCGATGTGCCCATTGTCTTGGGCGGTATCGAGGGATCTTTGCGCCGCATTGCCCATTACGATTATTGGTCCGATAAAGTGCGCCGCTCCATTGTGGTGGACAGCAAATGCGATTTGCTTTTGTATGGCAACGCCGAGCGAGCGGTTGTAGAAATAGCCCATCGCCTGGCAGCCAAAGTTCCTGTGCAAGACATCACCGATGTGCGGGGAACGGCTTTTGTCAGGCGCAACACGCCAGAGGGTTGGTTTGAAATTGACTCATCCTCTGTCGACACACCGGGTCATGTGGAAGCTCACGTCAATCCTTATTTGATGATCTCTGAACAGGCCAAGAGCAATGGCGCAACTTGTGCTCGTGAAGACGAAGCACAAGCCGTGGCCGATCAACAAAATGCCAGCACGCAAGTTCTGCCACTCAAAGCTGAACAGCCCTTGCAGTTTGTCTCCAACCCGCTCATGCCAGCCTTAAAGGGCAAAGGTTTGCACAAGGTGCCGCCAAGAGATCGAAGCGTGATTCGTTTGCCCAGTTATGAACAGGTCAAGAGTGACCCCGTTTTGTATGCGCACGCCAACCGTGTGTTGCACCTCGAAACCAACCCAGGCAATGCTCGTTGCCTTGTGCAAGCCCACGGTGAAGACCATACCGCGCGCGATGTCTGGATGACGCCTCCGCCCATACCCTTGACCACAGCAGAGATGGATGCGGTTTTCGATCTGCCTTATGCGCGCAGCCCACATCCTAGCTACGCCGATGAAAATGGTTCTCACGATGGTGCTACCAAAATTCCGGCCTGGGAGATGATTCGCTTTTCAGTCAATATCATGCGAGGCTGTTTTGGAGGGTGTACTTTTTGCTCGATCACGGAGCACGAAGGACGCATCATTCAAAGTCGCAGTGAAGCCTCCGTGCTTCGCGAAATTGAAGACATCCGCGACAAGGTGAAAGGCTTTACTGGCGTCATTTCAGATTTGGGCGGCCCCACTGCCAACATGTATCGTTTGGGATGCAAGAGCCCCGAAATTGAAGCAGCATGTCGCAAACCCAGTTGTGTGTTTCCCGGCATCTGCAGCAACCTCACCACCGACCATGGTCCTTTGATTCAGATGTACCGCAAGGCGCGCAGTTTGAAGGGTGTTAAAAAGATTTTGATTGGTTCGGGCTTGCGTTACGACTTGGCGGTGCAAAGTCCCGAGTACGTCAAAGAGTTGGTGACACACCACGTTGGCGGGTATTTGAAAATTGCCCCAGAACACACCGAAATTGGGCCCTTGTCAAAAATGATGAAGCCTGGCATTGGTACCTACGATCGATTCAAAAGCATGTTCGATAAGTTCAGTGCTGAGGCTGGCAAAAAGCAGTTCTTGGTGCCTTATTTCATTGCTGCGCACCCCGGCACCAGTGACGAAGACATGATGAACTTGGCCATTTGGCTTAAGAAAAACGGTTTCCGCGCAGATCAGGTGCAGACTTTTTATCCAAGTCCCATGGCCAGTGCCACAGCCATGTACCACACCACTCGAAATCCGCTGCGTAAAGTAACGCGCGACAGCGAAAAAGTAGATGTAGTGAAAGGTGAAAAACGCCGCCGGTTGCACAAGGCCTTCTTGCGATATCACGACGCCAAACATTGGCCTTTGCTTCGTGAAGCGCTAAAGGCCATGGGCCGTGCCGATTTAATTGGCAACGGCAAGCACCACCTCATTCCAACATGGCAACCGCTGACTGATGATTATCAAAGTGCCCGACGCAAAAACAGCACACCTGCAGGCACAGCGCGCAAGGGTCAAATTTTGACCCAGCACACCGGACTGCCGCCCCGCAAAAAAGCTTAATGCGACAGCGTTTTGGCAGGCTTACACGTTTCAATAAACTCAGGCCTGTAAAACGTTGAGCAGTTCAGTTTCAATTTCAATTTGCTCACGATTGTGTTGAAGCGCAGAACCTTCAATCAGGAACGTGTCTTCTACACGTTCACCCAAGGTACTGATTTTGGCCAACTTCAGACTGACACCGTGCTTTGCCAATACTGTGGCAACGCTGTAAAGCAAACCCAAACGATCGCTGGCTGAAATACTCAGCAACCAACTTTGTGCTTTTTCATCGGGGTGCAATGTGATGCGGGGTGCAATGGGAAAGTTGCGGACGCGCCTTGAAACCCGTCCTTTGGTGGGCGCCGGCAAGGTACCTTTGCGATCGATGGTGGTGCATAGCTCCGACTCGACCATGGTGATCAGTTCTCGATAGTGCTCAGGCAACAGCGACGTCACAACTTGGAACGTGTCCAATGCATAGCCGTTGTTGGCCGTGTGAATTTTGGCGTCCAAAATGCTGAAGCCAGCTTGGTCAAAATAACCACAAATACGCGCAAACAGATCGGTCTGGTCGGCGGTGTAAACCAAAATCTGCAGTCCCTCGCCAATAGGCGAAATGCGGGCCCTGACTATGCTTTTGCCTGCCAAGTTGGCCACGGCGGTTTCACCTGGTTTGGCCACATAGCGAGACAACTGCCTTGCATGCCAAGCTATTTCGCTGGCGTCGTGGCGCATGAAATAACCCACGTTCAGTGTGTCCCAAAATGCCTTTTGACCATCGTGAGGTTGTGAATGTCTGGCCAATTCAATCAGGGCTTCACGTTTGCGCGCTTCAATGACGGCATCAGCATCGGGTGCGCGTCCACCCAAAACGCGCAAGGTGTACTTGTACAAATCCTCTAGCAATTTGGCCTTCCAGGCGTTCCATACTTTGGGACTGGTACCGCGAATGTCTGCCACAGTGAGCAGGTACAAAGCCGTGAGGTGGCGCTCATTACCAACACGTTTGGCAAACGCAGCAATGACATCCGGATCGCTCAAGTCTTCTTTTTGCGCAACATGGCTCATGGTGAGATGTTCGCTAACCAAAAATGCAATCAGTTTGGCATCCTCTTTAGGCACTGCATGTTGACGACAAAATTGATTGACCTCCAAAACGCCTAGTTGGGAGTGGTCGCCACCACGTCCTTTTGCAATGTCATGAAACAACGCGGCGATGTACAAAATATGAGGCTTGTCCCAACCTGCAGCCAACTGCGAGCAAAAAGGATATTCGTGAGCATGGTCGGCAATGAAAAAACGCCTGACATTGCGCAACACCATCATGATGTGCTGATCGACGGTGTAGACATGAAACAGGTCATGCTGCATCTGACCCACAATGTTTCGGAACACCCACAAATATCGACCCAATACAGAGGTTTGATTCATCAACCGGAAGACATGTGTGATGCCTTGGCTTTGCTGCAAAATTTCCAGAAATGTTTTGCGATTGACGGGATCACGTCTGAACTTGGCATCCATCACGTTGCGAACGTTGTAGAGCGCGCGAAGCGTTTTGGCGGACAAACCTTTAACGCCATGGGTTTGCTGAAAAAGCAAAAAGGTTTCAAGGATGGCGTGTGGGTGCGTTTGATAGAGGTCATCACGAACGACTTCTAGCAAACCATTTTTTTCATCAAAATGATCGTTCAGTCGACGCTTTTCAATGCGCAAGTTGCCGCGCAGTGCTTGCAGATGCTCTTCAATGTTGAGCATCAGAATTTGATTCAACTGCGTGACGGCTTTAGCGGACCAGTAGTACTGACGCATCAGCACTTCGCTGGCTCGTTGGGTGTGTTTGCCCTCGGGGGTGCTTTTTGCTTGGTAGCCAAAACTCTCGGCCAAGACATGTTGTAGGTCAAACACCAAACGGTCCTCGCGTCGTTTGGCGAGCAAATGAAGCCTTGCCCGAATCAAACTCAAAACAGCTTCATTGCGTTTGATTTGTTTGACTTCCAATGGCGTGGCCAAACCTTTGTTTGCCAAGTCGTCCCAAGTTCGACCTAAACCTGCTGCGCGAGAAACCCACAAAATTATTTGCAAATCACGCAAACCGCCTGGCGATTCTTTGCAATTGGGCTCGAGTGAATAGGGCGTATTTTCAAATTTGTTGTGTCGTTGTTGCATTTCCAAAGACTTGGCAACAAAGAAAGCATGGGGGTCCATGGCAGCTTGGTAGCTGTCTTGAAACTTGTCAAACAAGACTTGACTGCCCGTGATCAGGCGACTCTCTAACAAGGAGGTTTGAACGGTGATGTCCTTGGCAGACTCTTCCAAACAATCGTGCAGATTTCTAACGCTAGACCCAATTTCGAGACCACTGTCCCAACAACTGCCAATGAAGGTTTCTAGGCGTGCTTTCAGTTCGGGCGAGTCTTCAGGATTGACCCCATCAGACAACAACACCAGCACATCGACATCAGATGAGGGAAACAACTCACCTCTGCCAAAACCACCCACTGCAATCAAGGCTTCACCGTGTTTGAAGCCTGCTTGATTCCAAAGTTGAATGAGTAATTTGTCGGCCAGTAACGCCAAGCGCATCAAGGCCCGCTTCATGCCCCGGCCGTTGGCTGCACTGTTGATAATGTGCGTCCAAAGCGCTTGCTTTTCTTGACGATATTGCTCTCTGTATACCGACAAGTCAGCCATTCATTATCCTTTGATAAATTCGGGCACCGGTGGGCTGCCTGCCGACAAGGTGAGGACTTCGTAGCCTGTCTCGGTGACCAAAATGGTGTGCTCCCACTGCGCAGACAGTGAACGGTCTTTGGTCACGATGGTCCAACCGTCGCCCAATTCTTTGATGTCGCGCTTGCCTGCGTTGATCATGGGCTCGATGGTGAAGGTCATGCCGGCTTTGAGTTCGTCCAAAGTACCTGGTTTCCCATAATGTAAAACTTGCGGTTCTTCGTGGAAAACTTTGCCAATGCCGTGACCACAGAATTCACGAACAATGGAGAAGCCCAGGTTTTCGGCAAATTTTTGAATGGCCCAGCCAATGTCTCCCAAGCGAGCGCCTGGTTTGACCTGTGCAATGCCATGCCACATGGCTTCATAGGTAACGGCACACAATCGCTTTGCAGCAATGGAGGCCTCTCCCACTAAAAACATGCGACTGGTATCGCCATGCCAACCGTCTTTGATGACGGTAATGTCAATGTTCACAATGTCACCCTTTTTGAGGGCTTTTTCATTGGGAATGCCGTGACACACCTGATGGTTGATGGAGGTGCAGATCGATTTGGGGTAAGGCAAATAACCAGAAGGTTGGTAATTCAAAGGGGCAGGAATGGTGCCCTGAACATTGACCATGTAGTCATGGGCCAGTTTGTCCAACTCATTGGTGGTAATGCCTGGCACCACGAAGGGGGTGAGGTAGTCTAAAACTTCGGATGCGAGGCGACCAGCAACACGCATGCCTTCTGCGCCTTGGGCGTCTTTAAGGGTAATTGTCATGGGTGTTGATTATCCCATTCATCGCCGTATTTTGTAAAAAGTTGGCTGCCCAGCAGTTAAAATAATGCTTCGTTCAATGCCCCAGTCAGCGGTATTTGAGACACTTTCCCTCTAGCCCTCAAGGCCACCCAGTGACCCTGCAAACTCTCATCTTGGAAGGCGGCAACGCCCTCAGCGATTTCCGCATCCAGCAACTTGTTCCCAGATTACAGGCCATATGTCCTAATGTTATGGGCTTGTCTGGTCGGTATTTACATCTCGTGGCCAGTGTCACATCCCTTGAAGATACTGCCCAACAGACCCTCAAGCAACTCCTGACCTATGGCGACCCAGCGCCTAGCGAAGCCAACGCCGCTGCATCATGGACTCTTTGTGTCTCACCTCGCTTGGGTACGGTTTCACCTTGGGCTTCTAAAGCCACAGACATAGCGCACAACTGCGGTTTGTCAGTACGTCGAATTGAGCGTTTGGTGTCTTACCGATTGAAATTTGCCGCAGACTTGCATGTGACTCAACTCAGTGCCGATGTCAAGCTTGCTTTGGCCGATTTGCTTCACGATCGCATGACCGAATCTATTTTGTCGCAAGCCTCTGATGCGCTGGCATTGTTCAACGAATTGGAAGCGCAGCCCTTGTTGCATGTCGATGTGCTTCAGGGGGGGCGCAAGGCCTTGGCCAATGCCAACCAAGAATTTGGTTTGGCGTTGGCAGAAGATGAAATCGATTATTTGCTAAGTTCATTTCAGCAATTAGGCCGCAACCCTTCCGACGTTGAATTGATGATGTTTGCGCAGGCCAACAGTGAACACTGTCGCCACAAAATTTTCAACGCACAATTCACCATTGATGGACAAGCGCAAACACACAGTTTGTTTGGCATGATTCGTCATACGCACCAGCAAAATCCTCAACATACCGTGGTTGCATATTCAGACAATGCATCCATCATGGCGGGTCATGAGGTTGAGCGCTTTGTAGCAAAACAAGGTGGCGCCTACCTTAAAGAAGTAGCCCTGCATCATGTGCTCATGAAGGTAGAAACGCACAATCATCCCACGGCCATTTCGCCATTCCCTGGCGCATCAACGGGTGCCGGCGGTGAAATTCGCGATGAGGGTGCAACAGGTCGCGGCTCTAAACCCAAAGCAGGCATGACAGGCTTTACCGTGTCCAAATTGTGGGAAGGCACGCATGGCAAGCCGGATCACATGGCCAGCCCATTGCAAATCATGACCGAGGGTCCCTTGGGCGGCGCTGCATTCAACAATGAATTTGGCCGTCCTAATTTGTTGGGGTACTTTCGTGAATATGAGCAAGTGGTCGATGGTGTGTTGCGGGGTTATCACAAGCCCATCATGATTGCCGGCGGTTTAGGCGTCATTGATGCCATCCAAACACAGAAGATCCAATTTCCTGCAGGCACATTGCTCATTCAATTGGGCGGCCCTGGCATGCTCATCGGCATGGGCGGCAGTGCGGCCAGTTCAATGGCCTCTGGCACCAATGCGGCCAATCTCGATTTTGACTCTGTTCAACGTGGCAACCCCGAAATTGAGCGACGAGCGCAAGAAGTTATCAACCATTGTTGGGTCATGGGCCAAGCCAATCCAATTTTGGCCATCCACGATGTTGGCGCCGGTGGTTTGTCTAACGCCTTCCCAGAACTGACCAACGATGCTGGGCGCGGCGCTCGTTTCGATTTGCGCTCTGTACCCCTAGAAGCTTCTGGCCTGTCGCCCAAAGAGATCTGGTCCAACGAAAGTCAAGAGCGATATGTGTTGGCCATCGCACCTGAATCACTCGAGACTTTCAAGGCATTTTGTGAACGCGAACGCTGCCCCTATGCTGTTGTGGGGGTTGCCACAGAAGAACGGCAATTGTTGTTGGTAGACGATGAAGCGCAATCAAAGGCATCGCAAACACCCGTCGACATGCCCATGAATGTGTTGCTGGGAAAGCCGCCCAAGATGCACCGCGATGTGACGTCTTTGACGCGCAACATAACGCCCATCGATTTAAGCCAAGTTGATTTGCAAGACGCGGTTTTGCAAGTACTCAGTCATCCTACTGTTGCCTCCAAACGATTTCTTGTCACCATTGGTGATCGCACCGTGGGCGGCTTGACGCACAGAGATCAAATGGTAGGCCCATGGCAAGTGCCGGTGGCCGATTGTGCGGTCACCTTGGCAGACTTCCGGGGCTTTAAAGGCGAGGCCATGAGCATGGGCGAACGCTCGCCCTTGGCCAGTGTCAATGCGGCCGCGTCAGGTCGCATGGCCGTTGCAGAAGCCATTACCAATTTGTTAGCAGCACCGATTGAACTCGACCGCGTTAAGCTCAGCGCCAATTGGATGGCCGCTTGCGGTGAGCCAGGCGAAGACGCAGCGCTCTACGAAACCGTCAAAGCTGTTGGTCTTGAGTTGTGTCCCGCATTAGGTATCTCCATTCCCGTCGGCAAAGAAAGCTTGTCTATGAAAACGCAATGGTCAGTTGATGGACAAACGATCAAAGTCACATCACCCGTCAGTTTGATCGTCAGTGCGTTTGCCAGTTTGCAAGATGTGCGCGGCACCTTAACCCCTCAATTGAACGCCACGCTAGATGACACCTCTCTCATCTTGATTGACCTCAGCAATGGTCAGTCACGCATGGGTGGCAGCATTTTGAGCCAGGTGCTTCAGCAATCTGGCGATCATGTGCCCGATTTGGAAACGCCTTCCAACTTGATCAATCTTGTCAAGGTCATCAACAGTTTGCGCAACCAAGGCAAACTCTTGGCCTATCACGATCGAAGCGATGGCGGCCTTTTTTGCGCTGTTGCAGAAATGTGCTTTGCAGGCCAAGTGGGCGTTGCACTCAACTTGGATTTGTTGGTCACTGAAGGTGATGGCATTTCTGACAGCAGAGCGGACCATGGCGATGCCAAAAACTGGGCTCAACAAGTTAGCGCTCGGCGTAACGAACTCACCCTGAAAGCTTTGTTCAACGAAGAGTTGGGGGTGATCATTCAAGTCGATACCCAAGACCGTTCTGATGTGATGCAAGCCTTGCGCGACCATGGTCTGTCAAAGCACAGTCATGTCATTGGCAAAACGCGTCCTGCTCAATCCAGCGTACAAAAAGGTGTGGGCGCTTTAAGCGTATGGCGAGATACACAAGAAATCTTCACAGCCAAGTTGGAAGATCTTCACCAAGTGTGGGACAGCGTCAGTTGGAAAATTTGCCAGCAGCGCGACAACCCTGCATGCGCAGACAGCGAGCACGCTGCTGTCGGAAGTCCTGGCAACCCTGGTTTGCATGTGGCGCTCAGTTTCAATCCCGAAGAAAATGTCGCCGCCCCTTGGCTTAATCTGTCCAAGCCCAAAGTGGCCATTTTGAGGGAGCAGGGCGTTAATTCGCATGTCGAAATGGCCTATGCTTTTGCAGAGTCTGGTTTTGAGTCCCACGATGTTCACATGACCGATTTGCAAAGTGGTCGTGTGCGCTTGAACGATTTTCAAGGCTTGGTTGCTTGCGGCGGATTCAGCTACGGTGACACCCTGGGTGCTGGCATTGGCTGGGCTCGCAGCATCACGTTCAATTCAGCCTTGTCGGATGCATTCAAAGCCTACTTTGATCGCGCCGACACCTTTGGGTTGGGTGTATGTAACGGCTGTCAGATGTTTGCTGAGTTGGCAGATATCATTCCAGGCGCACAAGATTGGCCTCGTTTTACCACCAACCAAAGTGAGCGTTTTGAAGCGCGTTTGTCGATGGTAGAAGTATTGCCATCGCCCAGCTTGTTTTTCCAAGACATGGCCGGCAGTCGCATGCCTATTGCAGTTGCCCATGGAGAAGGTTTTGCCAATTTCAAATACCGGGGTGATGCAAACAAAG
>JACCDZ010052760.1_pt1 | contig 10124 bp, 9 predicted proteins | sample 7449551 | NCBI WGS metagenome assembly JACCDZ01 (sample SAMN15323452, study PRJNA562643) | freshwater metagenome | isolation source: river surface water | place: USA:Blue River Watershed | collected 2017-08-18
CGGGCGTGTATGTCGGGGATGTGTCACGGCGTACCCGTGAAATGATCTGGCAACAGCTCGAAGCCGGCCATGAAGAGGGCAATGTAGTGATGGCTCCGTTGCTCATGGCCGGTTCATCCCCGCTGGCGCGGGGAACGCCCAGGGCTTGAGGCTATGTTATGGGAACTGATCGGTTCATCCCCGCTGGCGCGGGGAACGCTCGCAGACCCACCGCTCCAACGCCATGAGGACCGGTTCATCCCCGCTGGCGCGGGGAACGCACTAAACGTAACCGATTGTTCCCCAAAGAGAAAACCAGTCACGAAAAATCTACCGATTTTTCTTGTTAAAGATCGGGGCCTGATGAAGGGAGAAAAGCGACCAGGCGTAGGCCGTCATGGTCGATGGGTTCGCGGCGGTTGGCACCGAGGGTCTGGAAGTCGTAGCCGGATTCAGTCTGGCTGGCCCAGGCCATCACCACATTGCCGTCTTCATGGCCCGCTTCGAGCTGTTGCCAGATCATCTCGCGGGTACGCCGCGACACATCGCCGATATACACGCCGGCGCGTACCTCCAGCAGCCAGATGGCCAGCCGCCCACGCAGGCGCGGCGGAACATTCTCGGTCACCACCACCAGAAAGCTCATTCACTTGGCCCTGTGCCCGGCATCGCCATGGCTTTCAGGGTTAGGGATGGCCGGCGGCACCGACTCCGGCGGAGCCTCGGGCGGGCTGATTCCTCCAGCGGCCAGCACCTCCTCGATCAACGGGATGATGCGCGCCAGCAGCTTGTCCGAGCGGAACAGGTCGCGACAGGCCAAACGCACCTCGCGCTCTGGTTCGACCGGTGACTTGGCGGCGATGCGAAAAGCCAGCGGCACCACAGTGTCGAATTTGTACAGATCGGCAATGTCGTAGACGAACGACAGCGGCTTGCCGGTGTGGATAAAGCCGACCGCCGGCGCATAGCCGGCGGCTAGCACCGCCGCCTCGGTGAGGCCGTAAAGGCAGGCAGTGGCGGCTGACAGGCAGCGGTTTGGAATATCCGCCGCGTCCCATTTGCTGTGATCGTAGTTACGCGCCTGCCAGTTGACCTGGTACTGCTGGGCCAGCAGCTTGTAGGTGCCGCGCACCCTGGCACCCTCTATGCCGCGCAACTGCTCAACACTGCGTTTGGCCGGAGCCGGCTCGCCGAAGCGCACTTCGTACATTTTGCGCACCACCTTCAGCCGCAGCTCGTCATCGAGCGCCAGTTTTGCCTGGTAGAGCAAACGATCGGCTCGCGCACCACCGGGCTGGCCACTGGAATACAAGCGCACGCCCGACTCGCCCACCCACACCAGCAGGGTGCCAACGGTGGCGGCCAGGTTGACCGCCGCATGGGAGATGCGCGTGCCTGGCTCCAGCATGATACAAGCCACCGAGCCGAGCGGAATGTGGGTACGCACGCCGTTCTTGTCGATCACCACGAAGGCACCGTCGAGCACGTCGATCTGCCCGTACTGGACGAACACCATGGAGATGCGGTCCTTCATCGGCAACGGCTTGAGCGGCGGCAGCAGCGTGCTGGACATGCTCAGTGCGCCTCCCCAACCGACGGCAGCGGCGATAGGCCCTTGTCGACCAGCACGCGCATCTGCCGGATGGCCAGTTCGTTGAGTTTCACCAGGCGTTCGGACTGCGCCATGCCCTGCTCGATGAAGTGCGCGTTCATCGACTCCAGATTGGCCAGGCACACCAGTTGATGCACGTTGGCATGGTCGCGGATATTGCCCTTGAGCGCCGGATTGGCCTCGCGCCACTCCCTGGCGGTCACGCCAAACAGAGCGACGTTGAGCAGGTCGGCCTCGCTGGCGTAAATGAAGCCGATCTGCTGCGCGCTGAGCTGATCCGGGATCAGGTTCTCGCGGATGGCATCGGTATGGATCAGGTAGTTGACCTTGGCCAGGTTGCGCCGGATATCCCAGCCCAGTTGCTGGAACTCCTGCTCCTTGAGGCGCTGGAATTCCTTGATCAGGTACAGCTTGAACTCCACCGAGATCCAGCTGGCGAACTCGAAGGCGATGTCCTTCTGGGCGAAGGTGCCGCCATAGCGCCCGGCCCGGGAAATCAGGCCGATGGCCGCGGTCTGCTCGATCCACTGCTTGGGCGTCAGGGTGAAGCTGTTGAGGCCGGCCTGTTTTCTAAACCCGTCGAATTCGACGGGTTTAAAACTCGGGTTGTTGAGCTGCTCCCAGATGCCCAGGAACTCGATGGTGTTGCGATTGCGCAGCCAGTTGCGGATCAGATCGTCGGTGCGCTCCGCATGCTTGTAGCGGGCGATATCGGTGATGCAGATGTATTCGATGCCATCCCTGGCATAGGTCGCGATGTCCTGTTCGAGGACCTGTAGCTTGGCTTTCATGTGGTGAACCTCCGTCCCTGTCTGCTCATCATTCGCCATTAGCCACGGCCCAGGCTGAGCAGGCCGCAACCGAAGGCCTTACCCGGCCCGATGCCGGCACGCAGGGCCGCGGCCAGCGCGGTGCTGTCACGCACCCGCAGGCGCCCCTCGAAGCAGGCCTGCAGCACGCTGATGCGACTGTCCTGCTTGCGACTGCGCAACTGATCGCTGCCCGTCACCAGCGCCGCCTCGACCGCGAAGCCGTGGCGTTCGCCCTGGCGCGCCAGCCAGGCCAGCTGCGCCTCTTCCGAGACCAGGCCCTGACGCTTGCCGTCGCGCGTCACCGTGGGATTGGCGAACAGCCGGAAGCGATAGCACTGCTCATGCTGCAACCAGCCCTCCGGGCTGATATCGCGGGTTTCGGCACTGCCTTTGAGATAGTTCGGCAGGGCCTCCAGCACCGACCAGTCGGCCGGTTCCTGCGCCTGCACCAGCACCACCGGCTCGCTCCAGGCCGCCGTGGGCTCGGCACGCCAGAGAATGCGCGGCGGCACCTGCTCGGCATCGCGGACAAAGGCACGCACCAGGGTGCGGTGCATCTCGTAGGGCTCACTCAGATCGCGGCGCGCCTGAGCGCTGCGCGGGTCAAGCCGCAGTCGGGTCAGGTACATGCGCCGCTCCCGTGAAGAACAGTTCGGATTTGACGAAGCGCGGGCCGAAGCGCCGCTCGGCGAAAGGCGCCACCGGCTGATCGAGGCGCACGCTGCCTTCGCAGGGGTGTTCAAGCAACACCCGCCTCGGCGTTTGTGGCGCCTCGCCCGACAGCAGGCAGGGCCATGCCACGAGCGCCGTCTGCAGCGGCTGCTCACTCAGACCATCGGGCAGATAAACCGGCAGCGACGGCACGCAGTTCTTGCGCCCCAGGGCTAACGGCCAGACAGGGCGTGCCAGCGCTGCGTGAATCGCAGACAGCAGTGTCGACTCACCCTCCAGGCCCACCAGAAACACGGCATCGGCCAAGTAATAGCGCGGGCTGACCACCGTGCGTTCCAGGTCGGGCTTGCCGCTGGAGGCGATCACCACGCCGGTGGCGGTCTGGTAGTCGCGCAGCGGCACGCCCTCGCGCTCGACCCGCACGCCCATGCTTAGGGCGGCCAGATCATCGACCGACTCGGCGCGGTCGCGACCGAGCGCGGCGCAAACCAGGCCGAGCACGCCGGACTTGGACGGCTCCAGCTGGGTATCGCGCTCGTCGAAACGGCTGGTGGTGCCCCAGGACTGCATCGGCCCGGCAAGGCGCAGCAGCAAGGTCGCCATGCTCAAGCCCCCAAGGTGTTGGCGGCCAGCTCACGCGCGCGCTGCGCCAGCATCGCCAGGTTGGCCACCGCCTCGCCCTTGTCCGCCGGCCAGCGGCCGGTGAGGTCGAGGCTCAACCAGCTATCCTCTGCCGTGCCGTAGACGGCGGCCAGCTTGCTTTCATAGGCAGCCAGGCGTTCCACCGACTGCTCGGTAAGCGCCTGGTCGGCACGCGGCGTCACCGGTTTCTCGAAGGCATTGGCCAGGCTCAGCGGCGTGGCATGGCGCAGGCACAGGCCGGCGAACTCGGGCGGGTTGTGCGCGGCAAAGCTGTTCTGTTTGCCGCTGGGGATGGCCAGAGCCAGCGCCCGGGTGAAGGCCTCGACGGCGGACAGCGCCAGCTCCAGGTCGCCCTGCAGGTTGGCCAGCAGCTTGCGCAGATCGAGCACGGCATAGCGGTAGAGGGTGGCGGAGTTGAACTCCACCTGGCCGATCATGCCGGCACCGGTTTCATCGGCATCACCCTTGTCGTCCACCGCGGTGAAGTAGTCGAACTCGCGCTCGACCCGGTGGGTGCTGATGGCATGCGCCACCTGGCAGGCAGCATCCTGATTGACCGCGGGCAGGTCGGCCAGCATGCGGCCGAACAGGGCGACATCCACGGCCTTTCCGCCATCGAGCAGGGCCTTGGCCTTCTTGACGATCTCCGCCGGCAGGCTGGCCTTGGCGTCCTTCTTGCTCTTCTTGTCGCCGCCGACCGGCAGCTCGTCCCAGTGCTGCTCGATCAGCGCGGCAAAGGCCGCCACCTCGCCCTCGCCGAGGAACAACAGGTATTCGGTCTTGCCGTCGTCCTTGAGCTTCAAGCCCGCAGCGGCCAGTGCCACTTCGATCTTGGCGCCGACCTCCTCGGCATCGCGCCCCGCCAGGCGCTCAAGCAGCAGGGCCTTGAGCTTCTTGGTGCGGATACCGCGATTGGCCTGCGGCAGCAGCTCGTGCTCTCCGGCCGCCAGGCGCACCGCGCGTTTGAAGCACTGGCTGCTCACCCGCGCCCGGCGCTGGCCGCCGAAGATGGCATCCTTGGGCGCGCCGGTGTCGTCGCGGTTGAGGTTGGAGGGGGCGAAGTTCTGGATCAGATGGAATTCGAGGAACAGGCTCATGATTCTGGTCTTCCTTTACTCGGTATCAGTGGATTCGTGAGTGGCCTGGGCGGCCCGGTAGAAGTCGCGCGCCCAGCGCTGGCGCAGGCGACTGGGATCAGCGTGGGGATTCAGCCATTGCGACAGGTCGTCGAGCAGGCGAGCGTAGTCACAGCCGATGCCGTCGGCGGCCAGCAGACTGACGGCCTGGCGCAGGTAGTCGACGATATTCTCGGCATCGGCGCCAAGCAGGGCGATAAAGCGCCCCTCGATGCTCGGGCTCTGCCGCCGCGCCATCAACTCACCCAACGCCGCCGCAAAGCTCTGCGTGCCCTGCTGCGGATGACGGGCGAATAGCCCGGCCACCGCGTACAGTGCCAGCCGCCGCGCATCGCGCTCGTGCACCGCAGCCCCGGCGAAGCGCTCGACATAGGGAAAAGCCCTGGGATAGCAACCCGGCTCGAATGCCAGGCTATGACGCAGCGCGGCCAGCGCGCCGCGATCACGTTCCTTGAGCGCGTTCAGGTGCGCGATGAACTGTTCGGCGTGTTCGCTCACGACACGGCCTCCTTGTCGGTGACTCGGCTAGCGGGAAGGGGAACCTGCTTGTTCAGCAGGCCTTGAAAGCGTGGCCAGTAGCGCGCATCGGCACGCAGGGCGCGGGCGGAGCCACCCAGCCCCTGCAGCAGTTGCTGCCAGGCCAGCTCGGCGGCCTGGCGCAGTGTCTGGCGCCAAAGCGCTTCGGCCTGCTCCGGCAGGCCCTCGCCGAGCAGACGCAGCAGTTCGGGCAGCGTCCGTTCGGCGGTGGCGAAGTAGCTGGCGGCCAGCGGGCCGGACTCGACCAGGCTGCGCGCGCGACTGCGGGTGTCCTTGCTCGCCGGGTCCGGCAGGGTTTCGGCCAGCATGCCGGTGGCTAGACGTTTCAGTTCGCCGAACAGCTCGTCGGCGGCGGCCACCCACTCGCGCAGATGCAACGCCTTGTCCGGCTCCAGCAGCAGGGCCGATGGCAGGGCAATCTGCTCCATGCGCCAGCGCAGCAGCTTGGCCTGATCGCTGGCCAGGCCGGCGACCAGCAACGGCTGATGCACCGTCTCGAAAGGATTCAGCTCCCGGTGCAGGGCGACGGCGCCTTGCACCACGGCAGCCGCCTGGCTGCCCTCCCCGGCATTGGGCACCAGTGCCGGCAGATCGCGCCACAGCGCGCGCCCTTCATTGAACGTCAGACGCACCAGGCCATTGCTGCCGGCGCGAAAACTGGCCATCGGGTCCGGGGCATTCGGGTCTTCGCCCAGCGCCAAACCGGCGGCGAAATGCAGCCAGCGAATGGAGCCATCCTCCTCCCGGCACAGCAGCACGGCACGACTCTGGCGGGTGTAGCGATCATTCGGGCCGCTGGCCAGCAGCGGGTCGCCACGCAGAGCGGCGATGGTCGGCGGCTCGCGTTCCCAACCAGGCAGATCGGGCTCGGCATCGGCACGCGGCGAGGCATGCAGGGCCAGACATAGGGTACGCGCCAGGGTCTGGCCAACCGGCAGTACCGCCGCCGTATTGACCAGGGCACCGGCCTTGTCCGCATCGCGCAAGGTCTTGACCAGCCCGCCTGGGGTGAACTGCAGGAAACCGAGCAAGGTGGCAATCGCGCTAGCCGGGCGGATAGCGGTGGGCGCCGCGTCATGGGCATGGTCGAACACCACGGGGGTGTTGCCGTTGGCGCTGGCCAGGGCAATCTGCGTCCAGGGTTTGCGCTTGTCGCGGGTCTCCTCGGCGCCGGCCAGCGCCGCCACCTGCATAAAGGGATATTCGGGATGGAACAGCCAGAAGCGTTCGCGCCACTGCTCCAGATAGGCGCGAATCTCGGCCAGCGGCAGGCCCTCGCGATACCAGCGCACGCGATCCCTGTCGCGCCAGTTGCCGAAGGCCGTGACCAGCGCGCGATGAGTGATGGCCAGCAGCAGGCGGTACTGCGCCACCAGGCTGGGCGGCGCGGTTTCTGCCAGGGCGACTATCTCGCCGCTGCGCTCGAACAGCTCCAGCAGGCCCAGTTCCAGCACCCGGCCATCGGCCAGGCGCACCGGCAGCCAGGGTTCGTCCAGCAGGCAAAAATCCTTGCTCATGCACTTTCCTCCTTATTCCCTTCGGCAGGCTCGTATACCAGCCCGAGCAAATCATCCAGGCGCAACCTCAGCCCCTCCTGCGCATAGCGCCCCTGTTGCAGGGGCAGCGGGTAACAGTTGCGCAACAGCGGATGCTCGAAGGCGGCGGGCAGTGGCTCGCCCTTGAAATGCCTGACCAGCGCCTTGCGCGACACCTTGAACTGGCGGTTGTAGAGCTGCCGCGCCAGGGCGTCGGACAGCCTCTGGTCGGGAGTGAAGACCGGCTCGCCAGGCCGCACGCACCAGCCGCCCTCGACCACCTCCAGCGGAATCAGGGTGATGGACTCGGCGCCCAGGCGAGTCTTGTTCTCCAGCCCGACGCCCTCGCCCTCCTCGCTGCCGCGCGGCTTGCCGTTGTAGGCGAGCTGCGGCTCCTCGGCGGGGTCGATGGCGATGTTGAAGGACTCGCGCCGCTCCTTCTGCACCCGCGCCAGGTATTCGCCGTAGGACTCGATCTCGATGCGCGCGCAGGCCTCTTCATCCAGGTCATCCGGCAGCGGCTCATCGCCATACACCGCCTGCACCAGGCGGTCGATATCGGCCGGCAAGCTCAGGCAGCGCTCATGGCGCAACAGCGCCCAGGTGCGCAGCAGGATGTAGGCGTCGTAGACATAGCCCCCGGCGGTGTCCTTGAGTTCGGGAAGCCGCTCTGCCTGCAGGCCGGCCACCCACAAGCGGGCCTGGGCATGCTGCACCGGTCGCTCGCGCACATGCCGGTGCAGGCGCCCTGCGCGCTGCAGCAGCAGGTCCACCGGTGCCAGGTCACTGAGCATGAAGTCGAAGTCGATATCCAGCGATTGCTCGGCCACCTGGGTCGCGATCAGCAGCGCCCGCTCGGGCCGCTCGCCCTCGGCGCCGAAAGCCGCGAGCACCTTCCGCTCGCACTCGCCACGCTGGTCGGCGGGGAAACGGGCGTGGAACAGCAACAGCGTCACCTCGTCACCGAGGCGCTGGCGAAAAGCCGTGTAGAGCTGCTGCGCGCGGTCGACCGTATTGACGATCAGCGCGCCGCAACCGCCGCCGGCCAGCAGATCGTCGGCGGTATCGGCCAGAGCATCCAGGCTCTCGTCGAGGCCGGCCAGGTTAATGGGCGCCAGCTCCCGGGCACCAAACGACTCGCCGCGCACCCCACCCGAGTCGGCCAGCAGCAGGCGCGGGTAAGCCAGCTCGGGCACGGCATCGCTCGTCACGCCCCAGGCACGCAACAACTCGCCACGTCGAGCCAGCGGCAGGGTCGCGCTCATCAGCACCACCGAGCAGCCCAGCGCCTTCAGCCAGCGCAGCAGGGCGGCGATCAGCCCGGAGGTGTAGGTGTCGTAGGCATGCACCTCATCCAGCACTACCACCCGATTGCCCAGCCCCCACAGGCGCACGAAGTGGTGCTTGACGTTGAGCGCGGCGAACAGCGCCTGGTCGACGGTGCCGACGCCGTAGGCCGACAGCAGCGGGCGCTTGCGCTGGGAAAACCAGGCCGAGGCCGAGAGGCTTTCCCCGGGCGAATGGTCGATGCCGCGCAGGTGGCGAACTTCCTCGTTCATGGCCGCGCCGCCATGCACCAGCTGGATATCCAGCGGGCCGTCGGAGAACTGTTCGAGGAAGGTCAGCGCACGCTTGAACAGGGCATTGCCGGTGGCCTGGGTCGGCAACGCGACGTAGAGGCCGCGATGGCCGTTGGCAGCCTGCAGACGCAGATGGGCGAGAAAGGCCAGCTCGGTCTTGCCCTCGCCCATAGGCGCCTCCACCAGCAACAGGGCCGGCCCCCGCACGCCCTGCAACAGGCGGTCGCCAGTCTGCTGTAGAGGCCGCGCAGCCAGTTGCGGCCGCCCGACGATTCGCGCCAGTAGCGCATCGGTATCCAGCTCCTGGGTCAACAAGGGACGGTAAGGACGCCAGCCGATCTGTTGCAGTGCCGACTGCGCCAGGACACAGGCATTGCGGTAATAGTCCTCGAGATCATCGAAGCCGCGCTCGCCGAGGGCAAACCACTCGGGGTTTGAGGCAATCCAGTCGGCGGCGCTGGTCAGCCCGGCCAGCCAGTTCACCGCCGCCAGCGACAGCTCGTCGAGCGTTGGCTGCCCCTCAGACGCCAGCGTCTGCCAATAGCTGTGCAGGATTCCCTCGCGTGCCTGCTGCCACTCGGCCGGCTCGTTGAGCGGCTTGCCCTGATCGATCTCGGCGGGGAGAAAGTGATAGCCATGATGAGCGCTGACGGCCTGCACCACATGGCGCAACCAGCCGGTCTCGACCGCTGCCAGCCCATACAGGGCCTTGCCCAGCAGCGCGGCGGTGGCCAGATCGTGCCGATCCCGACCGCAGGCGCTGGCCGGAAAACTCAGCCCCCGGGCCAGATCGGCCTGCATGCCCTCGGCCCACTTGGCCTGAAAGCCGGGAATGGCCTTGCCGAAATCGTGCAGACCCGCACTGGCTGCCACCCAGCGCGCCACCTGGCTCGCCTCCAGCCCCAGCTGCGCGGCAGCCCAGCGACGCGTCGACTCAGGCTCGCGGAGCAGCAACGTCTCGACGACCGCCGCCACATCCAGCAGGTGGGCCAGCAAGCCATGCCCGAGGCCTTCACCGCTCTTGGCCCAGACCTGTCGGGCAGCACCGCTCAATTCGGAAAAAAACTTCACGCGTTGCCTCCTTGCAACCAAGGGCAAAGGAAGAATCTTGTCCTTCACGACAACTTGCCAGCTAATACTTGACGGAAGCAAGCGCGAAGAATCCTCTGCCCCTCACTTAAGCTGCCATTGCCCCTCTCTTGCCGTATGCTTGGCCGCTCCTATTCTCCCCGAAGATCGACACCGATGCGCCTTCTGCCGACCCTCCTGCTACTGTCCCTACCCTTGACCGCTTTCGCCAGGGTCGAGGTTCAGCCGGTGCAGCACAAAACGCTGGGGCCGATGCTGGTGGCCAAGGTGTCCGAGGAGATCAGCCCCGGCGATTACGAAGTGCTCCTGCGCGGCATCACCGGCAACCCCGGCCGCTATGTGAAGAAGATCGTGCTGCTCGACAACATCGGCGGCAGCGTGCCGGAGGCCATGCGCATGGGGCGCCTGCTGCGCGAGTCCGGGTTCGATGCGCTGGTGCCGTCCAGCGGCGTGTGCCAGGGCACCTGCGTCTACCTGCTGGCCGCCGGCCGCGACAAGACCGTGAAAGGCTACGTCGGCCTGCACAAGCC
>JACCDZ010157031.1_pt1 | contig 10124 bp, 7 predicted proteins | sample 7449551 | NCBI WGS metagenome assembly JACCDZ01 (sample SAMN15323452, study PRJNA562643) | freshwater metagenome | isolation source: river surface water | place: USA:Blue River Watershed | collected 2017-08-18
ACCGCGATTTTCATTTGAAACTCACCAAAGGGTTAGATTACGAATACCAAGACGCAAACGGAAACGAAAAAGCCGTTCACGTGTATCCTATAGATTTTCAAAATCCTGAAAACAATACGTTTTGGGTAGTGAATCAATTGAGTATTAAAGGCAAAAACAAACGCCGTCCCGATGGGATTGTATATGTAAATGGTTTGCCTTTAATTGTTTTTGAATTGAAAAACTGGTTTGATGAAAATACCAATTTGCAAGAAGCATTCAATCAAATCCAACATTACACCAAAGATATTCCACTCTTATTTGAATACATTGTAGCCACTATAGTAAGCGACGGTAACGAAGCCCAACACGGTATGTTCAACGCTTCTAACGAATGGTATGCGGCTTGGAAAAGTATTAATGGCAATGCCATAGTAGAAGATGATTTTCAGATGCATACCTTGTTATTCGGTTTGTTTCCAAAAGATCGTTTATTGAATTACATTAAAAACTTTGTCTTTTTTGAAGACCATAACGGTACTCTTATTAAAAAAGGCGCAAAATACCACCAATTCTTTGGAGTAAACTTTGCGGTAGAAGCCGCTAAAAAAGCCATTCGTCCTTATGGGGATGGACGTATAGGTGTCATTTGGCACACGCAAGGAAGTGGGAAAAGTATCTCCATGGCAATTTACGCAGGCATCTTACGAAGCCTACCTGAATTGAAAAATCCAACCATCGTTGTACAAGTAGATAGAAGTGATTTGGATTTTCAATTGTATGAAAACTTTGTGTTAGCCAAAGATTTAGTAGGTGATGTACAACATGCCGATTCTACGGATGATTTAAGACGTTTGCTTTCTACAGGAAGTGGCGGTGTGGTTTTTACTACGATAGAAAAGTTCCGTTTGAAATCAGGAAATGATGAAACCTTAGGAGAATTAGAACATCCTATTTTATCAGAAAGAGAAAATATTATTGTGATGGCTGATGAAGCCCACCGAACGCAATATGGTTTGTTAGATGGTTTTGCTTCTAATTTGCGTAAAGCCTTGCCTAATGCTTCGTTTATAGGATTCACAGGAACGCCAGTAGATAGCAAAGATGCCGATACGCAAGAAGTGTTTGGAGAAACCATTCACGTGTACGACATCAAACAAGCAGTAGATGATAAAGCAACAGTTCCAATTTATTACGAACCCCGTTTAGCCAAGTTGCATTTAGCGAATGAAAATTTAGATTCGGATGTGGATTCGCTAACTTGGGAACAAGAAGATAGTGGCAATTTAAAATGGGCAGCTTTAGAAGATGCCGCAGGTTCGCAAGAACGTGTAGAAAAGATTGCCAAAGATATTTTAAAGCATTTTACCAATCGTACCGAAACCTTACCAGGAAAAGCCATGATTGTGTGTATGAGCCGAAGAAATAGCGTTAAAATGTATGAAGCTTTATCGCAATTAGAAGGTTGCCCTGAGATTGCGGTGGTGATGACAGGAAATATTTCAAAAGACCCAATTACTTGGAATCCGCACATTAGAACACAAGAAGCAACCGAAGCATTAAAAAAACGTTTTAGAAATCCGAAAGACCCGTTGCAAATTGTTATTGTTCGTGATATGTGGTTAACAGGATTTGATGCGCCTTGTGTGCATACGATGTATGTAGATAAGATTATGAAAGGGCATAATTTAATGCAAGCGATTACCAGAACCAACCGTGTATTTAAAGATAAACCTTCGGGAGTTATTGTAGATTACATCGGTATTGGCGACCAACTAAGAAAAGCAACCGATAAATATACGGGTGGTGGTGGAAAAGGAGAACCTACCATTGATATGGAACAGGCTTTGAATATGTTCTTCAATCAAGTGGAAGCTTGTAAAAATATGCTACCCGAAACTATAGATTACAGTCAGTGGAAAGCTTTACGTGAAAGTGATAAAATGTTATTAGTAAAGCAAGCCTTAAACGCTTTGTTGAAATACGATGAGGTTGCCGACCAATTCATGATGGAAGAAAAGAAATTGACTGGTTTGTTATCCATTGTAAAATCGCAACCCGAAATTCAGGAATTTGCCATTGATATTTTGTTTTCGCAACACGTTTCAAAAGCAATACGAAATGCTAAAACCGTAAAAGGAAACGGTAGAGCCACTCAAAACGAAATTAAGGAATTGATTAGTAGAAGTATCGAATCGGATGATATTATTGATGTATTTGCCATGGCAGGTATTGAAAAAGCCGATATTTCCATTTTAGATGAGCAATTCTTATTGGGCGTTAAAAAAGATAAAGACAGCATTGCCATTAAGATTGAGCTTTTAAAGAATATTTTAAAAGACGAAATCAGAATGCGTTTGCCTCAGAATATTAAGAAATATACTTCACTAAAAGAAGAATTAGAAAAAGTCATTGATCGTTACCACGCCAATGCTATTGATTCCTACACTACAATTGCAGAATTAGTAGAACGTGCCAAAGAAATGCAAGACGAAGACAAACGTAAATCGGAATTAGGTTTGTCGGATGAAGAGTTAGCGTTCTATGATATTCTAGCAGCTAAAAAAGACATCATCAACGAAGCGGGTCCAATTCAAGACGTAGTTCATAACGTAGTAAAAGCCGTAAAAAGCAACCTTCAAATCGACTGGACAAACAAAGAAGATGCGAAAGCCGCCATTCGTTTAGCAGTCAAAAAAGAGTTGCGAGGTAAAGTAAGTATTTTAGAATTAAATGCTATTCTTCAAGAAATCATGGAACAGGCAGAAGGACAATTTAAAGAGTGGAGGGCTTAGAAATGAATAATATGAATAACAACTCTTTACCTGAACTTAAAATTATTGCAGAAGCATTAAAAAGTTTAAAAGAAAAAAAAATAATTAGAACAAAAAATCTTGTTGGCGATTTAGGAGAATATTATTGTAAAGAATATTTTGGATTAACTTTAGAAGAAAATGCTGTAAATAAAGGCTTTGATGCAATTGATAAAGAAGAAAAAAAGTTGAAATCAAAACAAGAAGAACTCCAGAAGGGAAATCAAAAGTTATTTTTAGAAGCTTTGAATTTGATTATTGTGTATATGTAGAACTAAACGAGTTTTATGAACCAATTCAGTTTTTGAAGATAGAAGTTAATGAATTGGTTAACAATATAGAAAGGAATTATAAAAGACTTTCTGTATCAAAAATTAAGAAAATAAAGTCTTGTAAAATATTATAGATGAACCTATTCAACAAACTATTCGGAAAAAAAGAACCCGAGTTTACACCTGATAATTCGGTTTTATTGCAATTGATACAAGCGTATCATCAAAATGAAACACCCGAAAACTATAAAAAAGTGATAGAGGAATTGTATGGTCCTCGTGCTTTTTTAGTGGTTCCTACTGATGGCGAACAATCAAAGTCGGATGAGTGGAAGACGCTTGAAAAGGGGACTTCGGTTGCTTTCACAACTGTTTTTGATGTAGAAGGCATGTTGGTTTTTGGTGTGTTTACTTCGGAAACTACTTTGAGTAAATGGACAGATAGGGAAACGGCTTTTATGGCTATGCCTGCTCGTGCTGTGTTGGATTTGGCTGAAACGCACAGCTTTGGTCGTGTTGTAATTGATAGTGATCAAGATACCATGTTTGTGTTGGAACGCAACAGAGAAAATATTTCTACTACTACGATACAGGAAGAAACACAAGTGCAAGTTGGGTTTCCGCAAAATCCCATTGATGGTGCTAATAAGAGTCAATTGCTAGCCGCTTTTAGTAAAAACAGCAACATTAAAGAGGTGTATCATTTTGTGATGCTTCGTAATCAGGAGTCGATTTATAAATTAGCCTTTGTATTGGAAAATTATTCTGAAAATGCTCGATTGGCGGTTATGGATTGTGTTAGCGATGGTATGAAAGGGTTTGCTTTAGACTTGCCACTGGAATCGATGTATATTGAAGAGTCGGATAGTTGGTATGAAACGGTTCAGAATTTTGGGGTGTTTTATGGGGGGAGGAGTGAAAAGTAAAAAGTAAAAAGTAAAAAGTGAGAAGTGAGAAGTGAGAAGTGAAAAGTGAAAAGGGTTAGGCTTTACTGCGTAAAGCAATAGCCTACTTTGTAGGAGATTCCTAATCTGCGGAATGACAGCTTGTACTTCGTAAAGCGTGTGCCTACTTTGTAGGAGATTTAGTTCCGCTGAACTTACTTTTCTATTTGGCGGAATGACACACTTAGTCTGAAGTTGTTAAAATGTTATTTCGTTTTAATCTCTTGAAAATTGTTTTTATTAATTGATTTAATAGGGAGTATTTTATGTTTTTTCCATTATATTTGAAATTCAATTCTTACATTTTAATCATGAAAAAAATTATTTTATTAGTATTAGTTACTTTAAGTTTAGCTTCATTTACAACTCCTGATGGAGCGGCATTTAATATCGTAGGACGATGGAAAGGGAGTGATAAAAAATCGGTTGGTTACCTGATTTTTCAAGAGGATGGCTATGCTTTTTTAGAGGAAAATGGTAAGAAGATTGGTGGTAAAAACTTTGTTGAGAACGGAAAAAAAGCTACTATGACTTACAAGTTTCAGGATATGGGGAAACTGATGCATATTGATATTGTTGTTACAATTGTTGGAGAAAAACAAACCCAATCTTTATTAGGAATTGCTCAAAAAATCAATAATGATAGTTTCAAATTGCAATTTGGATTTAATAATGTAAGACCTAAAACATTTGATAAAAATGAAACAGTAGTCTTTACTCGAGTTAAGTAATTACTTTTTTAGATTATAAATTAAAAAATGTATCTAGAATAAAGCATTAATCACGATACATTTTTTGTTTCGCTTTACTCTACAAAAAACACTCGAAATGACGTTTTTCTGAGACTCTCTCAATGGGTTCTTTAGATTGTTTTAAAAAGAAATAAAACTTACCACTTCCTATGAAAGTTATCAAAACGAATAAAAAAGCTAAAAATCAACCCATTAAAGTATATAAGTTGCCCCCGCTTGCCCGCGAATCCTTTCGCGTTCGTTTAGTTAGTAATGAGATGCTGAAACGAGTTCAGCAAGACAAAGACGTTTTTTGAATGATAAATGGGAAATAAGGCCTTCAACTGAGTAAAGAAAAAGCCTAGAATATAGGAAGTATCTAATCTGTGGAATGACAGCTTGTACTTCATGAATTATTTGTCCAGTTTGTAAAACATCACTAAAAGTAATAGCTAAAAAGTTCAATTAAAAGTTAATGGCCTCCTCATACCCATCAAAAAGCGATGCTTGATACAAATCACCATTGAATTTATTAATCAACTCACGTATAAATTCATAATGCTTTACGTATTGGTTAGGAACGAATATTAGTTGCAAATTTTTCCTTGCAATGAGTTCTTTTTTTACTGTATCTGATTTAATGGTTCTTTTGTTTTGATAGTGTTCTTGACCGTTTATTTCAAAAATTACTTTAGGTGTGTTGTTTTCAAAAAGTACGCCGTCAAACTCTTTCTTATTTACTAAAGTGTTGTTGCTTTCTTCAGGGAATACCTCACTAATTTTTACATTTCTTCTGAATCGGGTGTCTTTTAAGGAACAATAATGTTGCATGGTTTTGTAAAACTCATCTTCAAATTTGGAGTTGTTTGAAAAACCAATGGTGAATTTATTAACTGTACTCTGAGCAATATGAGTAGTTCCATTATTAGTGGCATATTCAATTAAAGCATATAAGTCGTCATCTTTTCTGGATAAAATGTCAATAGCATTTAAATCGGTAACTACTATTAAATTTTCTTTAGCTCTGGTAACACCAACATTGATTAATTGACTGTTATTTTTTATCCAATCGTATGTCTTTGTTGATGTTTTAGTGGAAAGAGCGGTAGATATCATAATGGTTTTGTTTTCTTGTCCCTGTACTTTATGAATGGTACCACAACTTACCGAAGCATCTATTGCCTGCTTTTCTTTTGCTTCTCTTAAATAATGATTGATAACTTCTTCCTGGTTTCTAAAAGGAGTTAGAATAAAAACATCGGATAATTTGTTGTCTTTTATGTAATTTACTATTGCTATTGCTTCTTCAACTTGTGCATTTTTATTGGTTTGGTTTACGTTAGTTACTGCAAGTAATTTTACGGTACCATTTGTTCCAACAGCCTTTAAATTTAAGCGTTGCTCGTAAAAACGTTTGTTAGAATAATCGATAATTTTTTTTCCACAACGGTAATGGTAACTCAATAAAATTTCTCTTGAAATGTTATCTATTTTTTTGTAGCTGGACAATATGGAATTGTTGTAATAATCATACTCTGTTTCAATATTAAATTGTTTCATGAGTTTATCATTCTTTTCCTCATCAAAAACAATGATAGGTTTTAGTTGGTTGGTGTCACCAATCAATACCATGTTTTTACATTTTGAAATAGGAATTAGACTGGTAGGGATGTCACATTGACCCGCTTCATCCATTGTTAATAAGTCAAATTTGAATTTTTGTCCTAATCGTCTACTTGAGATATTGGTGGTTAAAATGATAGGGAATACTTTAGTGAATTTTTCCATATTAGCATCGTCACTCAACCATGCATTAAATTCTTTTACTTGTTCGTTTTCGTCAATAATATGAAGGATTTCAATTAATTCAATGTAATCTTTACCTTTTAAACGTTTGATGTATTTTAAAGACTCAAAATAAAAAAACTGAAGCAATTTGTGATTGCCTTGAATGATTTCAAATATTCCTTTGACATCCTCATCAGTAGTTACTGGAATTGAATTGATTTTATTTTGCAGTTTGTTTCTTTCTTCTTCTAGTAGCCAATAGCTTCCTTTAGCGAGTAGTCCATTAATAAATTCTAAATTTTGCTCTAAATCGGTACGTTCTTCGTAATTCTGTAATTTGGTAACTAAGAGTTGGTTTTTTTCTTTAGAATTTTCTTTTAGGTTATGTAACAACGTTTCTTTAGGCACATCAGAGGTTTGAAATTCGTATAGTTTTTTAATAGTTTGTAAGGCTTCTAATGTGCATTGCTTGTTTCCAATACGTATGAAGGGAAGCATAATTTCTTTATCGCGATATTTTCCTAGATTCAATTTCTCCTTAATACCATCAATAGGAACATTGTTATTTGAAGAGATGAGAACTGTTTTATTATTGGTCAAACAATTGACTACGAGATTTAAAATTGTTTGTGTTTTTCCTGTACCTGGGGGGCCTTGAACATAGGTTACAGGGTATTTTAAAGCATTATAAATGGTTCTTAACTGGTCAATATTTACATTTTTGTCATATAGAACGATATGTGGTTCTTTTCTGTTTTTTCTGTCTAATAGTGATGAATTTTTAAAAAATGCTTTCAAAGGAATTTGCATTTCTTGTTTTTCATGTTCAGCATTTATTCTGTCGAAAATAGGTGCTATATCAATTTTTGAATAGCCTAAAACGACTATTTCGGGTCTGGTATTTGGTAACTCACCCGATTTAAAGTTGCTAATAAGTAAATTGATGATTTCAGATTTGTTGTTAAAATACTGCTCTTCAAAATCGGAAGGACTAAAATCGGTGTAATAGGATAGAGAGTATTTTACATCTTTAATATAGAAGTTTGGATTGAATAGAGTTGCTTTACCAATCTGAATTGTTTTTTTAACTGGATCATAGGTTAACTCTCGGTAAGCCACTACAAACTTTCCTTTAGCATCTATATCTATTGAGAATTCGCACAGCGCTAATTTGTATTCATAAAACTTGTTATAATCATTACTGTAAATTTCCTTTATTATGTGTTTTTGTTGTTCAATGGATAATTGATAAGGACTTTGATTGATGAGTTCTTCTAAATCAATTTCAGGAATTAAATGGGTTTTATGAAGAAATGGGTCGTTATTCGCTTTATTACACTCTAGGTAATAGTTTAATATATTGTTATTGTATCTATCAAATTCATAAACCTCTAGGCTTTCGTCTTCATTTATTTTTTTTATCAACTCAGCAGGAACATCGTAGTGAGAAAAATTCAGTATCTCGGCTGATTGTATGCTTGAAATGGAAATAGACCTTTTTAACAAGGGTTCGTCTTTCATGACATTAAACATATCTACTACAATTTTATCATTGCTGGTTATGTCTAAAATTGAAATCCAAAAGTGTTTGACTTCCCCTTGTTTGTTTTTATAGTATATGTCTAGGTATTTACCTTCTCTTATGGCTTGGCCTATTTTAATTGTAATTTTTTTATTGTTCATTTCTATGGGGTTGCCATATTCAACATTTGTTAAAGAATCAAATATAAATAAGTTTGAGCTTTTATTCAACACTTATTTTTGTGTTTTATAGCTATACTATTTTTTAAGTTTTGTAGTTATAATTGAAAATACGTTTCCTATGTACAAAGCTTCCTTTACCATTCGTAAGTCTAAATTAAAAACAGAGTTAACCAAGATGCAAAAGGCGCTTGCCACGATGTATAAAAAGAAGACTTATACGGTCTTAGAACTTACGATTACAGATGATTTACTTACATTGGTTATTCCAGGCATCAAATTAGAACTGCCCTGTAAAACGGTACATACAGCAAAAGCCACTTTTGATTTTCATTACTTTTATGATATGGTGAAAACCTGGGATGGTATTTTTTTTGAATGTATTGTAACGGATAATCAATTGCAAATGGGAGTTACTAAAGTAACGGCTCAAACTACTTTTTTTGAAGACGATAGTATTTTAAGAAGCATTAAATTACCCATCAATTACACTGATTGGCATTTGCTGCAATTAGAACAAAAAGGCTTTACCCTTGAAGAATTGCGTTTTAATAATTTAGAGTTTGCGGTACATCATGCTAAAAAAAGATTAAAGGCTAACACTACAAGAGCAAAAGGAATTTTGGGTATTTATGGCGTAACTAAAAAAGAAATTGAGGATTTAATTGCTTCAAAAATTAATATAAGGTAGGTATTTAAAATGTTTTTGGTATTTTGTTTTGTACCGTGTATTATTTTTAAAATATTTGTACAAGTTATTAAATGATGTATTTTTCCTATGAACTTCAAAATCCTTTTTCTTTTTCTACTTATTCCAATAGTAGCTTTGAGCCAATCCAAACCATTTTACAAGAGAACTATTACAGCTTACCAAATCAATAAAAAAGATACGATCAAAAAGAATGTATTGGTTACCTATTTAGATAGTTCAAAACAGGTTATTAGTACTGAGAATAATGCTGCTAATGCCATTGCAGGAAGTAAAGAAAAAAGTGATAAATTGAAAACTATTAAGTTGGTTGATACCGATAGGCTGTATATTGCAGCTGATATAAATCAAAATAAGGATACCATAAACAAAATTATTTATGTGTATAACGATAAAAAGCAACAAATAGAGTATTATCAGATTCTGCGTGGCGATACCGTAACGGGTCAAAAGCGTTATTATGATGACAAAGGAAATAATACCAAGCTTTTTAATAGAAAAAAAGGTACGGGTGTTTATTTTTTAAGAATGGAAAATGAATACGATTCTAAGGGGAATATTATTGAAAATAAGATTTATAATGAAGCCGGAGGTTTGATTGGATTGAGTAAATATGAAAACGTTTATAAAGGGGATGAGGTAGTGATTACTAAATTTTCTTATGAACAGGCAAAAAATGATTTTATAAAACAATATAAAGAAGTTATTAAAGGGAAAGTTACGACTACCTATTTATATCATACCGTTACAGGTTATAATTATGGAATTGAATTACAGAGTGTTGATGGTGGGATGCGAATTGAAGAAAAAGATGATGAAGGGAGATTGAAAGAGCTTCGCTATTATGATGATAAAAAGAGGTTGACGGTATTGGTTACTCAGGTTGAAACAAAACTTTGATGGGTAATGTATGATTGGTGAAAGATTAATTGCTAGTGTGATCCCTCCGATGTCGGGATGACAAAGATTGTGGTGATGGGTGATGGGTTGGCTTTTACTTCGTAAAGCAAAAGTTTACTGTGTAGGAGATGCTGAAACGACCCCGAAGCGTCGGGACAGCATGACAAGAGAAGAGTTGAAGGATATGCTGAAATCGAATATTCAGCGAAGTTAAACGCCCCCGAAGTTTCGGGGCAGCATGACAAAAAAAGACAAATGAAAGTTATCAAAACGAATAAAAAAGCTAA
>JACCDZ011333269.1_pt1 | contig 10123 bp, 7 predicted proteins | sample 7449551 | NCBI WGS metagenome assembly JACCDZ01 (sample SAMN15323452, study PRJNA562643) | freshwater metagenome | isolation source: river surface water | place: USA:Blue River Watershed | collected 2017-08-18
ATCATTAAGTGGAGTTTTAATAGAATCTAAGTATTCCAGAGTATTTTTCAACTCAATATCAATACCTCTTTTTAACAACACTGGATTAATTCCTTCATTCTCAATTGCATCGGCTCCATACTGGACAATTGCATTAGCTAGAACAGTAGCGGTTGTTGTATTATGAGTTAGTATATAATTATCTGTAAAATACAAATGGTCTTGATTACTTACTTTAATACACATCATTTCTTCATAGGAGTTAGTCCCTATAATGTCTACTATTTTATTACCATATTTATAACCTTTTAATTCAGTTATTCTATGAATAGGAGTATCAGAATAAGAATCTAAGTCTTTCTCTCTATTATGAATTTTATGGTTTAAGGATTTACCTAAGCCCCATAACAATTCTTTGAAGTTTTCAGCTAAGTTATCACTAACAGTGCTAAACTCTATTAATCCTCTTTTATTAGTATACCCATCTGTATCTGATAGTCCTTCTAACAACTGTAATCTACTTTCAATAGAATTATATAAATACTCTTGAGGAATAAATTTATTTTTGCTATTGCAACCATATAACCCTAAATGTACTAAATAATCAATTAAAGGATTTTCATTTTTAGAAGTACTCTTTATTTTAACTCTAAAATAGTTTTTATTTTCATTAAATTTAACATCTAAGAATAACCCCTCAGGTAAGACACCTAAAATTTTATCAATGACAAATTTCTTTTTAATTCCTAAAGAAATTTCAACGTTACCCATTGATTTAGTCAGACTCCCATCTCCCAACAGTACTCCCATCAAGTATGGGTGAATATAGGTTTCTTTTGAGGTAAAATTAACTACAGAATTTTCTACAAAGTATTTATACTTATAGCTACCATCACTTTGTAAAGTTTTAAACCCATTCTTGATTATGTCACGTAAAGTTAATGTTTGTTTTACCCCACTGAAGTTAGTTACAGTCCATAAGTGGTCTTCAGAACATTCAACTACTCTACTATCAGAGAACATAACTTTAAATACTTGTTTTCTACCTTTAGGGTAAACTCCAGTTACATTTTGAATTGAACCATTAGTTCCACAAATTAAATCTCCTGAAACTAAACTACTAATAAGTACAAATCCTTCAGGTGTTAAAACTTTAGCATATAATGGCTGAGGTCCGTCACCAACACTATCATTAGTTCTTAATGCTACTTTTTTAATTAAGTTACAAGCTAACTTCTCAACTGAATCTTTTAATTGAACAGCTTTAGCTACTGTAACCCCATCTTTTGTAATGTGTGGGTCATTCCCATACGTGTCTTCAATTAACACGTTTTGACCTTTTGCTCCCATTGTGACACTCACTGCATCACTAAGCATTTTTGCTCCATTTCTTAGCTTTTCAAAAGCCTCCTTTCCATAAAAAATTTCCTTTGGCATATATAATATTTATTTAAAATTTGTTTTTATTTTAATCCTGTTGATAGTTTTCCTTTAATGGATGGGTGAGGATTATACCCCTCAATAATAAAATCTTCTGGACCTAACATTTCAATCAAATCAAAATCAAGATTTGAAATAGCCGCCCAATCATTTCCCTCATCTACTATTTTAAGAGTTGGTAAATCCCTAGGGGTTCTTGTTAACTGTACATCTACTTGTTGTTTATGGTTATCATATATATGGACATCCCCAAAAGTATGGATAAACTCACCTGGAACCATATTAGTTATCTTCGCAAAAATGTGTGTCATCAATGCATAAGAAGCAATATTATATGGTACACCTAAGAACACATCAGCACTTCTCTGATAAAGTTGACAATCGAGGTAATATTGAGGGCAGTCTTTACCAGCCGCAGCCTCTGTAATTGCAAGATTTTCCATCTCAACATTAGGCTGTCTCATAGCCCACTGCAATTTCTCTTCCCATGTAAGAGGACGGCAATTAAACTGTACCAATGCATGGCAATTTGATACTATACAATTTTGAACCGTGTAAGTATGAGAATTTTCAACAGATAAGTTATACACAGTTGTATTAATATCTGGGTATTTATGAATTTTTTTTATTTTTTTAAATTCATATTCATTAGACATCTGATTATCAAATTTAATTCCTTCAATCTCATTTACTTGGTACAGCCATTTATTCTGTCTTACTGTTCTCCCTTCAATAGTTGTAAATGCCCTACGTTCTGTTCTGTTGACAGAACTTTGTTTTCCAACTTTTAAAAGTAAAAGTTGTATCCCATAAGCAATTGAGGGGGAAATAGTAGTAACCTGATATAACTCCTTTGTTTTAGTACCATCAGCCTGTCTATAACCTTCTAAAAATTTAAGAATCAGATTTCTTGGAGCTTCTAAAATCCATTGAGGAATAATTTTATTTTTAGCTCCACTCCCAAAAGAATCAAATACTTTAGAAAATTCCTTTTTAGAAACAACCCAAGTTCTACATCCTTTAGTCTTTACTAAATCAGATTTTCTGGTACAATTAATAGTAGGAAAAATTTTTCTAATGTTTTCTAAAACCAATTCTTCTTCCTCTAAATTTATTGAAAAAGCAATCTCATGTCGTCCTCTAGACTTTAATCTCCACCCATCCCCCAAAAAAAATCCAAAAACCCACCATAGGTCTTCATTATTTATATCTATATTAAGTTCAATAGATGTAAATTGATTAGTCTTATAAGAGGAAGGTTGAGAATCAATCATACTATCCTTATTAATTGGTATACAAACATAATCTAATTCTGTTAGAAATAGTGCTTCTTTCCATTCTCCACCCATAGTTAAAAACTTATGATTTGGAGTACATTTTATTTCTTCACTTATCCCACTCACTTCTAGCCCAATAAGTGTTCCATTAAATTCATTAATAAATTTATCATAAACTCTCTCAAATTTCCCCTCTTTAGTAATAACAAAATCATTTACTTCTACATCTTTTATTGATTTGTATCCCATATTTGTAGAGACAAAATTATCTTCTGTGAAACAAGCGTTTAAAGCCATATCTTCTAAAGTTTCAGGATTCCAAGCTGTTATAATATGTCTGCGAGATTCAGGATTGTTTTTTAGTCCCTCAATTAGATTCTTAATTTGGTCAGTGCCCTTACCATATTTATCCACTGAATTTACCAATTTCCATCCCGATGCTGAAGACCTTTCACCTCTGAGCATTGCGTTAAAATTGCCTTGGTGGAGATTATATTTTTTTATTATATCTTGTGAAATTTCGAATTTTTCCGTAACCCCTGTTTCATTATTATAAACAGTATAAATTTTACCCAACACTTTCTGTCTTTTGTTATCCTTTTGGCTAATCCATATACAATTATCAATTGAGTATTCTGAACCACCTTTTAAGTCTTTGTCTAATTCATAATTACCCCAATCATTTAATTTAGATTCCCAATTTATCAGTAATCTGACATCTTCATTAAAGTTTCTAAAGCACTTCCATCTATTTGAAACTTTAACCCCACTCCCCCCATAATATTTGTAGTTATCTTTATTTTCATCATAGCACCTTTGTATAATTCCTTTCCAAATAGTTTTAAGTTTAATAGCTATTTCGTCTTCTTCAAAAACTCCTAAGCAAGCTACCCCACAATATGAAGGAGCATAAGGGTCATAAATATCACCTGTTAATCTGCTTTCTCTAATATTTGTTATGTACCCTGTTTCTAAAAACTGAATCATACACATCTTATGAGAATTCTCATCTTTATATCTTTTTATAACTTTAAACTCACCATAGGATAATGTTTTATACGTTTCTAACTCCTCTGTTTCTAAAATGGTATTAATAGGTTCTTCAAGTTTGAATTTGGATTTATCTCTTTTTTTATCTCTTAAATTCCCTCCCCAATTTCTCCAGAGGTATGGATACTGCTTACCCCAATGAATTTTATCTACTGGGTCAAATTTCTCAACATCTTCATCCCAAATTTTACAGTTATTTTCCTGAAGAAATTCAATTGTTTCATCCCCTCTTAAGAAAGAGAGTAGTTCAACTACAATGTTTTTCAATGATAATTTCTTGGTTGTTAAAAGTGGGAACCCTTTTGATAGGTCATGTCTAAATTGGTATCCAAATAAACTTAAAGTCCCTGGCATTCCTTCTCTGGCAGCAGGCTTGTAAGTTCCTTTCTCTTTAATTGTTTGTAATAAGTCTAAATACTGTTGCATTATTCTATTGTTAAGTTATTTTGTAAAAATAATTGTATTTGAGATAGTTCTAGCTCATTAAGTGGCATAGTTAAATCTGTTTCTTTGTGTAATCTAATACCTTTTAAGGTTTCAACTTCAAATTTATAATTTAAAATATCATCCTCCGCTGGGTACTCAAAGGTTTCTGGAGCATAATATCGTTTGTAAGTAATATAAACCCTTGCTTTCACGTTAAATAAAAACATACCCTGCTCTAGTTCAAACTCAAAAACCCTACTATCAGAGTAAATATTTTCTCCTTTTTCTGGTATACTATCCCATTCTGGAAATTCTGAGAAATATATAGTTGTATCTCCTGTTAAATTCATAATTTTATCTTTTACTTTCAATTTCTCGTCTTATTTTATTTTGCAAATATAAGTAAAAAAATCAACACCTGCAAATTACAGGTGTTAAAATTTTGTTAAATATTATCCTTCACAACTTTTGCATTCCATCATTTCTAAAACAGCTTCTTTAGCAACCGAGGTTCCACGCTGATAATATAGTGATTTTAGTCCTAATTCCCATGCTTCCATATGTATGGTATTAATGTCCTTTATCCCCATAGAACTCGGAATCTTTAAATTTATAGATTGTCCTTGGTCAATAAAAGATTGCCTTGCCGCGGCTTGTTGTATAATAGCTAAAGGAGATATTTCTTGGAAAGTTTTAAAGACTTTTTTTTCATTTTCAGAAAGGAAGTCTAATTGTTGAACAGACCCTTGGTTCTGTATAATATTTTTCCAAACATCCTCAGTGTTTTTTCCTTTACTTTCTAAGAGTTTCTCTAGCTCAGTATTTTTTCGTGAGAATGAGCCTTTTGCTAATCCAGCTACAAAATAATTAGAAGCATATGGCTCAATACTTGGGCTTACTTGTCCTAAGATTGAGGAGCTACTGGTTGTAGGTGCAATAGCCATTAGTGTTGTATTCCTTCTTTTTATATCTGTAGTTTCAACACCCTCAAATATTGGTGCATATCCATACTTTTCTCCCAGTTCTATAGAGGTTTCATAGCTTTTTTCCTTTAGATATTTAAAGATAGATGTATTTAATTGCTGGGCTTCAAAACTTTCAAATGGTATCATCTTCTGTTGTAATAATGAGTGCCAACCTAATACCCCTAGCCCTAATGCTCTATGTCTGACAGCAAAATTATGTGCCCTTTGCATATAAGGTAGGTTTTTTGTTTTTTTAATAAAATCACTCATTACAGCATCTAAAATCATTACTGCCAATCTTACTGCATCAGTATTTTTCCACTCATCATAAGTTGAAAGATTCATTGACATTAAACAGCATACAAAACTTTCCATTTCAGAGGTTGGTAAAAAAATCTCACTACACTGCCCTGTAAGAATACCATTAAACATACCTAAATGTTTTTTAGGTTCATTAAAACAATATGTATCAGATAAATCAGGTAATTCTTCAACAGATTCAATTTTAATAAAATGACTACATTCTCTGTTAGGTTTTGTCATATCCCATTTTAATCTATGACATTTTAAACCTAAAGTAGTAAGTTTATATAGAGAATTACCATTAATAAGTAATCTGTATACTTCCTGACAGGTGTAAGTTTGTAAATCTCCACTACCATCGTTTTTAGGTAGTAAATACTCTCCTTCTGTTCTTGCAAGAGATACTTTACTGTCACATCCTAATTCCTGCAACATTAACTGAATCTCTTTTAGAAATTCTTTTTCTACACACGCAACCTGTAAAGATTGAGAACCATTATTATTTGTAACAGTACCATCTGCATCTAAATAACCAGATAACCATTCTAATCTTGATTTAATACTATAAGAACTATCAGGAATAAAAAATTTATCTTTTAAAGATTTGCTATGACCATAAATTCTATCCTGATTTGGTTGATATATCCAAGTTTCAACAGAAGAAAACCTACTTAATAAATTCTTTTTATCTCCATATAAGTATATTCTTTGACCTTGCTCAGTTAAGCAACCATCTCCAGAATAAAAACCATTTTCATAAGCAAATTTTAACTCTTTATATCCATGTTCTATTATAGGTAATTCAAACTTTATAAGTTTATCACCAGGTTTTAACTCATTAGCTCTTTTTTCTATAATTTCTAATTTATTTTTCCCTGTACCCCTTAAATATCCTTTTTGAATATAAAATTTATGATATTCTGTACAGTCAAGCCCATAACCACTATCAGTTTTTACTCGTAATAGTTTTTGGTTTTCTCCTGTTTTTTGTACAGTAACTTCAGACCATTCTTCTCCATTCCAAACCTCTAAAGTTTCACCTTCTAAATCTCCAATTATCTGATATCCCTCTTTAGTAAGAATTTTAGTATTTGGAGATACACAAAGATTACTAGAGTGTATAATAGAGTTAGTATCTTTATAAATTTGAGGTTTATTCCTATTAGCTGTATCTGAGAAAAATATATATGGTATACCTTTTTCTCTTCTTGATTTTAATATTTTAGCCCATAATTCTCTTTTCTCTTTATCCCCATCTTTCATTTGCTTCATCCATTCATCAGATACACTTACAGCAGTATTTATCGTTTGAAGAGAGTGTCCTTTATCTTTTACTTTTAAGAACTCTTCAATTTCTGGATGGTCAATATCTAGATAAGCAGCGAATGCTCCTCTTCTTACTCCAGATTGGCTTACAACTTTTGTTGTTGTATCAAAAAGTTCTGTAAATGACATTAATCCAGATGATATCCCCCCTCCTTTTATTGGGGTTCCTAGAGGTCTTAATTTACCGAAATACCCTGATGTTCCTCCTCCTAATTTAGTCATCATAGCTACCTCATGTAAAGTACCATAAATCTTATCTAGGTCGTCTGGGACAAAACTACTGAAACAACTTATAGGTAAACCTCTGTCTTCTCCAAAGTTAGCCCATATTGGGGAAGATAGACTACACCATCCTCTCTCAAAAATTTCAAGGAATCGTTCTTTTAGTCCTACTTCATCTTTGTAAAAAGAGGCAGCATATTTACAAATAACATTTAACTTTTCTTCAACAGTTTGATTTGGGAGTAAGTAACCCCTTTCTAACATTGACTGACTTTCTTCAGTCAGCCACCAATATTTTTCTTTCATATTTAAAATAATTCTTCTCCGTTTATAACCATATCTTTTAATGAATAATCTACAGGTCTAACTGCAAAAAAATCATCCTGGCTGTCTGCAAAAACTTCTTCATAAAAGAAGTGTAAACTCTGTGGTTCTCCTACATTAAACAACTTCTCAAATCCTAGTGCAACTAAAGAGTCATCAATCCTACTTTTCATGTAATCCTCCAAATCAACTTTAGACATTTTAGGTAATTCTCCTTTTTCAAAAACCCAATTAAGTAATTCTCCCTCATACTTTATAGCTTTTTTACAAGATTTATAAACTTCTTGTGTTAGCTCACTTGTAAACATCTCAGGGTGCTCTTTTCTCAGGATATTAACTATTAAAACTCCTATATTAAAATGAAGTTGCTCATCAATAGAAGTCCATTTAATTATATTTCGAATGTCTTTCATTATTCCTTTATGTCTATAGAAATACATTACAGTTGCAAATTGAGCAAATAAAGATACATTCTCAATTAGGGTTGAAAATAAAATAAGTTTTAATAGGTATTTTGACTTATCAGAATTACTTGGAGATAGTTTTAAATATTTATCTAAATAATGAAATCTACCAGAAATGTACTCATTTTCAAGGGAAGATTTATAGTATTCCTGCATGTTTAAAACATCTAGTAATCTATCGTAACTTTCACTATGTCTTACCTCGCTTTCTCCAGCAGTTACTCCAAGGTTTTTAAATTCTGGTTTTGGAAAATGGTTACCAAGCTGTGACCAAAAATCTTTTACTTTTACTTCAACAGTAGCTATCAGCGTTAAAGTTCTAAGAATAATTTCTTTTTCTTCTGTGGTCAAATTATTAAAATCAATCTTATCCCCTTCAAATGTTAATTCATCATGTGTCCAAAAGGAGTGAGTTAATTTTAATCTAAGTTCGTCTGCTTCTGGATACTCAGAAGGCTTATAGGTTAATCTTTCTTTAAAGATACTCATACTCAGTTTATTATATATTTTGTTAGTTTTAGATAAAAAATTCCCTGCTTAATTTTAGTTAAGTAGGGATTTCAATTTTCAATAATTTTTTAAAAAAGATAAAATGCAGTAGTTGTTTACATCTTGGTTGCAAATATACAAAAATATTTTTATACCTGCAAATTTATAATGTTAATTTTTAGTTATTATTAACTCTACTAGAGTAGTGCTCTTTTCCAGCTACTGATATAGACTGTACAATAACTTGGACCATTTTAGAGAAAAAATCATATTTAGTCTTAACAAAATTCATGGTAGTTTTTAAAGTGTACAGTTGTTTTCTTAAGTCACAATACCTTTCATCACCATTTACTTTTTTTTCTGCTTGAGTAAATGAAATTCCTTGAGTCCCAGCTATCTCATCGGCTATTTTGGTGAAAATTTCTTTTTTAAATACATCTTCTAAATACTCTACTTCATAAACTAACTTATCTTTAAAAGATGAAACATACATCAAATTTACAGAAACATGTTTCTTTATATTTTCTAAAGAGTCAATATCATTCACTTCTACATTTTCTACATAAGTTTTAATTAAATCTTCTAACCTTCCTAAAACTTCATAGATGTATAATATATCTTCTTTTGATATTGTAAGTTCTAATGAATATTCATCTGATTCAGAGCATTTAGATACAATATCCTCTAACTCTTCTAGTACTTCAGGTCTATCTCCAGCTTTAGAGATAGCCTGATTTACTAATAATTTAATTTTTTCTTTTTGAGAATTACTTAGTTTCATCCCCTAAATCCAATGTTGGAGTGTTTAAATCTACTGCCAATCCTTTTTCAATATTCTCTACGTGAACATTAAGAAACTCATTGAAAAGTTCTTCACTAGCTCTACCAACTGGAGTAGTAAATACTCTAACAATTGGTTTTTGCTGTTCTGTTACCTCAGCTCCTAATTCAACGCTAAGAACCTCAATACGTTCTTTAACCTCATTCTTAGCTACTGCCCCAGTAAGGTCAATAACTCTCATAAATAATTCAACAGGGATTGTCACTGCTGAGCCTGGTTTATACCCATATTGGAAAGGGTCAAAATTTACTTGTGTTTCAGGATTCATTGGTTTTGTTTTTTCTGCACCCTTTTTTTTCTTTGTCATCTTTTAAAATTTAGTTTGTTAAGTTTATATTTATTTTTAAAGTCCCAAAATTTCTGCTCGGTTAATTAACCATCTCCCTTCTCCAACAGCTGTCCCCATTACTTCTTTTTTAATGGTAGCTATAGCTCCAGGAACATACAATGGATTCCCTTCTCCGAATACTCTACCATCTCTTTCTGTACCCCAGTGAATAACTCTTATTTGAACTATATCTAAATCATTTAGTCCATAAATTGGTTCTTTTTTTTCTTCTTTTTCTTCTAGTCTCTCAAATAGAACTCTGTCATAAAATGCTACATTCATATATTTATATTTATATTTATATTTAAATTTTTAAGTTTTAAGTCAGCTAAATCTGCCCCTTCTTCAAGGTCTGTTTTTTCTAATGATTTATTTATAACGATAGTCATCTTATCTTTAAAAGGCTCTAACTTTTTAGCCCATTTTTCATACGCCTTAGGACCTTTATCTGGATAAAAAATAACTTTTTTACCATATAATGGTTTTAGTCTTGCCTCAGTTATAAGTTCTATACCCCCAGTAGCTAACCAGGTCTTATCTGAATTTAAACTACAAATTAAAGCAGTTTTTTCTGCCTCAACTACATGGTAAGTATCAATTTCATCAGTAATTAAATGGGTTCCAAAAAAACATTGAGCTAAATTATAATCAGGTATCACTTCAAGTCCTTTGTCAGATAAGTGTTCCCA
>JACCDZ011274071.1_pt1 | contig 10122 bp, 9 predicted proteins | sample 7449551 | NCBI WGS metagenome assembly JACCDZ01 (sample SAMN15323452, study PRJNA562643) | freshwater metagenome | isolation source: river surface water | place: USA:Blue River Watershed | collected 2017-08-18
GAGTTCAACTCTCGTAAAACTTTCAAACGGAACGCACGACCTTCGGGTACGGCGTTCTTTTATTTAGGTCTTATTGTCAGTTATTTGTTGTAAGTTGTTAGTTCTTCTCTCCCACGCTACACTATTCTAATGATCTCATTCGACCACCATTGCTATATCATAGAGGGGGAAAAGGAAAGTATTCTAACTGAGCTTTTTGATTTGCTCAAAACTAATTTTGATATTGATAGGGCAGGGAATCCGAATATTTTTATTGAAGATTCAGAAACATTTTCTATTGACCAAGGGCGAGCACTTAAAGAAATGCAATCTCAAAAAGCGATGGGTGGGGGCAAGAAGATTTTTATTGTGACTACAAATAGTATTACTCATGATGCGCAGAATTCACTTCTGAAAGTTTTTGAAGAGCCAACACCTGAGACTTTTTTCTTTTTTGTGATGAATTCATCACAAAGTCTTCTACCAACACTTCTTTCTCGTGCGCGACTCGTGATCCATTCTTCGTCAAAGAACTCTACTTATGTAGAAGATGCGAAGAAATTTCTTAAAGCAAAACCAGTAGAGCGACTCGAACTAGTTAAACCTTTTATTGAAGCAAAGAAGAGAGGTGATGTGAGAATGTTTGTGATCGCTCTTATTGCAGAAGTGCGTCACTCTAAAGATGAGGCAAATGAAAAAGCTCGAAAACTTGAAACTCTTATGGAAGCACTTTCCTATAGTGGGGATCAGGCTTCTTCGATTAAACTTATTCTTGAACATTTATCTCTCGTTCTCTAATGAAACCAATAAAATAACCCTATCTGCTTTGTCGCCGATTCTGTTTGTTCCCGCAAAGTACCATTCGTACATTTTGGTCGCAATACTCATCGGCTTCGCGCATCTAGGGCTATTTAATTGGTTCAAAAAATCAAGATTTTTCTTTTATAGTCATCTGTTTTGTGTTATTCTGTATAAATCCTAATAAATTAAACATATGTACAACCTTTCAATATTCAAAGATAAAGCAAAGCAGGTTCCAGAATGGCTCGTGAAAGAACTCAGTACTGTGCGAACAGGGCGAGCAAATCCTTCTGTTCTCGACAGTGTAATGGTTGATTCTTATGGTGCGCTTATGGGTATTGCTCAGGTGGCAAGTGTAACTCTTGAAGACGCTCGAAGTATTCGAATTGTGCCTTGGGATAATACTCAGATCAAACCTATTGAAAAAGCTATCACGGTAGCAAATCTCGGTCTTTCTGTGTCAGTGGATGACAAGGGTGTGCGTGTATCTTTCCCTGCGCTTACCACAGAATCTCGAATGCAGGTGGTAAAGATGGCTAAGGAAAAACTCGAACAAGGGCGTATCACACTTCGTAAACATCGTGACGAAGTTATTTCTGATATCGAAAAGAAAGCAAAAGAAAGTGCTGTGACTGAAGATGAAAAATTCAAACTCAAAGCAGAAATTCAAAAAGTTGTAGATGAATTGAATGCAAAAATGCAAGAACTCTTTGATAAAAAAGAGAAAGAAGTTTTAAGTTAATTTATATACCTAAACTTATCTTATAGATGTCTGTCATTATCTTTATTCTCATTCTCGCTTTTCTCGTATTCATACACGAGCTTGGGCATTTCCTCGTAGCAAAGTGGTGTGGGATTCGAGTGGATGAATTTGCTATAGGTTTTCCTCCAAAAATTTACTCATTTAAAAAGGGGGAGACGACGTATTCTATAAACGCAATTCCATTCGGTGGATTTGTGAAGATTTTTGGTGAAAATCCAGATGATGAATCTATAAATGGTGAAGATAAGGCTCGAAGTTTTGTACACAAGCCAAAGTGGATGCAGATAGCAGTGCTTTCTGCTGGTGTGTTTTTTAATGTCATTGGCGCATGGTTGATGATATCTCTTGCACTTACTTCTGGTATGACTACAAGTGTAGAAGGTATAGATGGTCAATATGTTCAAAATAAGCGAGTTATTCTTCACAGCGTTTCAAAAGATTCTCCAGCAGAAAAAGCAGGGTTTAAAGCAGGGGATGAAGTACTTGCTTTTAGTACAAAAAAAGTTGCGACCACAAGTGCTGAGAGTGTTGTTTCTATTCAAAACATTATAAAGAATTCTGAAGGACTTCCAATAGTATTTGAAGTTAAAAATGCTACCACAAGCAAGTTTGTAATCGCGACTGCTGAAAAGAAGGTAGACACTGGTGTGTATGCTCTGGGAATTGGACTTGATGTTATTGGTGATGTACATCTGCCTTGGTATCAGGCGCCGATTGAAGGGTTTCGGATTGTGTTTAGTATGTTTGTAAATATTACAAAGGCACTCTACTCACTCATTGGAAATATTTTTACAGGGAGTGCGGATTTTTCTCAAATCTCTGGTCCTGTAGGTATTGCAGGTGTGGTGGGTGAAGCTCGCACGCTCGGTATCATGTATCTTATTTCATTTACTGCGCTTATTTCAGTGAATCTCGCGGCTCTCAATCTCATACCGTTCCCAGCACTCGACGGGGGAAGAATTCTCTTTGTGATCATTGAAGCAATTATTCGAAGACCAATAAAACCGAGTGTAGCGAATACGGTGAATGCGATTGGATTTGGATTACTTTTGCTTTTGATGGTGGTTGTTACTGTAAAAGATGTTTTAAAATTGTTTTAAGAATCCTCAAAATAACTTCATCTACTTTGTTGCTCATTCCGTTTGCTCCATCAAAAGTATTTTTCTGCTAAAAAATCTTTCGACCCTGTCTCGCACCAGTCGTACTCCGACCTTGCGAAAGCTCCACGTATTCGCTTTCTCACAAAGTACTACTCGTACATTTTGGTCGCAATACTCATTAGCTTCGCGTAGCTAAAATTATTTTTAGAATTCTTTGTGATATACTTTCTGGGTGCGCAGACATTTCTGTAATTACTTTTTAAATTAAAAATAAAATATATGGCAAAAGGAAACAATGCACGAAAGAAGGAGACTAAGAAGCCAAAGAAGGCAAAGAAATAGTTTTAGGTTTTAAAAAAACAGGTGGCATTTTGCTTCGCAAAACGCCACCTGTTTTTTGTATGAGAAACCGACTTATGTACCATTAATTATAGCACAAATACGTCATAAAATCAACCATTTGAAAAAAGCCCAAAATAAGCTATTCTTTAGCGTATGAAACAATCGCAACTCTTCACAAAGACTCGTAAAGAAGCACCAAAGGATGAGGTTTCAAAAAACGCTCAATTACTCATCCGTGCAGGCTTTATACAAAAACAAATAGCTGGTGTGTATGCTTTTATGCCACTCGGTCTTCGTGTGATGAATAAAATCATTGCAATTATTCGTGAAGAAATGAATTCGCTTGGTGGACAAGAAGTGTCTATGACCGCTCTTCAGGATAAGAAGGTGTGGGAGAAAACGGGTCGCTGGGATGATCAGGTTCTTGATGTGTGGTTCAAGACAAAACTCAAGAATGATACAGAGCTCGGTCTCAGTACTACTCACGAAGAACCAATGACTCTAATGATGAAAGATTTTATTCGTTCATATCGAGATCTTCCATCGTATCCATATCAATTTCAAACAAAGTTCAGAAATGAGACTCGTGCAAAATCTGGTATTATGCGATGTCGAGAATTTATCATGAAAGATCTCTATTCTTTTTCAAAAGATTTAGAGTCTCACAATGTGTTTTATGAAAAGGTAAAAAAGGCGTATCTTTCTATTTATGAAAAAGTGGGTCTCGGAGATAAGACGTATGTAACTTTTTCAGGAGGTGGGAGTTTCTCAAAGTATTCTCATGAGTTTCAAACAATTACTGATGCAGGTGAGGACGTTGTCTATATTGATGAAGCGAAAAAGATTGCAGTTAATAAAGAAGTGTTGATTGATGAGGTGTTGGCAGAGCTTAAGGTTAAGCGAGAGGACCTTGTGGAGAGAAAGACGGTGGAAGTTGGAAACATTTTCACCCTCGGTACAAAATTTTCAAACGCATTCGAACTCACCTATGTTGATGAGACAGGTAAGCCTGCTCCTGTAATTATGGGTTCTTATGGAATTGGTCCAGGACGTCTTATGGGCACAGTAGTGGAAACTCTTTCTGATGAAGCTGGTATTATCTGGCCTGAAAGTATTGCTCCATTTAAGATCCATCTCATCTCACTTGGTAAAGAAGAAAGTGAAGCAGAAAAGGATGCAGTTGCTCTTTATGAAGAATTGACTGCGAAGGGCGTTGAAGTTCTTTTTGACGATAGAGATACGCGTGCGGGTGAAAAATTCGCTGACTCAGATCTTATTGGTATTCCGTATCGAATAGTGGTAAGTGATAAAACTCTTGCTTCAGGTGGATATGAACTTAAGGTTCGTAAGACCGGAGAAGTCTTATCAATTTCAAAGACCGAACTCTTTTCTCGATTTATTTCTTAATTACACATTTCCATGATTGCCTCACTTCTGCAAAAACTGTACAGCTCGTTTTCAAATGACATAGGTATTGATCTTGGTACTGCAAATACATTGGTGTATATGCGAGGTAAGGGGATTGTGCTCAATGAACCTTCTGTTGTTGCTGTAAATCAAAAGACGGGACGTGTGGTGGCTGTGGGCGCACAAGCAAAAGACATGCTGGGCCGAACCCCTGCACACATTACGGCTGTGCGTCCACTTGTTGATGGTGTGATTTCTGATTTTGAAGTAGCGGAAGAAATGCTTGTATATCTTCTCAATCGTGCTCAAAAAGATACCAAAAGTTTTTTTGGTCCACGAGTGATTGTGGGTATTCCATCAGGGGTTACAAACGTGGAAGCGCGCGCCGTTCGTGACGCTACTCGAAATGCAGGTGCCCGAGAGGTTCACATTGTAGAGCAACCAATGGCGGCTGCTATCGGTATTCATCTCCCTATTCATGAACCTGCTGGAAATATGGTGGTTGATATTGGTGGTGGAACAACTGACATTGCTGTTATCTCACTTGGTGGAGTTGTTCGATCAAAGAGCCTGAAGATTGCAGGTGATAAATTGAATAACGATATCATTTCTTATATTCGAAATGAGTTTAAGATTTTGATTGGTGAGAAGACTGCAGAGCAAGTAAAAATTGCAATCGGTATCGTGGTGCCCGGTGCTACACCTATTGAAGCTGCGATCAAAGGACGTGATCTCGTCACCGGTCTTCCTCGTGAGGTTATTCTTACTGATGCAGATATTCGCGAAGCTATTTCTCAGTCTATTGATAATCTTGTGGAAGCTGTAAAAGAGGTGCTTGAAACAACACCGCCTGAAATTCTTTCTGATGTTATGCTACGAGGTTTGTATCTTGTAGGTGGAGGAGCCCTTATTCGTGGACTTGATCAGATTATTGAAGAATATGTGAAGATTCCTGTGTATGTTGCAGAAGATCCTCTTACCGCTGTTGCTCGTGGTACGGGTCTTATTTTGGAAGACGTTGAAAAGTATCGTGATGTATTAATACAAAGTGAAGATGACCTACCTCCAACCAAGTAATAGAAAAACACTTCATAAGCGAAGACGTACTAGAGTTGCGATTATTTGTATCGCCATTCTTTTTAGTTTTTTTGCGTTTTATCCGCAAGCACTTGTTCACACGCTTTCTATCGTTGTCTCACCTTTTTTGTCTTTGGAAGAATTTGGTAAGGGTGTGATTGGTCGTTCTTTTTCTATACTCCGTTCGAAGTCTTCACTTATATCAGAGGTCAATGAGCTCAAAAGAGAGAATGCGCAATTTGAGACTTTGAAAAACGCATTTACAGAATTAGAAAAAAATTATGCTCATGTCCAAGGGCTTAAGATTTCTGATGAAGCATTTGTAAGTGCTTCTGTTTTACGTAAACCACCATATTCGGCTTACGATACCGTACTTATAGACAAGGGTACTGATCAAGGTATTTCTGTCGGTAATAAAGTGTACGGTATCGGCTCTGTGTTTATAGGTGATGTGGTTGAGGTCTTTCCTGCAAGTGCAAAGGTTGTACTCGCTTCAAGCCCTGATAGAAAGACTGTAGTTGCGCTTGGTGATAAGGCGATACAGTTTGAGGCGATAGGTAAAGGTGGAGGAAACCTTGAGCTTGATGTGCCTGCTCAGTTTGATGTTAAGGTGGGGGATTTGGTACGTTTGCCGGGCTCTCGAGTGCATGTGTTTGGAATTGTTGAAAAAGTGGAACTAGACTCTTCTCAGTCAATAAACCGCGTATCTTTTAAAATGCCAGTAAATATTTTTGAAATCACAAACGTAGCAGTTCAGATTTTGCAATAATATGTCACGCCGTCTTATTTCTAACTTACTTTTTATATTCGGCTTCTTCTTTGTGCCATGGTGGATGGGTATTTTTTGCATAGTCGCAGGACTCGCACTTTCACCACTTGCTATCGAGGTGATTGCATACGGTATTTGTTACGATGCTCTTTTTGGAGAAGGTGTATCAAACCTTTCACTTTATGCCACACTTTTTGCTACCTGTGGATTTATTATTGCGGGCTTTTTGGCTAAGCGTGTAGCATAATATATTGCATGGGCCTTACGAGACGTCTCAAAAAAATAATACGCGGAAAACGGGTTGTTGAGATTGCACCTGATGAAGTTTTTTTGGATTCAAAAAATCTACCAAACTTTGATGTAAATCAATTTGAGGGACGTATAGAAAAACCAATCTCTGTTTTTTCTGTTGTACTTTTTACTTCAGCTTGTGTTTTTCTTTTTCTTATTATCCTTACAAAGGCGTGGTCCCTTCAGGTAAGTAATGGCGAGACATATTTTCAAAAGAGTGAAAACAATCGACTTCAACACGATACTATTTTTGCTGAGAGAGGTTCTATACTTGATCGCTTTGGAAATAAGCTCGTCTGGAATAGCACTGAAAAGAAGGATGGTTTGTTTGCGTACAGAAGTTACACTGAACTTCCTGGGTTTTCACACATCGTGGGATATGTGAAATATCCTCAAAAAGATAAGAATGGTAATTTTTTCCAGACTGACATTGAGGGAGTGCAGGGTATTGAAAAGATTTTTAATAAAACCCTTGCTGGCGATAATGGTCTAAAAATTACTGAAATGAACGCGCTTGGAAAAGTGGAGTCAGAATCAGTTATTCGTCCTGCGAAAAATGGTGAAAATCTCGAACTGTCACTCGATAGTAGGTTACAAAGCAAGATGTATGAAACAATCAATGACCTTTCGAACCGCATTGGATTTTTGGGTGGAGCTGGTGGAATTATGGATATACAGACTGGAGAAGTTTTGGCGATGGTAAGCGTACCTGAATACGACAGTGGTGTAATGTCACTTGCGACTAATCGTACAAAAATTCAGGAATTCAATAAAAATCCTCGATTACCTTTCCTTGATAGATTTGTTACCGGTCTTTATACACCGGGTTCTATTGTAAAACCTTTTGTGGGACTTGCTGCACTCACTGAGGATATTATCGATTCAGGTACCAATATTATATCTCGTGGCTCTATATCTGTTCCAAATCCCTACGATCCAACAAAGAAGACAGTGTTTAATGACTGGAAGGCACATGGAGCAGTGGATATGAGACGTGCGATTGCTGTTTCTTCCGATGTGTACTTTTATGTAATCGGTGGTGGTTTTGAGGGCCAACAAGGACTTGGCATTGAACGTCTTGCAAAGTACATGGACATATTTGGTTTTGGTGTAAAAAATAACGATGAATTTTTTGGTGGTCCTGCTGGTGTGGTGCCGACACCTGAGTGGAAATTAAAAGCTTTCGATGGCGATCCTTGGAGAATTGGAGATACGTATTTTACATCTATTGGCCAGTATGGTTTTCAAGTCACTCCTCTTCAAGCGCTCCGTGCGACAGCTTCTCTTGCAAATGGGCATGGTCTTCTTGACCCAACTATTTTCAAACAGCCAACAAGTACTGATGCTTTTCTTCATCCATTTAAAACTCCTTTTTCAGAAAAGAATCTTGATGTTGCGCGTGGCGGTATGAGGGATGCGGTTACGGAAGGTAATGCATCTGGGCTCAATGTGCCTTATGTAAAAGTGGCCGCGAAGACGGGTACTGCCGAAATTGGTGTTGGAAAAAAATATGTAAATTCTTGGGTTGTTGGATTTTTTCCTGCAGACCATCCACGATACGCTTTTACGGTGATGATGGAACGTGGTCCCCATGATAATACTATCGGAGGAGTATTCGTAATGCGCACAATGTTGGATTGGATGAATATTAATACTCCTGAGTACTTTGAGTAAGACACGGAATTTAAAATACGTTACAATAGAAAATATATGAAAAAAGCCGAACAGAAAGCGGTATTTGTAATTTTTGGAGCAACAGGGGACTTGGCTCAGAAAAAGCTTTTTCCTGCACTCTTTGAACTTTTTGCAAAAGGCGCTTTGCCTGAAGTTTTTCAAATTGTGGCTGTCTCGAGGCGTGAGTGGCAATCATCTGATTTTCAAGCCTTTATTCGTGATGCAATGCTTTTGAAGAAGAAGTGTGACTTCGGGCTCCTTTCACGATTTATCGCACGTATTCATTACTCAAAAGTCTTTTTTGATAGCAAGGTGGGCTACGAAGAATTGGCTACAGAGCTCGCAGATATTGATAAAGAATGGAAAAGTACTTCAAAGAAAATTATTTATCTTTCACTTGCGCCTACATTCTATGAAGATGTTGTTAGATGGGTTGGTGAAGCGAAAATTATTGAGGATACTGAAGATAGACTTCTTATAGAAAAGCCGTTTGGTTTTGATACTCGGTCTGCTACAAAACTTTTTGATCTTATTCATACATTCTTCAAAAAAGAACAGGTATTATTTGTTGATCACTATCTTGGTAAAGATACTATCCGAGCACTCTTCGAAGGTGTTCTTTTAAAGAAGGGTGTTGTGAATCTTTTTAAGAAAAAATATCTTGAATCAATTAGTCTTAAGATCTATGAATCTATCGGGATAGAAAAACGAGGTGCTTCATATGATAGCGTGGGTGCTTTTCGTGATATTGCTCAGAACCATATGATGATGATGCTCGTGGGACTTCTCAGTCCTTTTACAAATAGTTTTTTTGGTAATAAGCGAGCAAAGATAATTAAGAACCTTGCCACTCTTCCAAATACTCATGTGTGGGCACGTGCTGGGCAATATGATGGATATTTAAAAGAAGCTCAGATACCTGAAACTTCGACCACTGACACAGCTTTTGCTTTCTCTACTTTTTTTAAAGGAGGAAAGTTCAAAAATACAAAAGTTGTTTTTGAGGGCGGAAAGAAACTACTAAATGCTCTTGCTTCAATAGAAGTTTTTTTCAAAGATAACCCTCTCCACTTAAAACGTATCACTGCATCAATTCAACCTGAGGCTCATATTGCATATGAATATAGTGGCGGGAAAAGGGAAGTAGAACAAATTAAAAAGACTGGTGATGCATACGAAGCAATTTTTAAGGGTGCTCTAGAGAATACAAGAGGAATGTTTGTCTCGCATGATGAGATTACAGCTTCTTGGAACATTGCGGATCCTGTAACTGAACACTTTAAGAGTGAGAAACCTGTCCCGTATTCAGAATCGAAGCCTTTTATTGTGTAGGAAATAAATAAAGATAATAAAAAAGCCCCGAGCGCGTACGCTCGGGGCCGATGGTGGCAAGGTTTATCACTCCTTGCCGAGGAACTTATTAAGACCAGGGAAGTCTGAGTAAAAATTATGGGGTCCACCTGGTAATCTTGGATCCTCATTAGATCTTTTGTTGTATTCACGTTGTGTTCTAATTCCAAGTCTCCTTGCAGCTTCACCCGCTTCCTGCCATGTGGCATAAAACTCAGGTTTTTTCTTACCCAAGAATTCATACCAATTCGGGAAGTCTGGGTAAAAATCGTGGGGTGCACTCGGCAATTTCGGATCTTCTGAATACCTTTTTTTGTATTCGTCCTGTGTTTTTATTGCAAGTTTTTTAACCACTTCACTTGCCTCCTTCCACGTGGAGTATTTTGTCGTGTCGAGGAAGGCGTTAATACCAGGAAAGTCTGAGTAATAAATGTAGAGACTACTCGGCAATTTCGGATCTTTTGAATAGTTTTTAATGTATTCAGGTTGACTCTTAATCCCAAGCCTCCTTGCAGCTTCACCCGCTTCCTGCCATGTGGCATAAAACTCAGGTTTTTTCTTACCCAAGA
>JACCDZ010742188.1_pt1 | contig 10121 bp, 6 predicted proteins | sample 7449551 | NCBI WGS metagenome assembly JACCDZ01 (sample SAMN15323452, study PRJNA562643) | freshwater metagenome | isolation source: river surface water | place: USA:Blue River Watershed | collected 2017-08-18
TGGATTTTGTCCGCGCGGAGGGAATGCGGGGACGGGGTTTTTGGATTTTTTGACTGGAGGGGTATTAAAATCAAGGAATTTAGTAGGGGTAACTCAACTTCGCGAAAATTCACATTTTTTATTATTCTCAACAAGAATTTGTTGGATTCGAATGTTTTTAATTATTCACAAAACCTCTTGTAATTGGTCCAAAATATCCCACTGCTGGAGTAATATTATTATCTTTCTGATACTTGATCAGAGCTTGTTTAGTTAAATTACCAAATACATTGGTTTCCTTTCCTATTGATCCTGCTCCAGAGTCTGAGATTATATAGCCGTGAGTGTTGAGGAATACTTGTAATACTCTTACTTCTTCATTAACATCTCCTAATGCTAGATTTAAAGTGAATGTTGTGGTGTTATTATTGGTATTATTTGAAATATTATTTGTAGAAGTATTATTAGTTGTATTATTTCCAGAAATAGATTCTCTGGTTAATGGTCCAAAGTAACCAGAGGCTGGAGAGATATTATTATCTTTCTGATACTTTATGAGTGCTTTTTTAGTCAGAGAGCCGAATTTAGTGGTCTCTTTACCTTTAGAACCAGGACCTGTTTTAGCTACGGTATAGCCGTGGTTGTTTAGATATTCTTGTAGTAGTTTGACTTCTGGGTCAATCAGACCAAAGTAGAGATTTTTAATGAAAGTAGTATTGGTTTTAGTTTCTGTGTGTTTAGTACATGGCAAACCGGTAGTAGTACTAAATAGTGCGCCAGCAGGACAAATGGTTTCGACTTGAGCTACTTTCTTGTTCATGTTTTGTAATATCCAGAGTGATACTGAACCAGATGAAGTGGCAGAAACTGTAGGTGTTGGAGCAGAGCCGAATAGTCCAAAAGCGGAGAAGTTTGTTGTAGTACAGGTAACAGTGTTGGTGGTTGTGTTTACATCACAATCTGAGAGAGCAGACCACACCCCAGATGAGTAACGATAGACATGAAGACTGGATTCATCATAGCCAGATATGTCTGCATCACTGTAAGTTATGGTTACGGTGATACTATCGTTAAATGATGTATTAGCGGAACTGACTCCACCTAATGATTTTAGTTCATACACATGAGTACCCATCAATGATTTACTGCTAGGAGTGCCGGTGGTTGCTAAGGTAGTGTCTTTATTTAGTTTTTTGATCTGGAAGACTGCATCTATGTCGGTTGCACCTGAAGGGACTGTAAGGGCTAGACCATATGAACTATCAAGCAAGGATACAGAACCACCAGAGGCTGTGGTGATACTTGCTTGATTTTCATCTAATACTTCAGCATCACCTGTACAACCAGTAGTGGTGAAGGTATTGTTTGATCCAGTAGCTAGGTTGCTTGATGCATCATTGGACTTAACTCGGTAATTGTAAGTCGTACAAGCGATCAAACTGTTTATCGTAACTGAATGAGAAATGACTCTAGGAGAAGTATCTCCCTCTGCTGTTGATGTGCCGTAACTATTTGTTAGACCATAATCTACTATACTGGATGATGTTTCATCGGTAGTCCAAGTGATTACAACAGAAGTATTGGATGGGGTAGCGGAGACGGAAGAGATTACTGAATCCTCTGTATCTATAACCAGAGCTTTATTGGAAGCTAAGTTTGTACCGATAGAAAAACTAACCATAGCATTACTTGCTTGGTCAGCAATTGTTCCAGAGATAGAAGATACTGTTAAGTCAGCACTTGTATCCCCTCCTTGGACTGTATAGTTACATGTTCCTGTATCAGAATTTGATACAGTAAATGTACATGTTCTGTCAACGGTTCCAGTTTCTAATGTTACTGTAACATTTCCCGTAGAAGTTACTGCTTCTGAGAATGTGACATCTATATCTATGACTTCACCTTCTCCATATGTTCCATTGGCCTTACTAGAAGATACACTGGTGATAGTTGGAGCAGTTGAATCTAAAACTATTGCTTCATCAAAATGAACTGCCCAGTTGTATAAAGTGTTTCCGTAAGCTGAAGGATATGAATCTGTATCTCTTAGATTCCCTGCAGCACTACCAGCATTTTGTGCTCCTGTGTTTGTCCCTGGCACGCCAGTATAAGCATAACGTAAGCGTTGATTAGAACCGGTGGGTACACCAGACAAAGTAATTTTCACAGTATCACTATCTTCTATTTCCACAGAACTAATAGTTGCTGAAGAAGTAGTGTCGTAATACTCAAAACCATAATTAGTTCGAGCGCTTACTAATGTAGTATCGAAAGTTAATGAACCTTCTGGTACATGGAAATCGGCATAGATAACACTACCGCTACGCACTACAGAAGTTGGAGATAACGGCCTCCAATCTTCATTATCGATCATAACTTTAGAAATAACTTTACCGTAATACTCACCTAACCACCTCGAACTTGCTCCAGTCAAATGGTGACGATCAGAATAATTGAAGAAATATTTTGGTGCTACTAAGACAATGTCCCCTGGATTATCTAGTGAGGCTAAATACTGATAAATAGGAATTTCAGAAGTAGCATCATTAGCATATGATGACATAAATGAGCTCATCTGATCTAAAAACAGAGGAATATCCCTAGATTGACCAGTGATAACTTTAACATCGGTATTGTAATCACTTTGCCACTCCTCTAAATATCCTTGATAAGTTGCACCACTAACACCATTATAGTTGTCAGTCTCTCCATGAATCGTTGTCACACCAATCACACGCAAAGTTCTACCTAGCCCTGTTGTGGCAGTTTCTGCATTTGTGACCTGAGTCATACCAGTATTATATGGACTTGTACCCTTCTTTAACTGACTGTATGTATAACCGCTAACACCGTGCAAACCTACGGCCACATCAAAATCATTTCCAGGATCATTAGCGGTAATTGTGTTCGCCATAGAACTGCTCATTGTTTCAACACTAGCTTCAACTAAGGGTATAAAACTTGCTCCAGTACCAACACCGCCATTGCCACCACTTAACATCAAGTTGCTATAAGGCTGTGTAGTGGATAATGCTGGAGTTGAAGCAACACCGACAGACAAACTCTGTCCGGTCGACAATATCATGTTTATATAATCTATTTCTGCAACTTGGTCTGTAGCAGAGCTCAACACAGCACTTCCAGTAGTGGGTGAGGTATTAGCAACAGGAGTAACTTCAAATTTTAAATATTTGCCCAGATCATCTAAAGTAACAGTGTAATTGATACTGGTTGCGCCTGAAATCGCAGAATAAGTACCACCAGCAGTGTCTGCACGCAACCAACGATAAGTTGAAGTTGCTTCTGAATTACCATTTACATCATTGAAAATATACGATCCAGTTAAAAGTTCCCCTACCGACGCAGAGCCAGTGATAGAGACACTGGTAGCTGTCGGAGCTGTAGGAGTAGCAGAAACAGGAGTTGTATTCGCAGTACTCGAAGGCTCGCTAGTGCCATTTGCATTCACAGCAGAAACTCTAAAATTATAAAGTGAACCATTAGTGAGTCCAGTGACTGTGGCAGATGTTGATGTTGAAGTACCATAAGAAAATGTAGACCAAGAACCTGCGGTGCTTAATTTATATTCAATACCATAGTCAGTTATAGCCGAACCATTGCTGTCACCTGCAGTCCAGGATAAATCTACTTCCGCATCACCCGCATCCCCAGATAATCCAGTCGGTGGATAAGGTCCATCCACTGGTTCGACAATTGAAACATCATCATAACTCACGGTCCCACCTGATTGGTATCCTCCCAACCAAAATGATTTATTAGTGAAAGTGCCTCCGGATATTGTAGCTGAAGGAGTTAGTGATCCATTTACATAAACTTCTGCTCCACCTGCTTGTAATGCAACTAATTCAAAAGTAATAGGCACACCATTTGTACAAGATGTGAGCCCGGAAATAGTTTGAGGTGAGCCAGATTGATTAGACCCTCCAGACCAATAATATATCTCCCATCCCGTAGCATTAGACAACACGATATAAGAAGCAGAGCCGACAGTTGTAAAATTGATATCACCATAACCAAAAGCAACCGGTCCAACACCACTACCACAACTAGTCCTGGAAATAGAGACCTGCATACTCAAGTCTCCGTTTGTACGATCAAAGGTATCAACAGTACTTACTCCATCTTGATTACTCCAAGAACCATTGCCGGGGACAATATCGAGTGTGCCATTTTGAGTCACGCTACCAACCGTACCACCAACACCATCATCATCGTCTTCAGTCCATTTATCAGTATCAATAGTTGTACCGGTGAAATTATCTGAAAAAGTAAAAAAAGCTGGGGTGGCACTAGCTGTACTCGAAGCCGTACCTGTGCCCACGGAATTCACTGCACTTACTCGAAAATCATATTCCAGATCATTCGTAAGTCCTGTAACAGTTGCTGAAGTAGAAGTTGATGTACCATCTGAAAATGTTGTCCATGTGATTGGCTCACTAGCGAGTTTGTATTCAACGATGTAGTCTGTGATCGAAGCTCCACCGTTACTAAGTGGCGCTGACCATGTTAAGCCAACACGACCGCTCGTGCCTATAGAAGTAGACAAGTTTTGCGGAGCAGAAGGTGCACTAAGTGCAGGTGTAACACTCACCGTACTCGAAGCCGTACCTGTGCCCACGGAATTCACTGCACTTACTCGAAAATCATATTCCAGATCATTCGTAAGTCCTGTAACAGTTGCTGAAGTAGAAGTTGATGTACCATCTGAAAAAGTTGTCCATGTGGTTGGCTCACTGGCGAGTTTGTATTCTATAATGTAATCAGTAATAGATGCACCGCCATTATCTACAGGTGCTGTCCAAGTTAAAGCTACCTCTGTACTACTAGGCACGCCATTTAAACCTGTCGGTGCATCAGGTTCTGTGGCTGCATCTGGACCGTTAACTACAAAGTTATCTAAAGTAGTAGCTGTACCAGAATGTCCGGACAAAAAGAATCCTTTATTATTAAAAGTTCCACCGGTTAAAGTCGCCGAAGGTGTACCACTACCATTTATATATAAAGACGCCCCAGAGGTGGGATCAATTGCAATTCTAATGTGAAAAGGAACCCCCGCAGTGCAAGTAAAATTAGCTGAAGGATTCTCTGCATTGGAATTCGCATTCTGTCTAGAGAAATAGACCACACGACTAACCGCATACACAGTATAGGATTGACCACCTCCAGTCAGAATCCCAGGATCACCATACCCAACACCAAAAATACCATTTGCAGTGCAAGTAATATCAAGTTCCATTTCCAAATCGCCATCAGACCTATCATAAGTTGTGTCAGTGACAAGATAATTTGCACCCCATGCTCCACTACCCGTGGTAGTTAAAGATCCATTTTGCTGAATATTTCCAGTAGTACCACCAGTGCCACCAGCATCAGTTTCATTCCACTTGGCAATATCAATAGTCGTTCCAGTAAAATCGTCAGTAAGCAAAGTGGCAGCCTGTGCCGGCAGTGTAAATGAGAATAACTCAAAAACAATTGCAAAAGCAAAACTAGGGATTAAATATAATACAGGTTTTTTATTCCTGCGCATAAGGTTATTATACTAATTAAAATAAAAAACACAAAATGTTACCCCTACTAAATTCCTTGATTTTAATACCCCTCCAGTCAAAAAATCCAAAAACCCCGTCCCCGCATTCCCTCCGCGCGGACAAAATCCATAAACAAAATTAGTCTCGGTTTTGCGAAAATCAAAATCCCCAGAAAAATAGTTTTCGCAAAACCGAGTCCGCATTGAAGCCCCGCCACACTGCCTGAATACTTGGAAGGCAGAACCCCGAAAGAAAAACACCCTTTCCTTTTTCAGAAAAAATCACCCCCGCGCAAAACAAAAAGCAAGGAGTGTTTTCTTTCGGGGTTACCGAGCAGAGCGAGGCGGTGGCGGGGCTTTCGTGGAGCGTACGATTTGGTTTGGAGATACCACGCGCTCCGCGCGTGGGTACATTGTCAGCGATTTTGGAAATAGGTTCTAACTTGGTACAATAGAGACACAAAAACAAAACAACGAGTACTACTCGTTGTTTTGTTTTTGTGTCCTCTTCATTTAGAATACAAGGTATGAATAGTATCGTTGCGTTTATTGCTTGTGGGGGAGGACTCTTTATCTCTCTCTACATGCTCTATAAGAAATTTACACACAAAAATCTTGCCTGTCCTCGAGAGCACCCATGCGACTCAGTGTTGCATAGTAGGTTTGCTCGCAGTTTTGGTGTTCCTAACGAGTTTCTTGGAGCTTTTTATTTTGCATTAGTAGCAGTGCTCCTCGCATTTCCAGTTGGAGAAACAGGAACCGCTTGGTTTCTTTTGATACTTTTTTTTGTTCTTATGACTGGAGCACTTTTCTCTCTCTATCTTATAGGAGTTCAGGCCTTTGTTATTAGACGTTGGTGTCTTTGGTGCGTAGGTATCGCACTCACCAACCTTGTCTTGATTGTAAGCCTTTTGAGTTTCCCAATACACCAAATAGTCCCGTTGTTGAAGACGCAAAAACTTTTTTGGGTAGTACTTCATAATGTAGGATTTATTTTAGGTGTAGGTGCCGCAACGATTACAGATATTTTCTTTTTCCGTTTTTTGAAAGACAGAGTTATTTCACAAGAAGAAAAAGAAACAATGGATACTCTGACAAGCATCATCTGGGTAGGGCTTGGAGTATTGTTAATAAGCGGAGTCGCGCTTTACCTAGGAGACATTGGTCGTCTGAGTATTTCATCAAAGTTTCTTTTAAAGGTAGTGGTAGTCGGTGTGATTGTTGTGAACGGAATTCTCCTAAACATGCTTGTTGCCCCATACTTGCGCAGACTTTCTTTTGAAGGGACAGTGCCTGCATCACGTTTTCGTCGAGCTGCTTTTGCACTTGGTGGTATTTCTATTGTTTCATGGTATGTTGCTTTTTTACTTGGGTCGCTTCGAACAATTCATATAGATTTTCTTAGTGCTCTTTTTGGATACGGAATTCTTCTTGCCGTTGTTATATTTGGGTCACAAATCGCGGAGCGAATTATCACACGCAAGTTTAACCAATAAAATATGCTCTACACAGGCAAAGGAGACAAAGGAACAACGAAGTTATTTAATACTCCGCAGGGGGAGCGGATCCCAAAAACCGCACCTGTGTTTGAAGCGCTAGGATCTGTTGATGAGCTTGTTGCATTTCTCGGGCTTGCAAAAGTTCGTGCCGATGCTCAGTCAATGACTATTGAAGGCCAAAATATTGCCGCTATCGTGCACGAGGTACAAGAGACATTGTTTGTTATTCAAGCAGAACTTGCGGGTGCCGGAATGAGTGTTTCTATTGAGAAGGTTGCTGATATTGAGAAGTTGATACAACAAGTTGAAATGATGCTTCCACCTATCAAGACATTTTTTATTGCAGGGGGAACAGAGGGGGCAGTGTATTTTGATGTATGCCGCACTGTGTCTCGTCGGATGGAGCGGGCGCTCCTTCATGCTTGTGAGAGTGGTGTTGCTGTTTCAGAAACAACGCTTGTATATGCCAACAGGCTCTCAAGCCTATTATATGCTTGCGCTAGACTTTTTAACCATATTTCTGGTATAAATGAGACGCCACCGTCGTATACAAAGGACGCTAGTGGTTAAACGAATAAAAAGTATGGTGCCCATAGTGTAGTGGTAACACAACAGGTTGTGGTTCTGTTATCTCGGGTTCGAACCCCGATGGGCACCCATCAAAGAAAAAGACAGGCTATGTGCCTGCCTTTTTCTCTTAACAGAGACTATGCATAGTATACTAATGATTCATCATGGAAGAACTTGATACGGTCTTAGAACTCCACAAGGCAAAAAAAATAGATTGGCTTTTACGTCTCCGTATCGTCATGCTTGTTGTTGCCGCAGGGTTGTTTGCCTTTGCAGCACTCTTCGATGTTTTTGAATACCATGTAAATCCTTGGCCTGTAGTGTATTTCTCATTTGGTGGATTTGTTGCTGGGGCAGCATGGTTTTACAAAATGATCCCAGTGCAATGGGATGAACAGAAACAGCTTATGAGAATAAAACGCTTTGATTTTGCGAGTATAGTGTTGATTGGTGTGTATTTTTTGAGCAGACTTTTGCTTAAAGAAATCATTGAAGCGGAGGGTGTCTCTGTCATTGGGGTCTCTGTTGCAATGTATAGCACCATTTTCGGCATAATGGTTGGGCGGATTTTGGGGCTGTTTAGGGTAATACATAACTTGCATCTTTACGGTAAAGATAGGTAAAAGAGTGTTGGTTGTCATACCGATTGGTTTTTTGTTATAGTGCCGTACATGCAATCAGGCTATCAAATACTACTTTTTTATAAATACGTGTTTATTCAAAACCCAGAAGCTGTTCGTGACTGGCTTCGTTCGTTGTGTGAAAAGTACTCACTCAGAGGTCGTCTCATTGTTGCAACGGAAGGTATTAATATCACTCTTGAGGGGAAGGTTTCTGATACGGAAGCTTTTATAAAAGCTATGGAAGAAGACCCTACGAGTCCTACCGGGAATTCTCGATTTCTTGCTATTCATATGAAACGAAGTGTTGGAACAGGAAATGCTTTTCCTAAGCTTTCAGTAAAAGTGCGCCCAGAAATTGTTTCGTTACACCTTGGTGTGTGTGATGTTGATCCAAACGTTACTACGGGGGTACATCTAAAACCGGAGGAGCTTCATCAGTGGATTGCTGACAAAAAAGAGTTCTATATTGTTGATATGCGCAATGCCTACGAGCATATGATAGGGAAGTTTGCAGGGTCTATCTGTCCTCCAATGCAGAACTTTCGTGATCTGCCAAAGTTGTTAAAAACAATTGAACATTTGAAAGAAAAGACAGTCCTTACTGTGTGTACTGGAGGGGTGCGATGTGAAAAGGCAAGTGGGTACCTTATCACAGAGGGATTCAAAGATGTATACCAGCTCGACGGTGGCATTGTGTCATATATGGAAAAATATCCAAATGAAGATTTTGAAGGGAAGCTTTATGTGTTTGACGCACGTGTTGCAATGGGCTTCTACACCGATGATCCAAAGCACAAAGTGATTGGCGTATGTGCAACATGTGGTACCGTGTCAGAAAATATTGTTGACTGTCGAGAATTTGGGTGTAAGGGGCAGTTTATTCTTTGTGATGCCTGTGAAAAGAAACAGATAGAAAAAAGAGGATACACACATTGTGTACATAACTGCCATCAAGTGTCTCGTTCTCCAATAACTAGCTTGCTCCAAGCTGTAAAAAAACTGTTTAAATTGTAAAAAACCATATTTTTAGCTATAGTTTTGGTACATGCAGTCAGACTATCAAAAAGGAACCTTGCACCCACTTACTTTGGTGACAGAAGAGATTATTACCATCTTTAAAAAACAAGGCTTTTCTGTAGCAACTGGTCCTGAGCTAGAAGAGGAATGGTATAACTTTGATGCGCTTAACGTGCCTAAAGACCATCCCGCTCGTGATATGCAAGACACTTTTTGGATAAAAGATAAACCAGGCTATGTACTTCGAACACACACTTCTCCAGTACAGATCCGTTATATGAAGGCCCACACCCCACCACTGGCGATTATTGTTCCCGGAAAAGTGTTCCGCAACGAATCAACGGATGCAACACATGAAATGCAGTTTCATCAAGTAGAAGGGCTTGTTGTCGGTGAGGGTATTACTGTTGCGCATCTAAAGGGGGTGTTACTTTCTTTTTTTAAGGAGCTTTTCGGAGATGCTACTGAAATACGACTTCGTCCAAGCTTTTTTCCTTTTGTGGAGCCAGGGTTTGAAGTTGATGTAAAAGTACAAAAAGATGGAGAAGAAAAATGGCTTGAAGTTTGCGGTGCAGGGATGGTTCATCCAAATGTATTTGAAGCAGTTGGATATGACCCAAAGAAAGTGACAGGGTTTGCATTTGGTATGGGGCTTGATCGGCTAGCAAATGTAAAGTTCGGTATCACTGACGTTCGACTCGCGTATCAAGGAGATCTTCGTTTCAATCAATTTTAGCTATGAAATATTCTTATAACTGGTTACAAAAACATATTGTTGAGCCATTACCGTCAGTTGAGAAACTCAAAGAGACGATCATTTTTCATGCTTTTGAGGTTGAGTCAGAAGAGGTACGCGGTGAAGATACTATTTTAGATATCAAA
>JACCDZ011018720.1_pt1 | contig 10116 bp, 8 predicted proteins | sample 7449551 | NCBI WGS metagenome assembly JACCDZ01 (sample SAMN15323452, study PRJNA562643) | freshwater metagenome | isolation source: river surface water | place: USA:Blue River Watershed | collected 2017-08-18
GTCAACAACTCGTTGCTGAAACGCTCGGCCACGTGGTCGGCCAACATCGGAAGTGCCCAAAGGTGGTCAACTGGGCCATCAAAGAAGCCCTGAATCTGAGGGGTGTGCAAATCAACCGACATGATGCGGTTGGCACCTGCGGCCTTGAACAAGTCTGTCATCAAGCGTGCCGCGATTGGCTCGCGCCCCTTGTGCTTCTTGTCTTGGCGGGCGTATGGGAAGAATGGGGCCACTACCGTGATGCGCTTCGCCGATGAACGCTTCATGGCGTCGATCATGAGCAACTGCTCCATGACCCAGTTGTTGATTCCCGCAGCGTGTGACTGAATCACGAACGCGTCAACACCACGCACAGATTCTTCATAGCGAACAAAAGTTTCACCGTTCGCAAAGTCATAAGCAGTAGTTGGCACTAGCGAGGTGTTGAGCAGTGCAGCAACCTCTTCGGCAAGAGCTTGGTGCGCGCGACCACTTACGATTACTAGTCGTTTTGAGTTGCTGGCTGTGATTTCCAAGTGGGTCTCCCGCTCTATGTTTGAGTTGTTTAGCCGTTTGCCTTTTGGGCGGCTTCTGCTGCTTTGGTTCCTGGGCGCTTAGATACAACCCAGTCGGCAAGGTTTCGCTGCGGCGCAACGTTCATCGCCAAATCTCCCGGTGCCACATTTCGGCGAACTACAGTTCCCGCGGCGGTGTAGGCGCCATCACCAATAGTGATCGGGGCTACAAATACATTGTGTGATCCGGTTCTAACGTGAGAACCAATCTGACTCGAGTTCTTGTGAACTCCGTCGTAGTTGGCAAAAATTGTGCCCGCACCGATGTTTGATTCTTCACCAATCACAGCATCGCCAACGTAGCTTAGGTGAGGAATCTTTGAACCAGCACCGATCTTGGCGTTCTTGGTCTCAACGAAGGTTCCAATTTTGCCATTGGCGCCAAGTTCTGTGCCTGGGCGAAGATAAGCGAATGGGCCGACCGAGGCACCAGCACCAATCTGAGACCCGGTGACATGGGACTTCACAACCGAGGCTCCTGCGCGCACGATTGAATCGACCATGAAAACCTCTGGGCCGATTGTGGCTCCTGCCTCGACAACGGTCACACCTTTAAGTTGCGAACCTGAAAGCAATGTGACATCCTCGCCAATTTGAACCGTCACGTCAATCCAGGTGTTTGACGCATCTTGAATGGTTACGCCGGCACGCTGCCAGGCTTCACAAATTCGGTAGTTAAGCTCGGTAGCCACCTCGGCTAGTTGCACACGATCGTTGATGCCCGCTACCAGCCAATTGTCACTAACCGCCAGCGCCTGGACTTTCTTGCCTTGGTGAATAAGCTCGGCAGCTGCATCGGTCAGATACTTCTCACCCTGTGCATTGTGCGAACCAACCTTAGTCAGTGCTGCTCGCAGGTCAGATGCATCAAAGACATAAACGCCCGCATTGACCTCGGCGATTTCGAGCTGGTCAGCATCTGCGTCACGGTGTTCAACAATTTGAATGAACTTGCCATCGTTGCTGCGAATGATTCGACCATAGCCGGACGGGTCGTCGACTATAGCTGTGAGGATTGACGCCGCGTAGCCGCCAGCTAGGTGAGCGTCAAGCAGAGACTCGAGCGTTGGAACATCTAACAGGGGAACATCGCCGCTGGTAACGATAACGGCGCCTTCAAAATCACTTGGCAGCGCTGCTAAGCCACATTCAACTGCGCGGCCGGTTCCAGGCACATCATCTTGCTCAGCAATCAGTGTGGCCGGAAAGTACTCAGAGATGTACTGGGAAATTAATTCTTTTTGGTGACGAACCACAGGCACCACATGGGCAGCCCCTAGTGAGCTGGCAGTAGCCAAAACATGACCAAGCAGAGGCAAGCCAGCAAGTTCATGCATAACTTTTGGCTTTGATGAACGCATACGAGTTCCAGAACCGGCTGCCAAAACTATGACGGCAAGTCGCTGCTCACTCATTTTGCTCCTGTTCAACTTCTGCTGCGCTCCCCCACCTGGACTCGAACCAAGAAAGCCGCCTCCAAAGGGCGGAGTGTTGCCATTACACCATGGGGGATCCGTAGGCTTTTTGGCCTACCCCTTAAGTCTGCCAGATAAGAGCGGGCGCTGGTGCAATTTCTATTGAAGTAACTCCGAAGTTTCGAGCCATTCGAGCTCGAGTTCGTCACGTTTGTTGTTCAGATCAGTCTGCTGAGCTACAAACGTTGCCAAACCGGCATAGTCACTTTGATCGTGGGCAGCCATTTGAGCATGCAGTTTGGTTTCATCGACAGCCAGTTTTTCAAGAGCTCGTTCAATTCGAGACAAGTTTTTCTCTGCTTCTCGAATTTGAGCGCCGGTCAGCGCCGAATTAGATGAGAGCTTGGTGTTTACACCTGATGCAGCCGACTTAGCGACCTGGTTTTGCGGCGCTGCGCCAATTTTTGTAATTCCGAGGGAGTGTTTTCGAAGCTCTAGATATTGGTCGACTCCACCGGTTAGGTGGCGCAGGTTTCCGTCACCCAAAAGCGCGTACTGCTGATCAGTTACCCGTTCAAGCAAATAGCGGTCGTGGCTAACCACGATCAGCGTGCCGGGCCAGCCATCAAGCAGGTCTTCCATCGCTGCCAAGATATCGGTGTCAAGGTCGTTGGTTGGCTCATCAAGAATCAAGACATTTGGCTCACCGAATAGCAGTCTCAAGAACTGCAGACGGCGGCGCTGACCACCTGAGAGATCTTCGATGGGCGTCTGTAGCTGGGCTTGAGTGAAGCCCAACTGCTCAACAAGTTGACCAATGCCCACTTCTTTTTTGTCGACCACAAAGAATGATTTTTCGCGGGCAATCAGGCTGAAGATTCGCTCACCATGAAACTCATCAAGCTCACGAACATCTTGAGTCAGGGTGGCAATCTTTACTGTTTTTCCGCGCTTAATGCGGCCGGCGGTTGGCTCTAGACTGCCCCGAATAAGGTTGAGCAAAGTGGTTTTTCCGGCACCATTGACACCAACCAAACCCACGCGATCACCTGGGCCAAGACGCCAGGTGACATCATGCAGCAACTCTCGCCCATCAATCGAGTACGAGAGGTTTTCTACATCCAGAACATCCTTACCCAAGCGGGCCGTTGCCAACTTAGAAAGAGCTACACGGTCACGAGGTTCAGGCTCGTTGGCGATTAACTCTGCCGCTGCATCCATCCGGAATTTTGGTTTTGATGTTCTGGCCGGAGCCCCGCGGCGCAGCCAAGCCAGCTCTTTACGCATGAGGTTCTGGCGCCTTGATTCAGACGCAGCTGCACTTCGATCGCGCTCATTTCGCTGCAAAATGTAGGCCGCGTAACCGCCTTCAAAGGGCTCAATTACCCCGTCGTGAACCTCCCAGGTGATGTTGCAAACCTCATCGAGAAACCAACGGTCGTGGGTGACCACAAGCAAGCCACCGCTGTTTGTTGACCAACGCGTCTTGAGATGCCGCGCTAGCCAAGCAACACCTTCAATGTCAAGGTGGTTTGTTGGCTCATCAAGCATCACAATGTCTAGGTCTTGAACCAAAAGCTTGGCCAAGGCAACCCGTCGGCGTTGGCCACCAGAAAGCGCACCAACCTGCTGCTGCCAATCCAGGTCGTTCAACAGGCCAGCGATAACATCGCGAATCTTTGGATCGCCTGCCCACTCGTGTTCTGGAGTGTCGCCAACCACAGCTTGGCCAATAGTTTGCCCTGGATCGATGACATCTGCTTGATCAAGAAGCCCAAACGTCATGTCATTTCGATGGGTAATGCGGCCATCATCTGGCTGCATTCGTTTTGCCAATAGCTTCAGCAGTGTGGATTTGCCGTCACCGTTTCGGCCAACGATGCCAATACGGTCACCCTCGTTTACACCCACTGTGATGTCATCAAAAACTTTTTTGGTCGGAAACTCTAGCGTGACCGACTCGGCTCCGAGCAAGTGCGCCATTAGTTAACCTCAATGGTTGCGCCCGGTGTTGGGCCAAAGGTTGGCAGAGCGTCAAAGCCCAGTATCGAAAGGCGGTTGGCAATTGCCTCAGCGGCAGCTGCCGATTCCGCCAGAAGTGCCACGGTTGGGCCAGAGCCAGACACCATTCCTGCCAGAGCTCCGGCTTCAAGGCCAGCACGAATCGTTTCGGCCAACTCAGGTTTTGCCATAATTGCGCACTCCTGCAGGTCATTCCTCAGGTAACCCGCCAATGCGTGCGGGTTGCCTTCACGAAGCGCCTGAATCAATGCTGCTGGTACCTCCGGGTGGGGCATCGCCTCGGGGCTTTGACCGCGACCTAACCTCAGCTGATCGAGTTTTTGATACACCGACGGCGTGCTCAGCCCGCCATGATTGGCGACCAACACCCAGTGCGTTTGGTGCACATCATCGATTGGTATCAGCAGGTCGCCTCGGCCAGTGCCGATTGCGGCTCCGCCCATTAGCGCGAATGGCACATCTGCACCTAAGTTTGCGGCTGCAACAGCCAAATCTGAATCGCTAAGACCGGTGCAGTAGATGGCATTAGCAGCAGAAAAAGCTGCCGCAGCATCGGCTGAACCGCCACCCATACCACCGGCAACCGGCAGAGATTTATCATTGGCAAAATGAAGCGGGTGCGCAACCTCCAGGCCCGCCCCAGCAGCAACCAACTTGGCCGCCTGCACTACCAAGTTTTCCTCTCCAGTAGGCACTGCAGAAAGGTGACTGTCGCTAAGCGAACCCGAAACCTCTACAGACCATTGATCGGAAGTGGTAACAGTCACCCGCTCTCTCAAAGCCAAGGCCAAATACACACTGGCAACCTCGTGATAGCCGTCTGCCTGCAACGAGCCAACCTCAAAATAGAGGTTGATTTTTCCTGGCGCCTCGGCAGTTACTGAGTGGTTCACGCAACATCCAAACGTCGGTGAACGCCAGCAAAAACCTCACGCCAGTATTGCTCCCGCGGTTTTATGCCGTCAATGTCCGGCACAAGTTCGTGAACCACTCGAACTTTGACAGCACCTGACTCAAGGTCAAAACTGATTAGCGCCCTGGTGCGGTCTTCAAAAGCCAGTGTGATCTGCCCATTTTTAGTGCCCAGCACACGAGGACGATCAAAAACTGCCCAGGACGAAACATCGTTGAGTACTGTGAAGATTCTTTGTAGTTCTACGTTGAAAGTTTCTTCAACCTTGAATGAAAGCGCCATCATCGAGCCTTTGCAATCGCCAAGAATTGGTGGACATCGAGTTCTTCACCCCGGGCCTGCGGGCTAACCCCGGCGGAAACCAAAACTCTCTCTGCCTCAGCTGCAGACCCGGCCCAAACCGCTAGCGCCTGGCGCAGGGTCTTGCGGCGCTGACCAAATGCGGCATCAGCAACCTCAAAAGTCGCTTGCCTCAGCGCATCATCACCCAGCGGTTCGGCACGCTTAGCAAAGTAAACCAGGGCGGAATCAACGTTTGGAACCGGCCAGAAGATGTTTCGGCCCACATTCCCAGCCAAATAAGAATCGGCATACCAAGCCAGCTTCACGCTCGGGACGCCGTAAATCTTTGAGCCTGGAGTTGCCGCAAGGCGGTGCGCCACCTCAGCCTGAACCAACACCAGTCCCTTTTGGATTGAAACGAACTGCTCAAGGAAGTGCAGCAGCACTGGCACCGAAATGTTGTAGGGCAAGTTAGCGACCAAGGCATCTGGTTCAGCCGGAAGCTCAACAACTTTGAGTGCGTCATTTCTCACCAAAGTGAAGTCGGTTCCGGGCGCTCGCTTGGCAATCGTTGCTTCAAGCTCGGCAGCCATTTTTGGATCAATCTCGACAGCGACTACTTTCTTGGCAACCTCAAGGAGGCCGAGTGTCAAGGAACCTAGACCAGGGCCGATTTCAACCACGCACTCTGTGCCGTCCAACTTAGCCGCAGTCACGATACGGCGAATGGTGTTTGGGTCTGTCACAAAGTTCTGCCCCAACTTTTTGGTTGGAGTTACATCAAGGCGCGCGGCCAACTCTCGGACATCTACTCCACCGAGCAAATCAACCATTAGTGCCCCTCCGACCATGATCCGTAAACCGCCTCAGTGTTTAGCGCAAGCTGAGAACACAGATCTTCAAGCTCTTGACCTCTAACCTCTGCCATTTTTCTAACTGTAATTGGCACGAGGTACGGTGCATTTGGTCGGCCACGATAAGGCTCAGGCGCCAAGAATGGCGCATCGGTCTCAACCAGAATCAACCCTGCAGGCGCCATTGCCAGTGAGTCTCGCAGATGCTGGTTTCGCTTAATGGTGATGTTGCCGGCAAAAGACATGTACCAGCCGTTTTCGATGCAGATTTCGGCAAGGTCGGTGTCACCTGAGTAACAGTGAAAGACCACTTTGTCTGGCGCCCCAACCCGCTTGAGCGTGGCCACTACCTCGTCGTGTGCGTCACGGTCGTGAATCATTAGGGCTATGTCATTTTCTTTGGCAATGCGAATGTGTTCTTCGAAACTAAGTTTCTGAAGCGCTATTTCGTTGGCGCCTTCAGTTCTGAAGAAATCCAAACCCGTTTCACCGATTGCACGAACCCTTGGCTGTTTTGCCAATTCTGCAATTTCAGCGATTGCGGCATTCAAGTTTTCAGTAGTTGCGTATAGCGGGGCTTCGTTTGGGTGCAGAGCCACTGCAGCCAAAATACGCGGGTCTTTGGCGGCCATCTCAGCGCACCACACAGAGCTTTCTAGCGTGACGCCCACCTGAACGACGCCCTTTACGCCTGCCGATACAGCCCGCTCGAGGTTCTCTTCCCAAGGCATCACGCCAAGCTCTTCATCGAACTCAAATTCCAAATGACAGTGGTTGTCATAGACGGCAATTGGCAGTGGTTCCGGATTCGGCGGAAAACTAGGCGCCTTGCGCTCCGACTTTTTTGTTTCTGAGTCTGGTTTTCCGGCTTTAGAACTTCGCACGAACTGCTGCTCGGCCACTGCTACTTCGATTCTGCGGTTGGGTCTGACTCGATGCGAGGGAACAGTGGTTCTAGAGCCGCCAAGATACTGCCAGGCTTAAGCTGACCCCAGTTGGCAGCCTTATCAAGTGCCTGAACTGAAAGTTCACCCAGACCGGTATTTAGGGCAGACCACAGCTTGGCAGTGGCCTTTGGCGTGATTGGGTTGAGCAGCGTTGCCAACACTCGAAGGCCTTCGGCAGTGGTGTTCAGAACAGTTCCCAAACGAGCCCTGTTAGCCTCATCCTTGGCCAAAACCCAAGGCTCCTGAACTGTGATGTAGTTATTTAGCTCATCAACTAGAGTCCAGATTGCGGCAATTGCGTCGTGAATAGCGACTCCATCGATCGCTCGGTTAGCATTGTCTACCGCATCGGCGGCAACCTTCTGCACATTTAGGTCGGCCTCAGTGAACTCGGCAACCTCTGGCAAAACGCCATCGAAGTACTTGTGAATCATCGCGATGGCTCGTGAGGCAAGGTTTCCAAAACCGTTTGCCAGCTCAGCCTGGTAGCGAGCCGAGAGGTCTTCCCAAGAGAATGAGCCGTCTTGCCCAAAAGCGATGGCCTTCATGAAGTAATAGCGGAAAGCGTCGGAACCAAAAGTATCGGTGATCTGACTTGGCGCAATACCGGTGAGCTTTGACTTGGACATCTTCTCGCCACCAACCAGCAACCAGCCGTGACCGAAGATCTGCTTGGCAGGCTCAAGCCCAGCTGCCATCAACATAGCTGGCCAAATTACGGCGTGGAAACGCAGGATGTCTTTTCCGACTACCTGCACGCTTGCCGGCCATAGAGCAGCAAACTTAGCCTGAGCCTCGGCCGAGTCATCGCCATAACCGATAGCGGTGATGTAGTTCAGGAGCGCATCAAACCAAACGTAAGTGATGTGGCTGTCATCCCAAGGAATGTCGATACCCCAGTCAAACTTCTCCTTTGAGCGCGAGATTGAAAGATCTTCAAGACCGCGGCGCACAAATGACACCACTTCGTTGCGAGCTGAGTCTGGCTGAATGAAGGTTGGGTTCTGCTCAAAGTGCTCTAGCAATCTGTCTTCAAATTCACTGAGCTTAAAGAAGTAGTTGGTCTCCTGAAGCTTTTCAACCGGCTTTGAGTGAATAGCGCAAACCGCCTGGCCAGCAAAAGCCCCTTCGCCTTCGAGAATGTCAGCTTCGGTTTTGTACTCTTCGCAACCTACGCAGTAATTTCCTTCGTAGGAGCCACGGTAAATAAAACCGGTGTCGTACAGGTGCTGCAAGAACTTTTGAACAGCCTGCTCGTGGCGTGGCTCCGTGGTGCGAATAAAGTCTTGATTGTCAATGTCGATGGTTTCAAGTAGCGGCAGCCAAGACTCTTCAACCAGCTTGTCAGCCCAATCTTGGGGTGTGGTTTTGTTTGCCGCAGCGGTCCGCAGAATTTTCTCACCATGCTCATCGGTTCCGGTAAGCAAGAATGACTGCTCACCGCGCTGACGGTGCCAGCGTGCCAAAACGTCAGAGGCAACCTCAGTGTAGGCGTGGCCAATGTGAGGTGCGTCGTTTACATAGAAGATCGGAGTCGTGACATAAAACGACTTTCCGTTGGTATTTGGCATGGTTTCCATCTTAACCGAGGTGCGGGGTCAGTTTTTCGTGGCTTTGCGCTGCTCTAAGACCAATTGGTAAAGCTCGCTCTTGCTGGCTCCGGCAGCGCTGGCAATTTCAGCAACCGCTTCTTTTAACTTGACCCCTTCGGCAGTTAGAGCCAGCACTTGCTCGACCAAGTCTTGAGGCTTAGCCTCAACCACCTCGGCACCGGCAATAACCAAGACCATCTCACCGCGGGGTTCTGATTTGGCCCAGGCGATAAGGTCCAAAAGCGTTCCGCGCTCGGTGTGCTCAAATTTTTTGGTTAGCTCACGAGAGACGCTAGCCAAACGTTCACCGCCAAGCTCAAGAGCGGCATCCTCCAGAGACTCCAAGATGCGGTGGGGGGATTCAAAAAAGACCATCGTGCGCGGTTCGCGGGCTAGCGCCATGAACGCCTTTCGACGCTCACCCTGTTTGCGCGGCAGAAAACCCTCGAAACTAAACCTGTCGGTTGGCAACCCCGATACGGCTAGCGCACTCAGAACAGCTGAAGGCCCTGGAATGACAGAAATATCGATGCCGGCTGCGACTGCCGCGCGCACCAGTAAGAATCCTGGATCGCTAACCGTGGGCATTCCAGCATCACTGACCACTAGAACCTGCTCGTCTTGAGCGATCTGCAGAATGGTCTCAATTCGGTCACCTTCATTGTGTTCATGCAGGCTGAACAATCTGGCATTTAGCTTGACGCCCAGCGAATTGGCCAATTTGAGGAGGCTGCGGGTGTCTTCGGCGGCAATGTACCTGCTCTCTCGAAGATTTTCGATCAGGCGTGGTGAAGCATCGGCAAGATTTCCGATGGGGGTCGCAGCAAGAATGAGCACGCTCTATTGTCTAGCATTGGGCCTGTGATTGCTTTACTAAACCGCATTGGGCTAAACCAAAAACTGGTTGCCGCGTTTGACCGCTGGGCCATTTGGGCAGTTTTGGCTCTTGCCGCAGCACTTAGGCTTTGGAATCTAGGCTTCCCGAAGAAGCTGGTTTTTGACGAAACTTACTACGTAAAAGACGCGTGGACACTTTGGAACACCGGTGCTGAAAGATCTTGGCCAACTGACCCTAATGCCGCATTCGAAGCGGGGCAGGTAGACAGCTATTTGGCGGACCCAAGCTTTGTGGTTCACCCGCCGCTGGGTAAGTGGATCATTGGATTCGGCATGTGGCTTTTCGGGCCAGTAAACCCGGCTTCTTGGCGAATTTCGGTTGCTGTTTTGGGCATTGCTATGGTCTACGTCTTGTACTTAGTTGCCAAGCTTTTATTCCGTTCAAACTTCTGGGCAGTTGCCAGTGCTTTCCTTTTGGCGATAGACGGGCAAGCCATTGTCTTATCTAGAACAGCACTTCTCGACAACGTTTTGGCTTTCTTTGTATTGCTGGCCTTCTACTGTGTGCTTCGGGATCTGCAAACTCGAGACGTAGGCCGGTTAAGTTGGCGACGCTCGTGGTTAGTCTGGGCCGGAGTTTTCTTAGGCGCAGCCACAGCGGTCAAATGGTCCGGTCTTTACTTTGCAGCAGCGTTTGGAC